>Ga0256405_10003787_pt1 | contig 30334 bp, 31 predicted proteins | sample RumenRJG_02DNA_FD_189096 | JGI IMG/M metagenome (GOLD analysis project Ga0256405, IMG submission 189096) | Bovine rumen microbial communities from Lethbridge, Alberta, Canada - RJG_02 | ecosystem: Host-associated > Mammals > Digestive system > Stomach > Rumen | place: Canada: Alberta...
TAATCTTTGCCTTGCAAGGAGGAAGAAGACGATAGTCAACCGAATACCTTTCAAGGACTTGGACGAACCGACGCCAAACCGAGAGGAAAGCTAAGCTTGCTTAAGCTCTCCCGAGGTGCGAAGGAGGAAGACGATAGTCAATGGGTCAACGACCGGCTGGATGATGATGTCAATTGCTTAGACAACGACAATGAAAAGCCACGTTACCGTCTCTCCGACGACCAAGTATGGCAACAGATAATAAAGTTCACAGGAGTTACCAACTCCAGTGACTTTCAGAAGTTAAACAAAGATAAACAACGAGAAACATTAAGAACACTGTTAGACATTGGGGCTTCAGTCCGTCAGTTGCAACGCTTGACGGGCTTGGGTCGAGGGATTATTCAGCGTGTCTGATTTGGTGACACGAACCTGTCCCCTGTCACTCGCTATACAAAAATTGAAAAGTAATGGTTCAAAGTGCGATAAGATTCAAATCTTTTTCGTATCTTTGCACCGCGTAAATATAATAAGCTTATGATGACAACGGTTACAAATCAGAACACGGGCACTCCCAGCAGGCTTTCCAGGCTTCAGGATGCTTATGATTATAAGATCAAGCACGGATGGACTCCGCTTACTCCCGAAGAGGAGGTGGAGTTCCACAAGATGGTTGCAGAATTTACGAACCTGTAGTCCATGCGATGTCAATCTCCGTTGGAATCTTGCAGCCAAGCATACAGACACCTCTGACCATCTTATCATAGCTCATGCCATAACCGAGCATTTGCCACTAATATCGTCAGATGGTAAATTCGACTTCTACTGCAAGCAGGGTCTGAACTTCATATTCAATAAGAAGTAGGCTTCAGTTCTTAGTCATCAAATACCATACATCAATATCATGAGTGAAATCTCAGACGCTATACAAGCCAACCGATGGAGCAGCGAGCGCAGTGTCATGCTCGCATGAACTTTGCCGAGTCGTGACAAGCTTCGACAAAGTCAACGCGAGACGTTAGGGCAGTTGCGAGAACTTTGCGGTTGAGCGAGAGCAACGCTAAGCTTGCTTAAGCACTGCCGAGCGTGAGCAAAGTCAACGATGTTAACTTGGAGCCTCAGTGCGCCAGTTGGAAGGCTTGGAGCAGCGAGCGCAGAGCGATCATGCATCAGCTTTGCCGAGTCGCGACAAGGCTCGATATAGTCCGCTCGACCTTTGGTCGCTTGGCTCGTCCAAGAACGGCTGACAGGCATCAGCAGGGGAATCATCCAGTTCGTAAGAACATAGCTTGACCCCTATGACACGTACCCTTATGACACGTATCTGTCCCTTGTCATAAGGCAATTATGCAGGGAAGAACAGATTACGAGAACATGTTGCCAATGACCATTGGCATTAAAAAATAATAAAGTTTAATCTAATTAAGACGCGTCAGGTGGCAAAAACTACCTAAAATGGTGGTTTTCAAGCCTGGACGTCAAAATTGACAGTTTACAAACAAATTAAATAAGAGCAGATAAGGTGATTAAGGAACCGTCCCCTGATCTATTTAGAAATGACAGAAGTCTAGTTTGGTACAAGCAAAGCATGGAGAGTTAGTCTTCGGTTGCAGTCTTCATACTTACTTCAAACATTGCAAGAAACAGTCCTTGTGATACTTATTTTTCTCTTGTTATTTTAAGAACTATTCTTATGGCAATAATAGTTAAGACAAAAGAAGCGAAGATGTTAGTGAGTAAGATTATCAATATGATTGATGACGAGGTCATTGATACATGGTCTTACGATGATGATAAGGATTTTACTCATACAGGACAATGGAAGAACAAAGCTTGGTTTACGCCCATATATGGGGATAATCAAGTAAAGTTTGCTCTTCTTGGTAGGAAGAGTGTTAATATGACATTGATGGAATATTCGGTCTATCATGGTCGTTTTGTTGAATTGTTGCTTAATCATTTCCATAAGGAAATATATGGTATTTTTGTAACAGGTCCTCTTGAAGACCCTTCTGATTGTAGTCACATTAACTTTGAATGATTATGGAAGAACATCAGAAACTCGATACTATGGCAGAGAAGAAAGCGCAGGATTGCCTTTCATTTTCTTTTTGTTGTTCATTGAATCTACAAGTTGTCAAAGATACCCTTGCAAGGATGCTCAATCACATTGGTGATAATGGCATGTTTGCTGAATACACGATGCATGACATCTCTCATGTAAATGGAATGTTGGTACTTTTGGATAAAATTATTCCGGATACAACTAAATACATAATGACTCCTGCAGACTGGCTTATGACGGTTCTGGCTATTTATTTCCATGATCTTGGTATGTTTATCCCTCAAGGCGAGTATGATAATCGCGACAATGACTCCGACTATCAAATTACTAAAGATGAGATGCTAAAGAGAGCCGATATCAAAGAATATGTTGAAAGTATAAAGGGCGATGCAGGAGAAAAATTCCTCTATCAAGAATATGTTAGGCGGAACCATGGCAAGAGGATACACGAATGGATAATCAACTGTAAAACAAAAACATCAGAGCCTTACAAATTGATTTCTGATATGTTGGGTACCCTCGATAATAGTTTTCGCTCTGATCTTGCCATGATTTGCCAATCACATCAGTGGGATGAATTACCCGATCGGTTGAAATCCGTAGATGAGGCCTATGGTTCAAGCGATAGCGAGAAGGTAAATTTGCTTTATGTCAGTATTCTCCTTAGGAGTGCAGATATTCTACACATGACTCATGATAGAACTCCTGACATAGAATATAGGATTATTTCTCCTCAGAACGATATCAGTATAGTAGAATGGGCTAAACAAAAGGCTGTCCGAAGTGTTGACATCCATTACGAAAAAGATGATAACAATAAGGTAGATAGAAGCATATCTCCACATTCATTTGAGATTCAGGCGAAGTTCACTGATGATAAAGGATATTTTTCGTTTAAGTCTTTTTTGGATAGGTGGGCTATACCAGAACTAAAACGATGCCATGACTGGTGTGAAGAATCGAGATTAATGTATTCTAATGATTATCTGTTCCCTTGGACAGATATTGAAACAAGTCGAATCCTGGCAGAAGGTTTTTCAAAAAGTAAACTCCGTTTTGAGATTGACCAGCAAAACATTCTTCGTTTGCTTACTGGTCACACACTCTATAATGATTCGACCGTAGTTTTAAGAGAGTTGATTCAAAATGCCATGGATGCAGGCAAACATCAAGATAATAAAGGAAAAGTAGGCTCATCATATCAGTGCAAAGTACAAATAAATTGGGAATCAAAGACAAGAATTTTGAGAGTAGCAGATAATGCTACTGGTATGGATTCCCAAACTATATCCAATTATCTCTTGAAGGTTGGCGCTTCGAAGTATCAGAGTGAAGCGTTTAAACGGGATTATCCGGATTTCCATAGCATCAGTAGGTTTGGTATAGGCCTTCTCACATGCTTTATGATTAGTGATGACGTTGATGTCTATACACTTGATGAGGTTGAAAAAGAATGCCACCTCTTGAAGATACGCAATCTAAACGGAGAATATTTGATGCGAAATGATGCAGATATAACAAACATACTTGACGAGAAACATGGCACAACTTTTGAACTTAAAGTTCGACCAGATATTGACATGTCTAATTTGGAAGAACAAATACGACAGTGGGTTGTCATACCATTTGGAAAAATTACTTTGACTATTGATGGTTGTGCGCCTATACAGATAGGCTATGAAAGTGTAAAGGAAGCCGTCGAGGACTTCGCATCAAATAATTGTGGTATAGATTTAACAGGTGATAAATACCGTGTAGCCCATTTTTCTCATGACGGCATCGATGTTGCTTTTCTACAAAGGCTTAATCCTACGATGAAAGTATGGAGCCTTTTTCCTTATCAAGAATCAGATTTTAGACCAGCGGCACCTATTGGTATTTGTATCGAAGGGATTAGGGTAACATCAGATACACCTGGAATCAGAGGTCGCCACTATTTGGTTTTGGCAAACTGCAGTGGTAAAAAAGCACCAACCACAAATGTGGCTCGCAACGATTTAGAGGGTGGTGCTCTCTTGGATGACATGTATCAATCTGTTTATAAGATGTATATAGACTCTTTTGTTAGTCAGCTTTCTGATATTCAAAGTAGTTATTCTCTTACGTGGGCATTAAATGAAATCAGTTTTCTAATCGATACATTCTATAATTTAAGACCTTATGCTCGTATTGACAGACGAGATATTTTGGAGAAAGTGCTCCGAAATACTGATTGCAATGCCATTGACGATGGAAACAAAATACAGATTGTTAGTATTAATAAACTACCAGATAGGGTATGTACTCTTGACAGTATAGCATTTTCGTCTGCTGTATCACTATTGAAAGACATGAAAACGGTAGACAAGACTGCTTATGGACTGATATCAGAATTAGAAGGCAAGGAATTGGATTCTGATCCAATTTTGCTACATAATGCATTGGCAAGCTGTAATTATGATTTGTTCCTTGACGACTTTGAGGTCCTCTCAATTCTTGCAGATGAAAGTGTTCGTAGAATAAAATTTACATGGCAGCGCAGGTCTGGTAAATGGAAACATATCCATTTCTCCAGAGGAAGAACTTATAGTCATATGTTTGTTCTTTTAGCTGATGCAGGGATTAGTGTTGAAGGAATGGATGGTAAAACATCGATAGTTTCAGGCAATTGTTTATTTTTGGTTAAGGACTCTCCTATCTTAAGATTCTTTAGAAAACTCATAGTTGATAAAAAGGTTGATGATGAGGTGCTTAACATTTTGTCAGACCTTGTTTGGCAGATAATTATGGAGCACACAGCAATGGATGAGAATGCTATTGATAGGTTCCTTAGATCAGACGAAAACTATATGAAGGAATCTCTCTTCGATGGTTTTACGATAGAAGAGTTGAAAGAAGCACTTGTAGGTTGTTATGATGAAACATTAAATATAAAAAAATACTACAGGTATTTTTGAAATATGACAGTACTGTCCCTTGTCATATAGAAAATTTGAGATGGAAGTGTCAAATGAACACAATTGATGTTTTAACGGAAATAGGACAACGAAATGTAGCCAGGATTAAAGAATTCTGTTTCTGTCTAGTGGACTACAGCCATGATGAGGATGAATTGTCTGGGTTGGGGAGGTGATCAAGGAACCGTCCCCTGATCTTCATGATCTTCAAAAATAATTCTCTAATCCTCTAATTCTTGATGGCAAATGACCTATAACATAACGAGTTAAATATATGAAACAAACTGATGATATAAACAAGATTAAGGCCGTTGTAGAATACATTCTGCAGCAGATGGGCGTGGCTATAGACTATATTCACCTTTTCAAGGTGATGTATTTTGCACAGGAGGAACATCTCGCCCTCTATGGCGTGCCTATCATGTATGACACCTTTGTGGCTCGCAAGCATGGACCAGTAGCTACTTTAACATATAAGGTACTGCGAGTAGCTGAAGGAAAGGTAATAGATGTAACTGATGATTTGAAAGCGTTTGCTTCGGACCTGACTCTTGGCCAGAGTGACGGTCATCAAGTTGTTAGTTTAGCAAGTGATGTTAAAGCTGATATGGATGAGTTGTCTCGAAGCAATATCCGTATTCTTGACAAATGGATAACACATTGCAAGGAAATAGAGTCATTTGACTTGTCTGAGCTTTCTCATGACAATGCATGGCTAAAGGCTAAGCGTCAGACAGAGAAGACAGGAGAAGATACAAAGATCTCTCTTTATGACATGGCAGCCTCTGGTGGGGCCAGCAAGGATATGCTGCAGGTCGTGAAGGAACGTCAGATCAACCGCAAGGCTCTATCATGGAATTAAGGGAGTTGCAAGCCGAATACCTCCGCCAACAGCGGCAGGTCACCGACGAACGGATAGCCGTGGGAGCTCTCATTCGTACCATACTTTCTGAGGCCGATGGTCTTGTCTTTAAAAATGGGCGCACCGAAAAGCCCAAACGACTTGTGGTTATTGGAGTAGACCATGAACAAGCCCTGTGTTTTGGGTCAGTGCTAGTAAATACCAAACTCAACCCCAAAGCACAGTATTCCGCAGAATATCTCTCTGCTCAGTACGAGTTGAAACAGGAAAACTATCCAGAGTTTCTAGATTATAATAGTTTCGTTGACTGTGGCGAATTATTCTCTATACCTGTTGAACGACTCAAGCAAGGTGAATTCTTCGGATTCCTGACCGATGAAGATCGCAACGGAATCTTCAATCTACTCGAGACCTCAGACATCTTCTCAACCAAACAGAAAAAACGATATGGCATTCGCCGTCGCTAACATCAGCCATCTTACATCATACATAGTCGAACATGAGTGAGATCTCAGATGTAATCCTAGATAAATGCCCCGACAGTCACGAAAACCCTCAGGCACCGGGATATTCCATATCATGATGCGAGGCATCAATCATCAGAATATCTTTGAGGACGAGGAAGACAACTACCAGTTCATCAATACCCTCGACCGTATGCGCGTGCGCTACGATGACGATGGCAACCCCTGTGGCAGCAACTGCACCTATTATGCCTACTGCCTCATGTCCAACCATTTTCACCTGATCATCCGTGAGCGCGAAGAAACGGTGGGAGAAACGGTGAAGCATATTGCCAGCAGTTATGTCTATTACTATAATAGAAAGTACGGACGCGACGGCCACCTGTTCAAGGAGCGCTTCAAGTCAGAGCCCGTCCGCTCGAGCTCTGCTCGCTTGCTACCAACGGGACGCAAGAACGACATGGCCTACTTCACGGTGCTGCTGCGGTACATACACCAGAACCCTGTAAAGGCAGGCATAGTAGAGCGAGTCAAGGACTACGAGTACAGCTCCTGGGGTGAGTTTGACGGCACGGTAGAGCCAGTGTTCCAGATATGCGATACACGAACCGTTCTGAACTGACGAACGAAGCAAGAGCAGAGATAAGCTTGCTTAATCTTTGCCTTGCAAGGAGGAAGAAAACGATAGTCAACCGAATACCTTTCAAGGACTTGGACGAACCGACGCCAAACCGAGAGGAAAGCTAAGCTTGCTTAAGCTCTCCCGAGGTGCGAAGGAGGAAGACGATAGTCAATGGGTCAACGACCCGCTGGATGATGATGTCAATTGCTTAGACAACGACAATGAAAAGCCACGTTACCGTCTCTCCGACGACCAAGTATGGCAACAGATAATAAAGCTCACAGGAGTTACCAACTCCAGTGACTTTCAGAAGTTAAACAAAGATAAACAACGAGAAACATTAAAAACACTGTTAGACATTGGGGCTTCAGTCCGTCAGTTGCAACGCTTGACGGGCTTGGGTCGAGGGATTATTCAGCGTGTCTGATTTGGTGACACGAACCTGTCCCCTGTCACTCGCTTTACATCTATAAGTAGTACAGTAAATGATGTGATAATTCGGTTAATCTCGGGCGGATTAACCAAAAGTGATAAAAAAGGCAACCACACTGCAGAGATGCAGGATATATAAAAAAACGTTATTTGGGAGCGGGTGTTTACCAAGTCTCTCATAAGACAAAAGGTTCCGCTCGGCGACGATAGGAGACGCTTGCTACCGTCGGGACGCAAGAATAACCTGGTAATCTTGCCCCTTTTTGAAGAAACAAGTAACAATATGAATTATCGTGCAAGTGAGAGCAGAGCAAAGTTTACTTTGACTATGCCGAGCGCAGCCGATAATGCATGATAAATATAAATTTAGCATGAATATAGCAGTAGCAGGAACCGGCTATGTCGGTATGAGTATTGCCACTTTGTTGGCACAACACAATCATGTCATGGCAGTGGATGTAATCCCAGAGAAGGTGGAGAAAATCAACAAGAAAATCTCTCCTATTCAGGATGATTACATCGAGAAGTATTTGGCAGAAAAGGAACTTGACCTTACTGCCACTCTAGACGGAGCATCCGCATACAAGGATGCAGACTATGTAGTCATTGCAGCACCAACCAACTATGACCCGCAGAAGAACTTCTTCGATACCCATCATATCGAGGACGTCATCAACCTTGTGTTGAGCGTCAATCCCGATGCCGTGATGGTCATCAAGAGTACCATTCCTGTGGGCTATTGCCGCAGTCTGTATGTCAAGTACGCCTTGAAGTTCTTGACCGACCCTGCACTGAAGGGTAAGAAGTTCAATCTGCTCTTCTCACCAGAGTTCCTGCGCGAGAGCAAAGCGCTATATGATAACCTCTATCCGAGTCGTATCATCGTGGGCTTCCCAAAGATACTACCTGCAGACCGCAATGCAAAATGGGACGAAGAGAACGCAGCCATCACCGCCATTGGCAACCCCGAAGCAGAAGAAAAGGCTAAAACCTTTGCCTCACTCCTTCTCGAAGGAGCCATCGGTCCAAGTAAGGATGCGCAGCCCACATCTTCCATCTTACCTCTTACATCAGACATCGACAAAGGCATCCCTTGTCTCCTGATGGGGATGACAGAGGCAGAAGCCGTGAAATTGTTTGCAAATACTTATCTCGCATTAAGAGTCTCATATTTCAACGAACTTGATACGTACGCAGAGGTCAAGGGTCTTGACTCTCAGGCTATCATCACAGGTGTTGGCCTTGACCCACGTATTGGCACACACTATAATAATCCAAGCTTTGGGTATGGCGGCTACTGCCTGCCTAAGGACACCAAGCAGTTGCTCGCCAACTATGCCGATGTTCCTCAAAACATGATGACCGCCATTGTCGAGAGTAACCGCACCCGTAAGGATTTTATTGCCGATGAGATCCTTCGCAAGGCTGGCTATTACGAAGCCAGCAGCCAGTGGGATGCCAACCGAGAGCAGAAATGTGTCATTGGCGTCTATCGCCTCACAATGAAGAGCAACAGCGACAATTTCCGCCAAAGTGCTATCCAGGGCATTATGAAACGCATTAAGGCCAAAGGTGCTGAGATTATCATCTACGAACCTACGATTAAGGATGGAGAGTCCTTCTTCGGTAGCCTTGTTGTCAATGACCTTGAGAAGTTCAAGGCTCATAGCCAAGCCATTATCGCTAACCGCTATGATGCATGCTTGGACGATGTACTAAATAAAGTTTATACACGCGACATCTTTAAGAGAGATTAAGATTTCCATCTTCCATCATCCATATTACATCTACCGTCGTGCAGTACCACATTTTCTCCCCCTATCGCGTGTGCCCTTTGGGCGCACATGTTGATCACCAGCATGGGTTGGTTACGGGCTTTGCCATCAACAAAGGTGTTGACCTTTGGTTCGATGTGCGTGACGACAGTCATGTTCATCTGGAGTCCAAAACCTTCGAGGGCATTGTAGACTTCGACCTGAACCAGCCTTCTCAAGTGAAGGAAGGTCATTGGGGCGACTATGCGCGTGGCGCAAAGTACGCCCTTCGCAAGCGCTTCAACCTCTTGAAGGGTATCACTGGCGTTATCCAAGGTTCCCTGCCCGTAGGCGGTCTCAGTAGCAGTGCCGCTGTACTCATTGCCTACGTCATGGCCTTTGCCAAGGCAAACGACATCTCGTTGCAGCCATTTGAAGTAGTCAAGATTGCTTCCGAGGCTGAACGCGAATATATCGGTCTGAACAACGGCCTGCTTGATCAGGCTTGTATTGCCCTTGGCAAGAAAGATGGTTTACTCTTTCTCGATTGTGACAGCAACGATTGGCGCATCATCAAGCGCCATCCTGATATGCCTGAGTTCGAGATTGGCATCTTCTTCAGCGGTTTGACACGCAGCCTTGTCAATAGCGATTATAACCTCCGTGTGTTCGAGTGCAAAACTGCCGCATGGAATATGCTCGCTTATACCGACCAGCCGCTGAAGACCTTTGAAAAAACCTTCCTGCGGGACATCCCCAAGGCTACGTTCGATAAGACGCGCATTGCCATGCCCCAGCGCTTTGCTCGCAGGGCAGAGCACTTCTATTCAGAGTATCGTCGTGTGCGTCAGGGCGTCACTGCTTGGGAAACGGGAAACCTGAAGCTCTTTGGCAAACTCTCGTTCGATAGCTGCGAAAGCAGCATCCATAACTACGAGTGTGGTTCACCAGAGCTTATTGCTATCTACGATATCATGCGCACCCTGCCAGGTATCTATGGCGGGCGCTTCTCTGGTGCAGGCTTCAAGGGCGCCTGCATTGCCTTGGTCGATCCTGCCTTCAAGGCAGACATCGAAAAGGTACTCACTGAGCGCTATCTCGCTCAGTTCCCTGAGTACGATAAAACCTTTGGCGTCTATTGGGTAAAGCCCGATGATGGTGCTCGTTTTGTAGAATAACTTATTTTATTATCATATATGCAAATTGCAATAGTTGGAACAGGCTATGTAGGCCTGGTTAGTGGTACGTGCTTCGCAGAGATGGGAGCACATGTAACGTGTGTTGATGTAGATGCTCAGAAGATAGAGAAGTTGAAAAACGGCATTATGCCCATCTATGAGCCAGGTCTCGAAGAACTGGTGAAGCGCAATGTGGGCTTCGAGCGCCTCAAGTTCACAACCGACCTCACTGAGGTTCTCGATGATGTCGAGGTAGTTTTCTCTGCTGTAGGCACACCTCCTGATGAAGATGGTAGTGCTGACTTGAAGTATGTCTTGGCGGTAGCCCGTCAGTTTGGTCAGCACATTAACAAGTACACAATCCTTGTCACCAAGTCAACAGTTCCTGTAGGTACTGCTAAGAAAGTAAAGGCTGCTATTCAGGAAGAATTGGATAAACGTGGCGTTGATGTTCCTTTTGATGTGGCCTCTAACCCTGAGTTCTTGAAAGAGGGTGCTGCCATTAAGGACTTCATGAGTCCAGACCGAGTGGTTGTTGGAACTGAAAGCGAAAAAGCCAAAGAGGTAATGACTCGCCTATATCGCCCATTGATGCTACAGAATTTCCGTGTTATCTTCATGGATATTCCAAGTGCTGAAATGACGAAATATGCAGCCAATGCCATGCTCGCTACACGTATCAGTTTCATGAACGATATTGCCAACCTCTGCGAAAGAGTAGGTGCAAATGTTGACTCAGTACGTAAAGGTATTGGTACAGACTCACGTATTGGCTCCAAGTTCCTCTATGCAGGTTGTGGCTATGGCGGCAGTTGCTTCCCTAAAGACGTAAAAGCCCTAGTTCACACAGGTCTCGACAACGATTACCATATGGAGGTGATAGAAGCTGTTGAGCGTGTGAATGAGAAGCAGAAAAGCATCGTTTACGATAAAATACGCAAATGTGTTGAATCGGATTTGCAATCCGGTTCAGCTGAGTCGGGGATTTGCAATCCCCTAATGGGCAAGACCATTGCCATCATAGGCCTCTCGTTCAAGCCAGAGACCGACGATATGCGTGAGGCACCTGCTTTGGTAGTCATTGACAAGCTCCTCGCTGACGGTGCAAACGTAAGAGTCTTTGACCCTATCGCTATGGAAGAATGCAAACGTCGTATTGGTGATGTGGTAACTTACTGCACCAATATGTACGATGCTGCGGATGGCGCAGACGTGTTCGCACTGATGACAGAGTGGCGCCAGTTCCGTATGCCATCCTGGAATGTCATCAAGAAGGTCATGACCGGCAATATTGTTGTTGACGGACGTAATATCTACGACCGACAGGAGTTGGAGGAACAAGGATTCATTTACACTCGCATTGGCGAGAAATGACCAATTACCTTTTATTATTCTATGATAATTACGATAAAGACTAAATCCGACATCAGTTTGGCAAACACATGCTGATGCCCGATTCTGTCCGTGAGTCCTTAGCTCCCTATTACAAAAACTATTTAGACTTGGCAGAGGCAGGTCAAAAACTTCCTTCCAAGAAACAGCTCCGCATGATGGCTGCATTACAGGCTATTAGGGGTAGTGACCAAGTTGATTTCCTAGAATGTAGCGATGTTTTTGCTTTTTGATGTTTGTAATAACGAAGTTATGTGATAAGTGATATGGGGTTGGCGTGAGAGCTCGCTCTCAGAGACAAGAGCATAGCACTTAGCACACGAGCTTTAAAAAGAGCGACAAACATCGAAAAGAGTTTTTCTGGTTTATGTCCTGCACAAATAAATCCGTCTCATCCGTGTCATCCGTGTTTGAAATAAATATTAAACGATATATGCTCCCCGAATTTGGGTACAGCAGCAATCGCCTTGTCCAAGTATGTGTTGGGCATGGTGTATTGTGGTGCAGGGGAATTTTGAACGGGTTTGTGAGAAGGGACCGTCATCTTCCTGCACCTTTAATAAGAACGGAAAAGAATGTAAAATATTGGTGGGAAGATGGAGCCGCATGGCTTTAGCTTTTTCACCGCTGTGAAAATTAGTACAACATGAAAGGAATAGTATTAGCTGGCGGTTCAGGAACCCGTCTGTATCCAATCACCAAGGGTGTGAGCAAGCAATTGCTCCCTATTTATGATAAGCCGATGGTTTATTATCCCATCAGCGCTCTGATGCTCGCAGGCATCAGAGATATTCTGATTATCTCTACCCCATACGACCTCTCTGGCTTCAAGCGTCTGCTTGGTGACGGCTCAGACTATGGTGTACACTTTGAGTATGCTGAGCAGCCTTCACCTGACGGCCTCGCTCAGGCATTTATCATCGGTGAGGAGTTCATAGGCAATGATAGTGCTTGCTTGGTTTTAGGGGATAATATCTTCTATGGAGCAGGTTTTACAAAGTTGCTGAGAAATGCCGTTAATGATGCGGAACAAAATGGCAAGGCAACTGTTTTTGGCTATTGGGTATCAGATCCGGAACGCTATGGTGTGGCAGAGTTTGACCGTGAGGGGAATTGCTTAAGTATTGAAGAGAAACCGAAAGAACCTAAGAGCAACTATGCTGTGGTAGGCTTGTACTTCTACCCTAATAAAGTGGTGGATGTCGCAAAGCACATTAAGCCCTCAGCCCGTGGTGAACTGGAAATCACAACGGTCAACCAGGAGTTCTTGAAAGACGGTGAACTGAAGGTACAAGTCTTTGGCCGTGGCTTTGCTTGGTTGGACACAGGAACACATGACTCACTGGCTGAAGCGAGTACTTTTGTTGAAGTCATTGGGAAGCGTCAGGGTTTAAAGGTTGCTTGTCTTGAAGGTATTGCCTACCGTAATGGATGGATTACCGAAGAGAAATTGCGGGAACTTGCAAAGCCTATGTTGAAGAACCAGTATGGTCAGTACTTGCTCAAGGTTATTGATGAAATGAAAGAGGATATTAATTCTGGAACATTACAACACGTATAAATATATGGAAGTAATTAAGACAGATATTGAGGGAGTACTAATTATAGAGCCAAAGGTATTTGGTGATAAGAGAGGCTATTTCTTTGAAAGTTTCTCTCAAAGAGAGTTTGATGAGAAGGTGGCTCCCATACTTGGACACACTATTAACTTTGTACAGGACAATGAAAGTATGTCCTCTTATGGAGTGATGAGAGGCTTGCATTTTCAGAAACCTCCTTACACTCAAAGCAAATTGGTCCGTTGTGTAAAGGGCTCTGTGCTGGATGTAGCAGTTGACATTCGTAAGGGCAGCCCTACATACGGACAGCATGTAGCCGTAGAGTTAACAGAAGATAATCACCGTCAGTTCTTTGTGCCAAGAGGCTTTGCACATGGCTTTGCAGTGTTGAGCGAGACGGCAGTTTTTCAATATAAGTGTGACGAATTCTATCACCCGGAGGTTGATGGTGGCATTAGTATCTTGGACGACTCACTTGGTATAGATTGGAAAATACCAACCGAGAAAGCTAACCTCTCAGAGAAGGATACTAAGCATGCTTTATTAAAGGACTTCGATAGTCCCTTCTCAATTGATATTAACTTGTACGTTAACCGCTAATCTATAACCGATAAACGTTATTGTATGACAATTCTTGTAACTGGAGCAAATGGACAATTGGGCAATGAGATGCGTATTGTTACCAAAGGCTCAAAAGATAAGTATATATTAACTGATGTTTGTGATGAGCACCCAGAATCTATAGAGATGCTTCATAAACTAGCAGGTGATGATATAGACGCCTCAACAGTCAAACTTGATATTACCGATCTGGATTCTATCCGCCAGATGGTGAATGACAATAATGTTAAGGTCATTGTAAACTGTGCTGCTTGGACTAATGTCGATGGTGCAGAAGATCCGGAGAAATACGAGCTTGTAGAGTTGTTGAATGCTAAAGCACCGGAGAACCTGTCACTTGTCATGAAAGAGATCAATGGCTTGTTAGTTCATATCAGTACTGATTACGTATTTGGAGGGGATCCTTATAATACTCCTTGCAAGGAAGACCAGAAAGGAACACCAACAGGAGTTTATGGTATGACAAAACTGCATGGTGAGCAGGCTATCCAGAATATTGGTGTTGATCATCTCATCTTTCGTACCGCTTGGTTGTATTCCGAGTTTGGCAAGAACTTCGTTAAAACGATGCTTAACCTTACGGCTACCAAGCCGCAACTAAAGGTGGTATTTGATCAGGCTGGCACCCCCACTTATGCTCGTGACCTCGCTGATGCAATCTTAGTAGCAATCGAAGATTACAAGAAAGAAATTCTCAATTCTCAATTGTCATTGCAACGCCACACTCTCTCCGAGAGAATTGTCAATTACTCGAAGAGTGGAGTCTACCATTTTTCGAATGAGGGTGTTTGCTCTTGGTTTGATTTTACCAAGTTGATTGCAGAGTATAGCGGTCAGACATCATGTGAAATCCAACCTTGCCATAGCGATGAATTCCCGAGCCCAGTAAAACGACCTTCATTCTCCGTTTTGGATAAAACTAAGGTGAAAGAGACTTACGGAGTATCCGTACCATATTGGCTCGATTCGTTAAAAAAATGTTTGAATAATATTAATAAGTAAATATATGTCAGTATTTAAAGACAAAGTTCTTCTGATTACAGGAGGAACTGGAAGTTTTGGTAATGCGGTACTCCGCAGGTTCTTGGATAGCGATATTAAGGAGATTCGTATTCTGAGTCGTGATGAGAAGAAGCAGGATGACATGCGTCATTTCCTGCAGGCTAATCGTGGCGATGTGGCTCACAAAGTGAAGTTCTACATTGGAAATGTACGCCAGCGTGAAGCTGTGGACTTTGCCATGAATGGGGTGGATTATGTTTTCAGTGCTGCCGCACTAAAACAAGTTCCTTCTTGTGAGTTCTTCCCCATGGAAGCAGTTCGTACTAATGTTGAAGGCACAAACAATGTGCTTTTGAGCGCTATTGCACACGGTGTTAAGAATGTTGTGGTATTAAGTACCGATAAAGCTGCTTATCCTATCAACGCAATGGGCATTTCCAAAGCTATGATGGAGAAGGTGGCTGTTGCTCAAGGTCGTGCACTTGGTGTTGGTGCTAAGACAACTATCTGCTGTACCCGTTATGGTAATGTGATGGCCAGTCGTGGCTCTGTAATTCCCCTTTGGGTAGAGCAGATGATGGAGGGCAAGCCCATTACCATTACTGACCCGAACATGACCCGCTTCATGATGACTTTGGATGATGCAGTAGATCTTGTTATCTATGCATTCACACACGGTGAGAATGGTGACCTGTTTGTGCAGAAAGCTCCGGCTGCTACCCTTGATGTGCTTGCGGAAGCACTCAAACAGACATACGCCAAGATTGATGCTAAGTATGGTGAGACTGAGGTTAAGGTGATTGGTACTCGTCATGGTGAGAAACTTTACGAGACTCTCGTAACCCGCGAAGAAATGGCCAAAGCTATAGATATGGGCGGTTATTATAGAATTCCTTGTGATAACCGTGACCTCAATTACGATAAGTTCTTCACAGAGGGCGACCATAAGGTTGAGACCGTAGAGGAGTACCATTCTCACAACACCAAGCGTTTGGATGTAGAGGGCATGAAGGAACTTCTTTTGAAACTCAACTTCATTCGTGAGGATTTAGGGCTCCAGCCCAGAGCAAAGGCACGTGATTACCGTTCTGAATAATTAAAACGAATAGCTATATGAAATTCTTTATATGCGGCTGCAACGGTATGGCAGGTCATACCATTAGCCTTTATCTTCAGGAGCAAGGTCACGAAGTATATGGTTTTGACCTTCAAGAAAGCAAACTCATTAAGAGCTTTGCTGGTAATGCTTTTGATACAGAGACTATAGCAAGAGTTATCAAGGATGGCAATTACGATACAGTGATTAACTGTATTGGTGTGCTGAACCAGTTTGCAGAGAATAATCACGCACTGGCAGCTTTCTTAAACAGCTACTTTCCGCATTTTCTTGCCAAGACTACAGAGGGAACAGATACTCAGGTGATCCACATGACTACCGACTGTGTTTTCTCTGGTAAGAAGGGTAGCTACACTGAGCATGACCTTCGTGACGGTGAAACATTCTATGACCGTAGTAAGGCTCTGGGAGAGCTGGATGATGAAAAGAACCTGTCTCTGAGAAATTCAATTGTTGGTGCAGACATCAATCCTAAGGGCATTGGCCTGCTGAACTGGTTTATGAACAACACCACGGGTGAAAACCCTGTAGTAAACGGCTATACTAAGGCCATGTGGACTGGCCAGTGTACCTATCAGTTGGCCAAGACTATAGAAGCTGCTGCCAAAGAACGTGCTCACGGACTGGTGAATGCTGTTCCTGATACTGACATTTCCAAGTATGAGCTCCTCAAACTCTTCAACAAGTATCTCCGTGGTGGCCGTGTTCAGATTAACCCTGTTGAGGGTGTGAATGCTGACAAGAGTCTGATGCGTACTAATTGGGATTTCAACTATAGAATTCCTGATTACGAGCAGATGGTAGCTGAAATGGCAGAATGGATTTATAAACACAAGGATTTATATCCTCACTATAATCTGTAAGCAATATGAGCAAGCTTAAATTGATGACCATCGTGGGCACACGCCCCGAAATAATAAAGATGTCTGCTATTATTAAGAAGGCAGATAAGTACTTTGACCAGATTTTGGTTCACACTGGTCAGAACTATGACTATACCTTGAACGAGGTGTTCTTCAAGGATCTTGGCTTGAGAGAACCAGATTATTATCTGGGTGTAGTTGGCGATAACCTTGGCCAGACCATGGGTAATGTGATTGCTAAGAGCTATGAATTGATGGCTGAGGTGAAACCGGATGCTGTTATTGTTCTTGGTGATACTAACTCTTGCCTGTGTGTTATCTCTGCAAAACGTCTTAAGATTCCTATCTTCCACATGGAGGCTGGAAACCGCTGCAAGGATGAAAATCTCCCTGAGGAAGTTATTCGTCGTGTTGTGGATGTAACCAGCGATATTAATCTGTGCTATAGCGAACACGCCCGTCGTTATATACTTGATACAGGAGTAAAGCCCGAATATACCTATGTGGTTGGTTCTCCTATGGCAGAAGTGCTGAAAGATGTTCTTCCGCAAATAGAAGCCTCGAACGTTTTGAACGACTTGAAGCTTGAACCACAGAAATACATTCTGTTGTCCGCTCACCGAGAGGAGAATATAGATATTGAGCAGAACTTCTTCTCTCTGATGAATGCTGTGAACACAATGGCAGAGACCTACAACATGCCTGTGCTTTATAGCTGCCATCCCCGTAGCCAGAAGATGATTGAGAAGAGAGGGTTCAAGTTCAATGAAAAGGTGATCCAGCACAAACCTCTGGGATTCTTTGACTATAATAAACTCCAGCAGAACGCTTTCTGTGTGGTAAGTGATAGCGGTACAGTTCCCGAGGAAGGTGCATTCTTTGGTTTCCCGGCTGTAAGTATCCGTACTTCTACGGAGCGCCCAGAGGCTATGGATAAAGGCGTTTTCACCATTGGCTCAATTACCTCTGAGCAGGTTCTTCAGGCTGTAGATTTGGCAGTTAGTATGCACGCCAATGGCGATGATGCTTGCCCTGTTCCTGCATATACCGATGAGAATGTATCCACAAAGGTGATTAAACTCATTCAGAGTTATGTCGGGATTGTTAATAAGATGGTCTGGAGAAAAGATTGAAGAAGATTGTTAGCATTTTGTTAGTAGTTATAGGGATAATAAAGAAGAGTCGACATGATTACAGTTAATAAGTTTTTCAACAAAGTGAGAAATTCTTTAGAATGGCGTTTGAGTAAGTATTTGCCTGATAAAGCGTATTTATCATATCTGTACAAGCATTATATGGGGAAACCCATTAATTGGGAGAATCCAATTACTTATAATGAGAAACTAAATTGGTTAAAGATTTATTATAGGAACCCTCTTTACACAACTCTTGTTGATAAATTAGCTGTAAAGCAATTTGTTGCAGAAAGGATTGGGGGGGTATATTATTCCAACATTACAAGTATATGATTCGATTGACGATATAAATATTGACAAATTACCTGAACAATTTGTTCTTAAGACCACGCATTCAGGGGATTCGCTTGGAGTCATAATTTGCAAAGATAAATCAGTGTTTGATTTAGAAGTCGCAAAAGAAAGGCTTCAATTGAGTCTAAATAAAGATTATTATAAGGCGGGTCGTGAATGGCCATATAAGAACGTTCCCCGGAAAATAATTGCAGAAAAATATCTTGAGGATGAGTTTGGCGAACTGCGAGATTATAAATTTTTCTGTTTTGACGGCAAGGTAAAGGTAATGTTTATAGCGACAAACCGTTCATCAGGAAAGGTGTGTTTCGACTATTTTGATGAGAATTTTAATCATTTTGATTTGACTCAATCTCATCCTAATTACAATGGTGTCATTAAAAAAACCGAGCATATTTGATGATATGGTTAAACTTGCAGAGCAATTGTCTGAAGGAATGCCGCATGTTCGTGTTGATCTCTATAGCGTAAACAATAGCATTTATTTCGGGGAATATACTTTTTATCATTATGGTGGTATTATTAAGTTTAACCCTGAGTTATGGGACAATATATTTGGATCTTGGCTCAAACTGCCAGCGAAGCTGGACAATACATGAAATATAAGTACGTAATCTTTCAGCCTCCATATGATTATTATGACATTACCTATCATGATGTCAAAAATGAGGCAAATGTTCAATTCATTAACATTTATCCAGCATCTGGAAGCGTATTTGAGAAGAAACTATGTCTTATGCATAGATCATCCAAATACAATAGCCTTATAAAGCTTCCATTTCAGTCAATCTGGAATCCTTTGTTTTTTAAGAGCAAATTTAGCGATAATAGCAATCTTTGTTTCCTGTTTAGTGCAGGAACTGTATATCTTGAAAAGTATGGTTTTGTTTCTTATTTGAAAAGAAAATATCCGACTGCAAAATTTGTTTGTTTCTATCAGGATATTATAAGTTCTGTACGTAATTATTCATTTGATGATATTCGAAAAATATTTGATTATGTGATTTCATACGATTTAGATGAGGCAAACCATAATGGGTTGATATTTCATAATACAGTTTTTTCAAATTATCCCATTCCTCCTAACAATAGAATTGAACCAAGCGATGTTTATTTTGTTGGAGCTGCAAAGAATCGATATGATCAAATTCTTGCTGCATACGAGAATTTAACCGAACAAGGATTTAAATGTGATTTTAATATAATTGGAGTTCCTGAAGAACAACAGAATCATAAAGAAAGCATTCATTATCTTTCCAAAATGTCGTATGTTGAAAATTTACAGCGTGTTGTAAAGACAAAGGTTATCTTAGAAATAATGCAAAACAATGCAGTAGGTGCTTCATTGAGAGTATGGGAAAGTATAATGTACGATAAGCACCTGCTTACAAATAATGAAGGACTCAAACTGTTAGACGTTTTTAATCCAAACTTTATGCATCTTATTGGAACGGGTGAATTAGATGTTAGAGATTGGATAAAACAGAGTGTTTGTTATGATGAAGAAGTAAAGGATTCAATAAAGCCATATCGATTTTTGGAATTTATTGATAATCTTTTATAATAGCAGTATGAGTAGTACATCTAATAAAGAAAGACTAGCAAAAAATACGATAGCCCTCTACATTCGTACGGGTATTGTTACTCTCGTGTCCCTATATATGGCACGAGCACTATTAGATGCTTTAGGTCAGGAAAATTACGGAATATATAATGTCGTAGCTAGTATAGTAGTAACATTTTCATTTTTTAATGCAACTTTAACGACTGCATTCCAACGTTTCATGAATTTTGCGTTAGGGAAAAATGACGAACTGCAATATCGGAAAGTGTATACAATGAGTATAATAATACTTGCTGTATTAGTTGTTGGAATTATTATTCTTTCAGAAACCTTTGGTATATGGATGCTAGACTCTAAATTAAATATACCAGAGTGTAGAAGGACTGCAGCAATGTGGGCATTCCAGTTCTCAATAATTACCTTTTGTATTGGAGTTCTGCGTATTCCTTTTGAAGCTAGTGTCATTGCACATGAAAAAATGTCTTTTTTTGCATATGTGAGCTTGGTTGAGCAAGGATTAAGGTTGCTGATGGTGTATTGTCTTTACAATTCGCCAATCGATGTACTTGTGTTCTATGCTATATCTATTACAGGGGTGTCTCTTTTCACACTTATAGTATACATATTTTTCTGTAAGAAAAAATTTAAAGTATGTAAAGTGGAAAAGCAATGGGATCCCCAATTGTTTAAACAGCTATTCGCTTTTTCTGGTTGGACTTTCTTTGGATCAACAACAAATTTGGGGGCGCAACAGCTATTTGTCTTTCTTTTGAATATGTTTTATGGAGTTATTGCAAATGCTGCTATGGGAATAGCGTCACATGTCGCAAGTGCAATTAACTCATTTTTTGCAGGATTTCAGACATCATTTAGGCCGCAAATCGTGAAAACATATGCAAATAATGAAATGGATACTTTTAAAAAATTGGTTATTACAACATCAAAAATATCCTTTGTGCTGATGTTTTTACCGTCCATTATTATCATAGTAAATGCTCCTTTTATTTTAGACGTATGGCTTAAAGACGTTCCCAATTATACTGTGGCATTTTGCCGGCTAATACTTGTTTGTTGTGTAATTGATGCAACGACAGGACCATATAATGCTGCTATCATGGCATCAGGGAAGATCAGAAATTATGAGCTCGCAATAAGTTCTGTATTTTTATTAGATATCGTTGGAATTGTAGTAATGTTTAAGCTTGGGGTTGGTGCCGAGTATATATTATACAGCAGAATAGCAACAAGAGGTGTGTTGAATATGTACGTGGGCTTATTTTTTATGAAACATCTGTTCAACTTTGATGTACTTAAATATTTCCAAATGGTAATACTGCCTATATTAATATATTTAATTATTGTAATATCTTTATCATTATTGATGATTGAACAACTACACGGATGGAACTTGTTGTTAATTTCATCAATTGTGTTACTTGTTATTGGTACGTTACTATCTTTATTCATTATATTAGATAAAAATGAAAGAACATTTTTGTTTAACATTGCGAGGAATCGAATTCCCTTAATCAAAAAATTATTATAATGGAATATATTGTATTATATTTAATTGCGCTGTTTCCTGTTTTCTATTATGATAACAGCAAAAGGGTTGATGTTAAAAATCGATATTTAATATTTGAATGGTTATGTGTGGTATGTCTTATGGGTTTCAGATACCATGTAGGTGGGGATTCTTATAATTATGAGGAATTCTATAAAACATATCCTACGTTATCGGATATTCACAAATTTAATTTTTTAGAGAGTAAATTCGGATTCTTATGGGATTTGTTTACTATTATTTGTAAGACAATCAGTGATGATTTTTTTGGTCAACAGATAATAGTGGCTGTGATAGTAAATTTTAGTATTTTTTATTTTTTTAAAAAACATGTTCGTAAATATTTTACTGCTATTTTCATTTTTGTTTTGTTGTACTTATTTAAGTATAATACTGAAATTTTAAGGGCTTCAATATCAGTATCTATATTTCTGTTTTCATTTGACTATTTAATAAATAAGAAATGGCTAATTTATTATGTTTTTTGCATAATATCTTATCTTTTTCATCATGAAGCTATTGTATTATTTTTCTTACCAGGTATACACCTGCTGGATAAGGTGAAAATTAATCTGTTGTCGGTGTTAATCATGTTGGGAGTAGTGTATTCTTTAATAATATCATTGTCATTTTTCCCTTTTTTGCAAGAACTTGTTTCGTTCGATGCTGTAATGTCCAGAAAAATTGAAAAGTACGGAACAATAGTGGAAGGGCAACTAAATATTGTGGGTTTATTATATAACCTTATTGTCTACTATTTTCCTGTATGTTTATTGATTTGGCTCAGGAGAGATGTTAAAGATATAATCAATCCTTTTTTGATTATTTACATTGCTGTTCGATTGTTGTCTTTACGTTGGTTACATATTACGGGCCGAATGGAGGACTTCTTAATTATTATTGTTATTGCGGCATTTGTTAATCAATTGAATAAAGATGTTCTAATCACAAAAAAAGTTATTGCGCGTATAACTTTATTGTGTTTTATAATCCTTACTTTTATCAATACTACACTTCATCTTTATCCATTGGTATACCCATATCATTCGATTTTCGACCCAATTGACGAACCTGGTCGATATGAGTTGTATTTACAGATGTTAAATAATGAATTATAATAAAAGTATGGTATCTGTAGTAATGAGCGTTTATTCTGAACCTATTAAATGGTTGGAAGAGTCTATAAATTCTATATTAAATCAAATATATGCAGATTTTGAATTTATTATAGTGTGTGATAATCCAGAAAATACAGAAGCTCAACTTGTAGTCAAAAGTTTTTCAAATAATGATAATCGGATTAAAATTATTGTTAACGAGACCAATATAGGTTTGACAAAATCTTTAAATAAAGGGATTGCTGTTTCAAAAGGTGAGTATATTGCGAGGATGGATGCAGATGATATTGCACATCCAGATAGATTTTCAAAACAAGTAGATTTTTTTGAAAAAAATCCGGATATATCTATATGCTCTTCTGATGCTCGGGTTATTGATGAAAACTCTCAATTGGTGGCTGAGACAAGAGTTCATGGGCATCTAATTATTGAGGATTTATTTAAACGAAGCCCGCTAATACACCCGACAGTAATGTTCAGACGAACATTATTAAGCCTACGTAGTCCATTCTACAACGAGCAATATAAAATATCACAAGATTATGAGTTGTGGACTTTTCTTTACCTAAATAAAACATATTTTGGCATTATCAAAGAACCTTTAATCGATTATCGTATTTCTCAAAAACAAATATCTAGGAAAAACCAAGAGGTACAGATAAAGAACTCTTCTGAAATTGGTCGTTCATTTTATCTAAAAATGATTTCCCAGTTTGTTCCTAATGCAGAAAATTTAAAACCAGAAGATCAATTGGCAGGCCTATCGAAAAACATGATAAACATTCCAAGTGACGATAAAAGAATGTACCTTGAATTATTATACCGACAGTATTATACAGTTTCGAGAAAGCATAAAATATATGTGTTAAAGTACTTTGCTGATCCAAACGGGCTAATACAAAGGTTACCTCTGCGTAAGGCTGCATATATGTTACTAAGCCTTATATTAAAAAACAGGTATAATAAATACGAATTATACATTTAGTTGTTTATGCGAAAAAAAATTCTATTTGTTTATCATGTTTCAAGTATTGGCGGAGGTAGTTTTTGCCTGTTGAATATACTGAAGAACTTGGATAGAGACAGAATTGAACCTTGTGTTTTGTTATGCAAGCATGGCCCTCTAGTAGAAGAAATAAGGGCCTTAAATATTCAGGTCCTTCTCCTTAATTCGATGAGACCCGTTCCTTATAATAAAGCATGCGTTACCCTCAACAGCATATTAAATGCTTGTTTTATGGCAAGGTCGTTTAAGCGTTTTGGTGAAATATTGGACGATGTCAATCCTGATTCTATATATTGCAATACTATGATGCTCTATCCATATCTTAAGGTTGGTAAAATGCATGGTTGCAAAACATTTATCCATATTCGCGAGCATTGGCCAGAGGGAGAGCATCGGTGGCAACGGAATATGGCTTTTAAGCATATTGCTAAATACGCAGATAGAATAATAGGTATAAATCACTATAGTGCTTCTATGGTTGAACCATACGGGAGGAAAGCAACTATAGTATATGACTGGATTGATTTATCTAGCCGTTATGAGAAATATCCCCTAAACGAGGTGTTTAACGAAGACATGACCAATAAAAAGGTCTTTTTGTACTTAGGAGGTATGCAAGAAATCAAAGGCGCTTGGGAAGTGCTAACTGCTTTTACAGAATATCTGAAAGATGACAATTACAGGCTACTTGCACTAGGAATCAATATAAATTATCGTTCAGATGGGCTAAAAGGATTAGTAAAAAAAATACTAACCTTCATCGGTCGGAAGCCTTATAGTGAGCGCGTTATTGAAACAGCCAAATCTGACAACCGAATAAAGTGTATCCCGAGTGTTTATAATATAAAACATATTTACGAACAGACTTACTGTGTGTTAAGCTATTTTACAATACCACACGCAAACTTAGCACTTGCTGAAAGCATTATAAGTAATACTCTTACTGTGGCTGCAAGAACCGAAGAATCAATAGAGTATTCTGACAACGAAAATCTTGCAGTTTTGTTCAAAATTGGTGACTTGCATGACTTTAGAGAAAAGATAGAGTCAATTCAGGTAGTTCATGATACTGTTTTGGACAAAATAAAAGTGGATTCATGGAAGTTGAAAGAGTTATTCGCCCCTGATATAAATATAAAAAGACTGAACGGTCTATTGATGGATTTATGATATTGCGAAATTTAACATGACAGACATTAAGACAATAATAATCGCTAATAATTTATTAGCAAAAGAAAGCCCAGCCTCGACAATAGAATTGGATCTATTAGATGAATTGTCCAAAAATGGAGTTTGTGTAGATGCTTTTTGTAGTTCAAGAGGGCGCCTAAGAAACAAGAGCGCAAACTATAATACGATTGTTGTAAAAGAATTGGGGTGGTACCGATATGTTTTCAGGTTGATTCGTTTTGTCATTCCGGATTTATGCTATTTGCCAGACTATCAATATCTATCATGGGGTAGGAAAGTACGAAAGGCGATTAGGAAAAAGATTGCGATAGAAAAGCCTGATTATATTCATTCTTTTAGTTTTGCATGTTCATGTCATTTGGTGGCCTATAAGCTGCATAAGGAATTTGGAATCCCTTGGATTGCTACTTTTTTCGATTCTTGGTCGGATTATCCAGCAAGGAAGTTTAAGACAAAATTCTTCAGGCGAATCGATCAGAAGTTAGAAAGAATGGTAGCGGAGAATGCAACAGTCATTGTTCATGATAATGAAGGGATAGCTAAATTGTGGGCAGAAAGATATGGTGAGGAGACTGCGAAGAAAATAGTTGTCATTCCGCTAAATGTAAATTTTTCGAATATAAAGAAAAACGTATCAAACAGCAATAATAAGCAGCAGCTAAACCTGTCTCATATAGGTTCTTTTTATCCGCAAAGAGATGCATCTGCATTTATAGATGCTATTTATCGCTTTACTATCACTTATCCCCAATTAAGAAACAGGATAAGGGTAAATTTTGTGGGTAAATCACTTGATAAGGACAGAAAAAGAATAACCGACCTTGGAATGACGGATTTATTTAATATCACGGGACAAATTTCCGCAGAAGAGTGTAAACACTATTATGATTTGTCAGATGTATTCTTTGCAACTGCAGGAATGGAATTTGAAAAAATATCTTTTCCCTCGAAAATATTGAAATATTTTTTCTACGAGAAACCTATTCTTGGTTTAACCCCACATGGAACAGTGTTGGAGACTGAGTTAAAGAATGCTGGTCACAGGTGTTATGAGCCCAATGACGTTGAAGGAATAGTTAGTTATATATACAATGCTATAAATGATTATAGCTGCATTTGTGATTTTAATAAAGAATACTGGCAAAGATTTACTGTTGATAGCGTTGCTGACCAGTATTTGAATGCAATAAATAATTATATAAAAAAACTTTAAGATATGAGTTCATTAGTTTCATGTGTCATTCCAACCTATAAAAGGAGTGATACTTTAGGCAGAGCCTTAGATAGCATCCTGTCTCAAACATACAAAAACTTAGAGGTACTGGTCGTTGATGACAATGAAATTGGAAGCCAGGAGAGTTTAGAGGTTAAAGGAATAATAGACTCATATACAGATCAACGTGTCAAATTGGTTACGCAGCCGAAACATATTAACGGGGCGGAAGCCAGAAATGCCGGAATTCGGGCGGCAAAAGGAGAATTTGTGGCATTTCTTGATGATGATGATGAATGGCATCCGCAAAAAGTAGAAAGCCAATTAGCCTATTTAAATGAAAATCCAAATTATAAGGGGTGTTCGGTACTATACAATGAGTACAAAGATGATGTCTTAGTACATTCATGTCCGCCTTATACGGCAGATAATCTCTTCCAGAAAATATTCAGAAGAGAGGTTGCGGTTTTTACTTCAACTGTTCTTCTCAATAGGCAATGTCTTATTGATTCAGGTATGTTTGATATAAACCTAAAAAGACATCAAGATCTTCAAATGCTGTTGCGTTTTACAAAGAAATACGAAATGGGGGTTATCCCAGAGTATTTAGTTAAACTTCATCTGGACTCCGATTTAAATAGGCCTAATGCAGGTGCAATTGTTAAGGTAAAAGAGAACTTCTTCAATTCTGTATTGGATTTATACAATGAATGTAGTAAAAAAGACAAAAGGTTGATAAAATCAGCTCATTGTTATGAAGTAATGTTTGCTGCTATAAAACAGAAGCGCTTTGCCATGGTATTGTCGTATTTCCTTAAAGCCGGCTTTAGTCTGTCTGGATTTAATCTTCTGGCAAAGAGATTTAGAGATAGGAAATATATTGCAAAATAATAGTAGCTATGAGTCTAGAACAGAAAATAAATTACCAGCTGAATAAATATCCTGGTATTAAGAAGTATATTAAGCGTGGATATCAGCGGACTATGTATGCCTTATCGAAGAAGATTAAGTCGGAGGGGGATATTATCAGGATGTCGCCAAATGATCCTAATAATGAGTATTTCTTTGGGTATTATGATAAGAGTCCTTGGGATGCAACTGGGCAATATATGCTTTGCATGAGGGCAAAAGATACATGGAGTGAGCCGGATCCATTAGGAGAGGCAGAGATTTTGCTGATTGATACAAAAGACAACAATTCATTTAGGGTTCTAGCTAAAACCCATACATGGAATGTACAGCAAGGATGTATGGCACAGTGGATGGGGCCTGACTTCTCTTCTCGAATCATGTATAATGATTTGAGGGATGGAAAATACTGTTCTGTGATACAGGATGTAAAGTCTGGTAAGGAGCGAGTGTTGCCCATGCCGGTATATACCTTATCAAATGATGGTAAAACGGCTTTGTCGCTTGACTTTTCTCGTTTACATAGTCTTCGCTTAGGGTATGGATATGCTGCTTTACCGGAGAAAACAAAAGGTGTTGCCTTGCCAGATGAGACTTGTATTTGGAAGATGGATGTTGAAACAGACGAGGTAACGCCATTGTTAAAATATACTGATTTTGCAAAGTTCCAGCCAAGGCCAGAAATGCAGGAAGCCGGCTCTGTGCATAAGGTGAACCATCTGATGCTATCGCCAAACGGTAAACGCTTTATGGTTCTCTACCGTTGGTTCTGTGGGCAGAGGAAATACACTCGCTTGATAACTTGCAACGTGGATGGCTCTGATATGTATGTGTTGAGTGATGACGATATGGTGAGTCATTGCTACTGGAAGAATGACAAAGAGATATTAGCTTTTGAACGCAAGAAGGAGCACGGCCCAGGTTTCTATCTGATGAAGGATAAAACGCAGGAATGGCAATACCTATGGCCACAATTGAGCAATGATGGACACCCTAGTTATTGCCCAATAGATAATAGCTTGGTAGTTTTCGACACCTATCCAAGCAGATCAAGAGTTCAGGAACTGAAATTGTGTAGAGACACGGATATAGAGGGCAAGGATTTGAAGGTGATAGCTAGAATGTTCTCACCGTTTAAGTATGATAATGACACACGATGCGATTTGCATCCACGATGGAGCAGAGACGGAAAAATGGTTTGTTTTGATAGTGTGTTTGAAGGACACAGAGGTCTTTACGTCGTAGAGGTAAAATAGTTGTTTCAAGTACCATGACAAATAAAAAAGTAGCAGTAATTTTGCCTGTCTATAAGAAAGACAAGGTGGATTATCTTAGTAAGGCAATAGAGAGTGTCGTGATGCAGACATACAGGGATTTCCACATTTATATAGGTGTGGATGGTCCTGTTGGTGAGGATATTGAGGGATACTTCAAGATGATTGAGAGCCAAAGCAAGATGACAGTCGTTAGATTCAAAGAAAATCGTGGCTTGGCATGTGTGCTAAACGATTTGCTTGACATCTGCTTTAAAGAAGGATATGAGTATATTGCACGTATGGATGCTGATGATATCTCAGATCTTTCTCGATTTGAGAAGCAAGTTGCTTTCCTCGATAATCACCCTGGAATAGATGTGGTGGGTGGCGCCATTGATGAAATAGATGAAAAGGGTAACAGCCGTAAGAAGAGAATTGTATATCCTGAAACGCCCGAAGAATGTAGGGCGTTTTTCGCAAAGAGAAATCCCCATGCACATCCTGCAGTGATGTTCCGTAAAAGCTTCTTTGATAAGTTGAACGGAAAGAAGTACAGGCCAGAATACCGACAGAATCAGGACACCATGCTATGGTTTGACGGATTGATGGCTGGAACACAGCAGGCAAATATCCCTGATGTGGTACTGAAGTTCCGAATGACAGACACCATGTTTAAGAAGCGTAGAAATGGCTGGGCATTCGCTAAGAAACAGTTTACAGACAGGTTGATGATTAACAAAGGTCTGAGTTATGGCTTTGGAGCTGATGTCTATGGTTTTGCTATGTTCTGTATGTTGGTGTCTCCAGCTTGGATCAAGAAGATTGCATATAGGGTTTTCAGGTAAACGCAAACCTTGACCTTAACTTGAACACGGATGTCACGAATAACACAGATTTTCTTTGAACTAATACAGATAGCGATTGGCAATAAGGATGGATTCGATAATGGACCTAAAGAAAAAGAGTGGGCGTCGTTATTTGATTTAGCCTGTAAGCAGTCGTTGGTAAGTGTGGCTTTGGAGGGGGTGAACAAGCTGAAAACTGCTAACCCAAACCTTAACATAGACATCAACTTGTTGCTAGAATGGATTGGCATCCAGCAGCAGACCATCGCTGAGAATAAAAACCAAAACGAGAGAACAAAGGAACTGTGCGAGATTTTCAAGAGTGCAGGTTTTCAGGGTTGTGTGCTGAAAGGACAAGGAACAGCCCTCTATTATGAGCATCCTGAATACAGGCAATGTGGTGATATTGATATTTGGGTAACGAAAGATGGAAGATGTAAGACGGATGAAGTAAGAAATGAAGTTTTACAATTTGCAAAATCTCAAGGTTATCATATTGGCCACGTTGATATCAAACACTCCGATATTGATTTCTTTGAAGATGTTCCTGTAGAGGTGCATTTCCTGCCTTCTTGGATGTATAATCCATCAACTAACAAGAAGTTGCAAAGGTTCTTCAAGGAACAGTCAGAACGACAGTTCGGTAATTATGATGCTGAAGCTGGTTTTACACATACAACTGTTGAATTTGATCTCGTATTCTCAATAGTCCATATCTACAGACACATCTTCTCTGAAGGTATTGGTTTGAGGCAGTTGATGGACTATTATTATATACTGATGCATTCAACAATTGAACAACGTAATGTTGCTTTTGAAGTATTAAAATCACTAAAGATGGCTAACTTCGTTGGTGGTATCATGTGGATTTTGCATGAATGCCTTGGCATGAAAGAAAATTATCTGCTATGTAAAGTTAATGAGCGACATGGGAAATATCTGCTTTCTGAGATTCTGGCTGCTGGTAACTTTGGCCAGTTCGATGAAAGAATGCTTCGAATTGATAAGGAGAAACGCTTTGAACGTGGTTTCTTACAGTTAAAGCGCAATCTGCGATTTGTTGGTTATTATCCATCAGAAGTGCTATGGTCACCATTCTGGAAACTATGGCACTGGTGCTGGAGAAAGGAAAAAGGTTATTTGTAAATAAATGATATTAAAATGGATATTTGACCGATTGGTATCACTAATCGGACTGTTGTTTTTGTGGCCTGTCTTACTGATAGTAGCAATACTGGTGAAGGTGAAGATGCCAGGAGGACCTGCTTTCTTCGTGCAGAAGAGAGTAGGTAAGGACGGGCGGTTGTTTGACTGCCATAAGTTTAGGACGAT
>Ga0256405_10003789_pt1 | contig 30323 bp, 29 predicted proteins | sample RumenRJG_02DNA_FD_189096 | JGI IMG/M metagenome (GOLD analysis project Ga0256405, IMG submission 189096) | Bovine rumen microbial communities from Lethbridge, Alberta, Canada - RJG_02 | ecosystem: Host-associated > Mammals > Digestive system > Stomach > Rumen | place: Canada: Alberta...
TCGGCAACGACCATGAGCGCGGACTCTACCAGGTCATCCGCTACGGGGACTACGAGGTGAAATACGCCCACCTCTCGAACATCCTCGCCGTTTACGGGGACGAGGTCCGGGCGGGTGACACCGTCGCAGTCAGCGACGACATCCTGCATATGGAGACGAAATACAAGGGCGAGGAGTTCGATCCGATCGAGTTCCTCACGATGATATACGGGAACATCAAGAGCCTGGAGCGGCAGAAGCAGCCCTTCGGCAAGGAGGACTTCAGCGCCGCGGCGGAGGGTTTCCGGACGAAGTACGACAAGGACGCTGACGAGATCGAGGAGCTGATGCTCCGCTTCTTCCCGGCCTACCTAAAGGATCTTGGAAGCGGAGCCTACCGTCTTCCGCAGAGGACAGAGCAGAGCCTTCGGAACATGCTGATGATGGCTTCCGCAAGGAACTACTTCTTCGAGATGATCCCGAGTATGGAGAACCCGATGGGGCTTGGACGCAGGAGCATCCCGATGGCGGCGAAGGTCCAGAACCTCTTGCTGGAGGACTTCCTGGGCTACCTCGCGCTCGTGCACGGTACCTACCTCAGCACATGGGATGAGGGATTAAAAAAAAAGCCTACGGGGAGGCCGTAGCGGACAGCGGCCTCGTGGATCCGCTGAAGGACCTGGACATCGTCGTCCAGAGCTTCGACATCCCGAGGACCGTGAGCGTCTATCCGGACCAGGCGGGGATCCGATGGTGGACGAAGGCCTGGTTCAACAACCGGAAGGACGGTGAGGCGAGCGTGGAGATCTCACGGCAGAACGCCATCCTCTTCATCCGGAACCAGGTGGAGAAGGACGAGTGGCTGGAGGAGCACTTCCCCGCACAGATGGAGGTCTACCACAACGCAATAGAGGAGACGAGAAAGCAACTGCTGCAGCAGGTCAACATATAAATGGAACGAACGAACATGACGGACAAGGAACAGTTCTCGATGAAGGTCGAACCCATCATGGACAGGGTGATGAAGGATCTCCGGAGCCGACAGGCCGAGGAGGTCAGGCGCTTCATGCGCTCCCCTGCCTATATACTGTCAGGGATATCCGGTCCTGATGGTGGAATGGCATCCCAGGCGATAGCCTTGGATTCGCTCAAGGTCACGGGTGAATGGAGCTCCAAGACTGCGGAGGACTATGTCGAGATGGTGAAGGCTGAACTCCGGAAGGAAGGGATTACCGTCACCCCTCAGCTCGAAGAGATGATGATCGACAAGATGGCTAGGGACCAGGTCCCTCAGTCATCCATTGATTACATCCTCCGCAAGGCCGCCGGCAACTCCCTCTTCTCTCTTCCGGAAGAGGCCCGGAAGACTCCCCTCCAGAGGGAGATCGAGGAGCGGGCGGAAGAGATGTACAACCCCTCCAAAGTGGAGAAGGGAATCGGCTGGGGCCTGGGTGCCGCAGCGGATTTTGCGGCGTTCGGAGGGCTGGGCGGCGGCGTGGCCAGCGGACTGAAGTTCGTCGGCGCCGACCTGGCGCTCAATGCGGTCATAGACACGGTGGACGCCCAGCAGAGAAAGGATGTACCGAAGGTCATCGCGCCCGGCCACGAGCAGGAATGGATCGATGCGAACACACCGAAGCAGGAAACCCCTGTGGTCAGTGAGGCACTCGAAACAAAGCCCGTCCAGGGACCTGATACGGAGGGGAAAGAAGAAGGGGAAGAAAAGGGAAAAGAGGGGCAAAAAACAGTTGATTCCCAAGGGGAAAAAGAGGAATCTGCCCTGGGGAAAGAAGTTGCCCCGGAATCAAATGCACCGCAGCAGCAGGCCGCTCCGCGGCGGACGAACGTCGGCGGGTGGCAGGGCATCCTCTCAGGACTGGGGCTCAACGGACTGGGCGACATCGGACGCAACGCGGGGTATATCCTCGCCATGCTACCGGATATGCTCCTCGGGATGTTCACCGGCAAGACGCAGAGCCTCGGAATCAGGGACAACCTGGTACCGATAGCCAGCATCATGGCAGGCCTCTTCGTGAAGAACCCGCTGCTGAAAATGACCCTCATCGGCCTCGGCGGGGCGAATCTTCTCAATAAGGCCGGTCACGAGCAGTTGGCAAAACAGGAAGGCGTGCAGATGCAGACCGTCCCGCAGGTTCGCTACCTCCAGTATGAGGACGAACAGATGGACCCGCGCATCCGTGACGCGCAGGTCCGTGGAAACGCACTGATAGCGACCCTGGACGGCATCCCCGTCACGATAGCCCTTCCGGAGAAGGTGATCGACGCCTATAACCAGGGAGCACTCCCCCTGGGAAAGCTCGCCAATGCTGTCCTCGAGAAGTGCGACCGCCTGCAGCAGATGAACGAGGCGCAGGAGCGCTTCGAACAGGAATCACGTACCGAATCAAGAGGCATTACGCAGCGATGAAAGACAACCACAACAAGACTACGATATGGCAGACAAGAATCAATCAGAACAGCATGCGGCTCAGCGCCAGAAAGAATTACTGGCCGAAGCCCTCGGACGGGCCCGCGAGGAAGGCGGGTTCCTTCTCAACCAAGCAGGCAAGACGGCTCCGAGGCTGTATCCCCGCGACACGGGGGTTTCGGCCTTCAACGCCCTCATCCTTGCTCTCCACAGCGACCGTGGTCGCTACCGGACGAACCTGTACACGCCTTACCCCAAAGCGAAGCAGAACGGCGACAGCGTGCAGACCGGTGAAAAGGGAGTCCCCTTCATCTGGTACCGCTGGAACGAGTACCGCAGCAAGTCCGACGAAAGCCGGACCATCACGAAGAAGGAGTACGATGCGCTCTCTCCGGAGCAGAAGGCAGACTATTCCCCTGTCCGTGACCGTCAGATACGGACGCTCTTCAACATCGAGCAGACGACGCTCCCGCTCTCCGACAGGGAGGCCTTCGAGAAGGCCGTGAAGGAGCATGGGACTGCCCAGGACCGTGGCGTCAAGGATGACAAGCGGACGAGGATCGACGTGAACCTCCTGCTGGACAAGCTCAGCGAGAACCTAGTCCCGATCCGCAAGGACGGGACCGGCATGGCGCATTACGACTCCGGCAAGGACGTCATCCACCTCCCGGCACAGAAGCACTACCCGGACTACGCAGCATACGTTCAGGACGCCTTCCGGCAGGTCGTGACGGCGACGGGACATCCCGGCCGCATGGACCGTCCCGGGACGGCTGTGGAAGGGCTCCGCAACCCTGCCGAGGTGCACCGCGATCGCGAACGACTGGTCGTGGAGCTCGCATCGGCGGTGAAGATGAACCAGCTCGGATTACCGGCCAGACTCTCTCCGGAGAGCACCAAGCTGGTGGACGGCTGGAAGAAGTCCCTGGAGGAAAACCCACGTTTCATGGACGGTATCGAGGCGGACGTGAACAGGGCCGTGTCGATGATCTACAAGGCTGAACGCGGCGAGAAGGTCGAGCTCCGCCCCATCGAGGTCCGTGAGGAGAAGCCCTCCGAGACCGTGAGCGCGAAGCTGTCGATGCTCCAGGATGACGAGGGAAAGTGGGCGATGTTCATCCGTCCCGAGGGCGAGAAGGGTTTTGCCATGTATCCAGACAAGGCCGACCTTGGCCGTTTCTTCAACGCCATGCGCAACGGCGGAGACAAGGACGGGAAGGTGCGTCAGGAACTCGTGCAGAAATACTACGCCCTGGCGGCCGCCCATCCGGAGATGAAGGCCGACCTCTTCACTACCCGTGAGAAGGACGTGGACCTCTCCGCCATAAGACGCGTGAGCATCATCCAGAGCAAGGGCGAGCCGGGCACTGACGAGAAACGCAAGATCAAGATCTTCCTTGAGGTCGACGGGATGGACAAGCCCCAGTCCCGCGAGATAACCTCCTCCCAATACCAGCGCCTTTGGCTGGCCGAGGACAAGGAGGCGTACAAGCGCAACCTTGCGGCCACCCTCTTCGCCGACATCCTGAGGCAGAAGAAGGAGACCGAAGAAAAGCAGGAGCAGAAGGAGCAGGATGAGGAGAAACGCCAGAACTCCCCGGAGCAGAAGGCGAAGGAGGAACGCGAGGAGAAGGCCAAGGAGGCGCTCACGAGAGCCGAAACGGGCGTTGTAGCCGCAGTCATTGCGGGCGGCATCGCCCAGGACCAGCAAGAGGAGGAACGCAGCCGTGGTTTCCATCGCTAGGCTCCTCCTCACGGGACTGGCGGCCATGATATTGGCTGTCGGTCCCCTCCAGGCCGGGAACGACCACCCGGCCCCGAAACTGAACAGGATATCGATACAGAGAACGATGAGTAAGGCAAGTGACTATGTGGACAGGTACGCCGAGGCGGCGATGGAGCAGATGCGCAAGTACGGCATCCCTGCTTCCGTCACGCTCGCCCAGGGCATACTGGAGAGCGCCAGCGGGCAGAGCGAACTGTCCCGTAAAGGGAATAACCATTTCGGGATCAAGGCGACGAAGACGTGGTTGGACGGCGGCGGCCGTTACCTCGTGTATACGGACGACAAGCCGAACGAGAAGTTCTGCCAGTACGCCTCCGTGGCCGACAGCTACGAGCATCATTCGCTCTTCCTGAGAGGCAACAAGCGGTACGCGAACCTCTTCGAGCTCTCCCCGGACGATTATGTCGGCTGGACGCGCGGACTGCAGGCGGACGGCTATGCCTCCAGCCAGCAGTATGCGTCGAGCCTCCAGAGCCTCATCCGCCAGCACGGCCTGGATAAGTACGACCGTCAGGTGATGCAGGAGAAGGGCTGGCAGAGCACGCTCTCCCCTGCCACAACCACGGCCGACCTGGCCGCCAACTCCAAGGCCGTCCTGGGCGAACAGCCCGTTATGGCGGCGCCTGCTGAGGAGGAAAAACCCGCCGAACAACAGAAAGTGGCGAAGCAGGAGGAACCGAAGGACAGGGACTACTTCAACACCATCGTTTCCGGAGAGCAGGAGGGCGACCCGTGGAAGAACTTCTTCGGGCTGCTCGGTGCGGGAGGAGGCTACCCTGCCGCCGATCCCATCGTAGAGATCGCCAGCACCCTTTTCGCCTCCCTGATGGCGATGGCCATCCAGATCGACAATATGGGGAACGTTCAGCAGTTGCAGCAGGAGGCGCCGGCCCAGCAGGCCTCCGTCACCCAGGCGAACGCCCTCGCTTCGCAGAACTTCGAGAATGCGATGAATTCCATGAACAACAATCCAATAAAACGTACAAGATCATGATTAAGAGCAAAGTTACCGTCATCGGAAACGTGACCCGTTCCGCTGACATCAAGAACGGCCGTGACGGACAGCCGTTCATTACCTTCGGGATGCGCGTCCATCTGGAGGACGGCGAGGCATCCACGGAGATCGACATCAGCGTGGCCTACGACGGCGAGGACGAGGACGTCCTTTTCACCAACAAGGGCGACCGCGTCAAGGTTCAGGGCGTGATGACCTTCAAGAAGATGGGCGACACGACCTATTACAACCTCTCCGCCGAGAAGGTCGGGAAAGCCGGTGATGGCGATGCCGACTCTATCAGCGGAACACTCCAATTCCGTGGGACGCTCGGCTCCAAGGGTGTTATTCAACACCAGGGCAAGAAGGGCGCATTCCGCCACTTCGATGCGTACAGCGCGGAGAAGGTCGGCGATGACCAGTTCTCCTACATCTGGGTGCATTTCGTGGACTTCGGGGACGACCAGCGCGTCTGGCTGAAGCCGAAGACCCGGATCAAGGCCGAGGGTGAGCTGGAACTTCAGGTCTTCAAGGACAGGGTCAGCGTCAACTGCCGTGTCGATGACCTCTCCAAGTGGGTTAAAGAGGAATCCAAACAGTAATGGCCATGGCGGACAAGAAATACAACAACGACGGTCCGTCTGCGGCCGACAAGGCCCTCGAACGGTTCACGGAGCTGATGATCGAGAAGATCCAGACGCTTCAGGGAGACTGGAAAAAGCCCTGGTTCACCCCGGGTGCAACCCAGCCACCCCAGAACCTGTCCGGGCGCCACTACAACGGCGGAAACTCCCTTATGCTGATGCTCCAGGCTGAGAAGATGGGGTACGACATCCCAGTTTGGGGAACCTTCGACCGCATCACCAACCTGAACTACGTCAAGGACAAAAACGGCAACGTGTTCCAGGCCCGTGACAAGCATGGGAACAAACTTCCCATGGTGACCGTCAACAAGGGCGAGAAGTCGTTCCCGGTCTTCCTCACGACCTTCACCGTTGTGAATCCGGAGACGAAGGGACGGATTCCTTACGACGACTACCGGAACCTCTCCAAGGATGAGCAGGCCAAGTACAAGGTCTATCCGAAGCTCCAGGTCTTCAACGTGTTCAACGTCGCGGCCCAGACGAACCTCGAACTGACCCGTCCGGAGATGTACGAGAAGCTCAAGGCCCAAGCGGCCGGTCAGATGCAGCAGCAGGGCGACCTCAAGAGCCATCCGGCCATCGACCTAATGATTGACGAGAACCTCTTCTTCTGCCCCATCAACCAGGTCAAAGGCGACAAGGCATACTACTCCCCGGCCAACGACCACATCGTCGTCCCGAAGCGCGAGCAGTTCGTCGACGGCGAGGCCTTCGCCACGAACACGCTCCATGAGTGCGCCCACGCCACCGGTGCGGACAACCGTCTGGCCCGTCATCTTGGCGGGAATCCCTTCGGCTCTCCGGAATACGCACGAGAGGAACTCATCGCGGAACTCTCCGCTGCGGTTATCTCCAGCCAGTACGGGATGAGCAAGCATATCAAGAGTGACAGCGCCCAGTACCTAAAGTCCTGGCTCGGTTCCCTCCAGCAAGGACCGGAATACCTGAAGAGCGTCCTCGGCGACGTCAGACGCAGTTCCGGTTTGATCACCCAGCGCCTCGAAGCCATCCAGCAGGAGATGGCCAGAGGCGAAGAGGCGGACTACGGAAAGTTCCGTTCGGTCAAGGTAGAAGCCCAGCAGCCCGTGCAGGAACACCAGGTCCAGGCTGCCAAGGAGGCCCAGCCTGCTGAGCAGGAAGAGGAGCGGCCCCACTACGGCCGTTACAGATGACCTGACAAACGGAGGGCGCCATGTCCAGGAAGAAGAAACGAAAGGATAAGGGAGTTCTGGAATATGTCTCCGTGAAGAAACGGAAGAATGTCAAGGCGCTCATCCGCGAACTAGGTTTGGAATTGGTCTCCGTTGAAAGAATTCCTAATGATTGTGATGACCCCGGCAAATAAAAAGCCGGGGTTGTTGCGTTTTAGACTTGGAAAGTCGGGGAATTCTCCCTACTTTTACATCGTGCATCAAGAGAGCCCCTTGAGGGCCGCCAACCGAGCTTGCCAGACGCCACGGTGGCAGAACGATGCGGATGTTCAATCAAAAAAGTCTGTATCATGGACAAGTACAATTTCTTCTGTAAGGCCGGACTGCGCCCTACCGAGGAGCAGCGTCTCCTCACCAAACTGTTCTACATCAACGCGAACGAGATCTATGCTCGTTTCGACGACTGGAAGGACGACGACAGGTTCTATTTCATTCCTCTCTACATGGAGATGACCTACAGCATGGGTTGGGTGGCTGAGATCGCTCCCGATCCGGTATGGCTGGGCTCTTTCATTCGTTGTAATCTGGAACATTCAGAATTGTTCCAAGTCACATGTCCGAAGTGCAAGAAGACACTGTTCCCCTATCGCTACGTCGGATCCCCGCTCAGCGGCCGGGTTGATCTGGAATACGAATGCCAATGTGGAAAGAAGGGATATGAGATGGTGTCTGGATGGCGCGTTCGGGCAATAGCATTGCGTGACCAATTGGAGAGCGATAAAGCTAGAAACCTAAAGTTCAAGATGCTTCATTCCAGAACCAATCCAGCGCCGATTGAGGAATTCCTTATGTGGTTGCGACAATAAAAGAATCCTAATTCCAGAAAGCGCCGTCTCGAATTTCGTGCTGAGATGGCGCTGATATGTCTATTTATCTGACAACAGTCTGTCAAAAACTGTAAAAAAGGCTATTTAATTGTTCGGAGTTATACTCCGATTTATAAAAAAGATTAAATTTGTATGTTTTAGCGACATATTACCAAAATAGCGACATAATTAATGGCAAGGGCAATTGACAATACCCCGAAGGCCGACAACCTTATGGGTTCATTGCGTTCAATGGGTTATTCATTTGAATCAGCAATTGCGGACATCATCGACAACAGTGTGAGTGCAGGAGCAAAGGAGATTCACATCAATTTCCCCACTACTGCTCTAGAATCATTTATTTATATACTTGACGATGGTCATGGAATGACAAAGAAAGAGCACTTCAATGCCATGCGCTATGGTAGTTCTGCTAGCGAATCCGCTCGTGATGAAACAGATTTGGGGCGCTTTGGCCTTGGAATGAAGTCAGCTTCTCTCTCTCAATGCCGAGTCTTGACAGTTTTGACTAAACGTGGCACAAAGATATCCGGTTATTCTTGGGATTATAAGCACATACTTAAATGCAAGAAATGGGAGGTTTTTGAACTAGACCAACAGGATATAGACAAAGTCAAAGGTGTTGATGCCCTAAAGGAACAGAAAAGTGGAACTCTCGTTGTCTGGGAAGATTTCGACATACTTGAGAAAGCATCAGGTGGTCAAGTTTACGCAACACTGAATGACTATAAAGAGAAAATTATCAAGCATGTTGGCCTTACTTTTCACCGGTTTATCAATGCGCCTCGTAATCAGAAAATCACTTTTTTTGTTAATAACCACAAAGTAAGAGGCTTAGACCCATTCCTTGAGAATAATCCCAAGACAACAAGAAAGAAAGAAGTCTCTGTTGCTCTAATGGATTCATCTGGTGTTGAGCGTCAAATTTGGGTTCAGCCTTTTGTCCTCCCTTTCCAAAAAGATCTAACAGAAACAGATATTGAGAGATTGGGTGGAATTGAAGATTTGAGAACTAAGCAGGGGTATTATGTTTACAGGAACAATCGTCTGATTATATACGGCACCTGGTTTGGACTCCCCCGGAATGAATTAACCAAGAATGCCCGTATTCGAGTAGATATTCCCAATACTCTTGATGACATCTGGAAGTTGGATGTTAAAAAGCAAAGCGCTACTATTCCTAAGGCAATCCAGAATCAGCTAAACCGTAAAGTACGGGAGGCTATGGATATTTCTGTGCGTCAGCAGACTCATCGGGGACGTAAGAATAACATTGACGACAAGATAGATTATCTGTGGAACCGAATTGAAGGAAGAGATAGCCATTTCTTCTATGAGATAAACCGCGAGAGTAAGCTTTTCAAATTCGTTGAAAACCAGATCCCTGAGGAAGCAAGGTCATATGTTGATATGCTCTTGGAAGAGTTGGAAAGGAATGTTCCTATACAGCAGATGTATATTGACCAGGCCAATAATTCCATTATGCCGAAAGAAGCGGAAGACCGCGAGAATGACATTCTTCAAGAAGCCATCATGATGGTCAACTTTGCTAAGGTGTTTAAAGATCCGAAGGAGATTATCGATACCTTGATGACATCTGAACCCTTCTGTAATTTTGATGGTCTTAAGGACAAACTTTACAAGCATTACGAGATAAAGAAATGACACCGGAAGCATTTGAAGCTGTACATAACTTTATTCGCTTCAGTATGGAGGTCCAAGAAAAGATGGGCTCCCATTTTACAGAAGACGATTTAGAAAACGAGATTAAGAAAGGCGAGTCTTTTTTGGGAATTACTCTTGAGAAGGATGAGTATAATGCATTGAGGCGTCTGCTTGAATCTCGCTTCAAAATCAAACACACCCTCGCGAGTGTTATATACAACAATTATGATGAGATTCCGGATTGGTATAGTCACTTCACCCCTCAAAACGAGTATTTTTGGAATCGATACCGTACACATCTCATCTCATTTGAAAAGCTTCCTTTACCCAGTGTTAACCTCCTTGGGGAGAAAACCCTGGTTCAATTAATGAACTGTCTCAGTAACCCGAACCTTGATCCAGAAAGCCCCATTTTCCGTAGAGGTCTAGTAATCGGTGATGTTCAATCAGGTAAAACAGCGACATATGGAGGCCTCATATGTAAGGCTGCGGATGCAGGGTATAAGGTTGTAATCCTTCTTACCGGTATTACCGAGAGTCTTCGCAAACAGACTCAAGAGCGAATGGAAGAAGGCATTATTGGTTTCACAATACGTGCTGATAAGAAAGGGACAAAGCAGAAAACCTATAATAGAGTTGGAGTTGGGTTAGATAATTCCGATATACGTGCAATGGCATACACGTCATATCAAGACGATTTCGTAGGTGGCTCTGACACACTGCTTACCACGCTTAGTTCCCATAAGAGTTTGGTTATGTTCATCGTAAAAAAGAACGTGACTGTCTTAGGGAAGTTATTAACATGGCTGGTTGATCTCAACAAGAGTGTTCTAGATGATAAGATTCATGTCCCACTCCTGTTAATTGACGACGAAGCAGACAATGCTTCCATTAACACTAAGAACGACAAATCAAGCCCTACTAAGACCAATGCTCTGATTCGTCAGATTTGTACTGCGTTTAATAACTCCACATATGTGGGTTTTACTGCAACACCATTTGCCAACGTGTTCATCGATCCAGACACGACGGAGCAGATGACTAGCGCAGATCTCTTTCCCGAGCATTTTATCTATGTCCTCCCTACTCCGTCCAATTACATAGGGGCCAAAAAGATATTCTATCAAGATGGAGAGAACAGGGACATGCTCAAATTCATCAAAGATATTGATGAACCGGATGTGGATGAGTTGAAGGCAATGGAGCCAGAGGAACGTTACTATAGGAAGCTTTATTACAAGCATCCCAAAGAATGGGAGGGAGAATTGCCGGAATCCTTAACGGAGTCTATCTACTGCTTTATGATTGCCAATGCAGTGAGGGATTTACGAGGTGATTCAATGAAGCCGAGGACAATGATGATAAATGTCTCTCGCTTCGTGAAGGTTCAGAAGTATATTAAGCAGCAAGTAGAGGACATTGTAAGCGAAATCCACAATGCTGTAAGTATTGACTTTAGCGATAATAATTCCAAGAATCAAGATTTACCAGTATACAAGATGTTTGTAAGCGTCTGGAATAAGCATTTCAAACACCTTGGGTTAGATCAAGAATTCGTTATTAAGAAAACGGTTCTTTTGGGCGCAATAGATAAGATTCAAGTCATTGTGGTCAACAGCGACAAGGATAGTATGAAGCTGGATTACAAGACCAATCCCTCAATGCGTATCATCGCCGTTGGTGGACTTGCCCTTTCTCGTGGCTTGACGCTCAAGGGATTAATGACGAGTTATTTCTATCGAAACACGAGCACTTTCGATGTCTTGATGCAGATGGGGCGTTGGTTTGGGTATCGACCAAATTATGAAGATTTGTGCCAGATCTGGACGAGCAGGACAAGCGCTCGTTGGTATGAGGAAATCACAAAATCGACGGAGGAATTGAAAGACGACATTCGCCAAATGTTTGATGAGAAGATGACGCCTAAGGAGTTCGGTTTGAAAGTGCGTGATGAGAGTGATGAGCTTCAGATTACTGCATATAACAAAATGCGGACATCTTATAAACGGACAGAATTCTTGACTTTCTGGGGGAATCTCGTTGAAACACCATATTCAAGTTTAATCGCAGAGAATAATGCTAAGAGCTTCGAGGCGGTAAAAACGATGGTTCAAAGGCTCTATGCGGCAGGCTATTCTGCAATTCCTTTTGACGGCTCTGCCGGAAGGAATAAAACGAAGGTTTTCTATGATGTCCCGATTGATTTTGTATCATTCCTTCTCGCCAACATTGAGGTGTCCAAATTCAATGTCAAGTTTGATACAAAGACTATCCTTGAATTCCTTCAAGACAATTACGGAGGTAAGCTTGCCAAGTGGGATATTTCGATTCAAAGCGGTTCCGGTGAAGAAGTGATAGATTTTGGCCATGGGATTCTTGTTCAGAATGCCCAACGTGATATATTTGTCTCGAATAATCACATCTGTTTTACTGGTCGTGGCACTCTTGGTGGCCCTACTGATGGATGCGTGGGTATCTCATCTGACCAAAGGAAAGACGCGAAAAAAGCGATGGATAAAGCGAAACTGGCAGCTGGTGAGCCAGCGGCCAAAGGGACTCCTAACTATACTTGGTTTAAGTATATTTCCGACCGTAAGCCGTTATTAATCATCTACTCAATTAGGCCCTCCAGTCAAGATAAAGAGCCTAAGCTTCAAGCTTACTTGAATAAGATTGGTGATACCCCTATAATGGGATTCGCGATTGGCTTCCCTGCTAATGGAAATGTCGATGCTGCTCAGAAAAAGTATCGCGTTAATAAAACCTTCCAGCGCCAGGTTCTGGAAGGCGAATTTGAAGAAACAGAAGAAGAATAATGCCTATGGATATTGCAGCCGCTTTCCGCGAGCATACCGCTCCCGGTTACTTTAAACGAATTGATGCCGAATACCCTCTTGACATATATGTGGGTATCGATGATAATAATCATTATTGCCTGGAATTTAGGGGCTCTTTTTCTCCTCAGAATGTTAAGGCATGTAACTCGATTGGAATTCATCAGTTCTCTACACCTGGATATAATAGCATTGTATTCTTCTTGAAAGACCCGGAAATGTTTGATACCTTCTGCGTCTTTTGTTCTGATATAATTGATGCTACGAAGAACACATCTGATGACTCCGTTGGTTATCGTGTCTTAGTGAACCGGTACTATTCCTGGCGGCGAATGTTTCAAGGTAAACCGAACAAGCTTCAAGAACAAGATATCATGGGTCTTATTGGGGAACTGTTGTTTCTTCGTGACTATATGATTCCTACATATGGTGAGGACAATGCCCTCCTCTCATGGTCTGGCAGTGAACTAACGCACAAGGATTTCTCTTTGAAAGACTGCTGGTATGAAGTCAAGGCTATATCGACAGGGAAAGGCTCCGTTCGCATATCGTCACTTGAGCAGCTTCAGAGTTCTATCGAAGGAGAATTAGCTGTATTCCAACTTGAGAAGATGAGTCCTGTTTATGATGGGGTCACTCTTAATAAACTGGCAAATGGGTTATTGAACACAATGTCCAACGATTTTAATCGCGACAGTTTTCTTAATAAACTCGCAGAAAACGGATTTGACTTTGACAATGCATATGACGAATATGTTTATGAGATTACTGTTGGAGAGAGGTATCAAGTCACATCTTCCTTCCCTAAACTAACGACACATGATGTCAGTGAGGCAATATGTCGGGTACAGTATGATCTATTACTTTCTGAAATTCAAGGCTATAAAATAGATTGGACATATGGAGATTGATGAATACAGAATAGAATTCCTTAACCAATTAAGGAACGACGCTAGTCTCAATCAAAACGATGTTGATGACGAATTCATTAACAGCACCATAGGGATGCTGGAGGAAATCGGGGAGCTTACCGATCCTTATCCGTTCTCATGTGACATGCGTGGCCTTCATGGTCGCGCTATGGCTTTTGATGCCTATAGTTTTGACGATGCGGATAGTTCAATCGTCCTGTTGATTAGTGATTTCCAAAATAGTGTGGAGAAGACCACTCTGACCAATACTCGTATCGATGAACTTTACAGCCGTATGCGCTATTTCATTGAAGAAGCATATGCTGGGAACATCAGAAAGTATTGTGACGATTCTGACCCGATTATTGATATTGCCAAGGAGTTCAAGCGCAGAATAGGAGTTAACTTCCTTAACACTGAGGTTCTGAAGTTCAAGTTCTATATCATCACGAACTCTGTACTCAGCACTCAAGTTAAGAACATCAAAAAAGAAGATGTCCTAGGACGTCCGGTGGAGCTTAACTTGTGGACAATGGAGCGATTCTATCAATCCATGCTCTCCACAACCAATGAGACAATCCAAATCCGCTGTCAGGACTACGGAATTAACGGCATTCAGTGTTTAAAAGCAAACCTCGGTAATAACAATGCATATGATTCCTATATGGCAATTGTCCCCGGTGCATTTCTGGCAAGGATTTATTTGGACCATGGTAGCCGACTCCTCGAAGGAAATGTTCGCGCATTTTTGAGTGTTAGGGGAAAAGTCAATAGGAAGATTCGTGAGACCATTATTGGCCAGCATCCTGAGAACTTTTTCACCTACAACAATGGTATCTCCGTTGTCGCTCATTCTATACAGTTGTCCCCTGACAAATCAAAGATTGTTGCTTTCAACAACTTCCAGATTATCAATGGTGGCCAGACTACAGCATCTCTCGCAAGCGCCAAAGTAAAGAAAGAAGTAAAGGATGAAAACCTCGACAAGATTTATGTACCAATGAAGCTTACTGTTCTGAATGTCGAGGATGATATGACTGAAGACGAAGAGGCACGCTATCAAGATATCGTTCAGAAGATATCTAAGAGCGCTAACTGCCAGAATCCTGTTTCTGACGCTGACTTCTTCTCTAATGATCCGTTCCATGTTACGATGGAAACCCTTTCTCTTAAATATCTTGCGCCTCCTGTAAACGGTAATCCTCATCAGACCACATGGTATTATGAGCGCTCAAAGGGGCGCTGGGAACAGGAGCAGATGAAGATGACAGAAGCTCAGCGAGAGAAGTATAGGGCAAAGAATCCTAAGAGCCAGGTTGTCAAAAAAGAGAAACTCGCTAAGTGTTTGAACACCGTCTACATGAATCCTCATGTGGTTTGCGAAGGATCAGCTAACAATATGAAGGCCTTTGCAAATACCATTGAGCAGATGTACGAAAAGGATAAAGACAGTATCAATGAGTTCTTCTTCAAGAAATCCATTGCTGCCGTCATTCTTTTCGACTCTGTAGACCGGATTGTAAACAAGGCACCTTGGTATCCTAAAGGAGGTAATAAGGCCCAGATTGTACCATACACTATCGCCCGTATTATCCAAGAAATTCCCAAAGGTTATGAACTCGATTGGAAGCGAATCTGGCAAAAACAGATGCTTTACCCAGAACTGGTTCACCAGATTGAGATTATCGCCGAGCAAACTCATTACTTTTTGCTTGACTCCGAGGGCGTAATCGTTCGTGAGTATGCCAAGAAGGCGGCGACTTGGAAAAAGTTCCGCGATGAGTTTAAGATTGAACTTACGGACGATTTTAAGGCATCTTTGATTAATGCTCAAGAGATGAAGGAAGAAGCTCGTGCTGCCGCGAAGTCCCACAGATTCAACAGTGACATTGAGTTAGAGGTAGGTGTGTTTACTAAGGGCGCTCCGTATTGGATGAGGATGTATAATGATCTTGAAAGAGAGAAGCTCCTTTCCCCCGGAGATCGCGATTTTATAAAGTCCATCTCATCATATATCAGTCGGGGAAGCCTGCCTACAAAGATGCAAATCAAGAGGCTGTTCAAAATCATTGTCAAAGCTGAGGATGAAGGGTACATCATGCCGGAATAAACATTGGATCTGAATTATGGCAAATAAAAAGGGACAACACTTATTGGTAGACTTATTCGCCGGCTGCGGTGGGCTGAGTACCGGTATGGAGAATGCCGGTTTTACGCCGTGGTTTGTCAATGAGATTGTACCTCAATATTGTGATACATACAGGGCCAACCATTCCCTTCCAGAAGGTCATTGCTACGTTGGAGACATCAATGATTTGAACAAGAGTATTCAGAAGTACAGAGCAATACTAAAGGATATTGATCTTGTCTGTGGAGGCCCTCCCTGTCAAGGCTTTTCCACGGCCAACAGACAACGAATAATTGATGATCCGAGAAACGGTCTTTATCGCGCATATCTGCAATTTCTTCAGCACGTTAGACCGAAATTCTTCGTCATGGAGAATGTCGTAGGCATGGCCAATAAACTGACAGAAATAAAGGAGGATTTCCACAAGTTTCTTGGTGATGAGTATGTTTTTGATGCAAAGGTTCTAGAAGCTAAGAATTACGGAGTGCCTCAGAACCGAAGACGTTTAATCTTCATCGGGAACCGTATGGGTGTTAACCCGGCTGATATTTTTGCAGAGATTGATAAGCAGAAACGGGAACCGTTTGTACTACGTGATGCGCTTGAAGGGCTCCCGACTCTCAAGGTTAAAGAGCCTAAAGGGAAAGCCGGCATAGAGAATTATGAGTCGGGGCTTACTGTGCGTTCCTTCAAATACAAGCGGAATGCCTTCTATCGCTATATTAACGGTGACAGGGTTATCACCAAGTTGTATAACCATAAAAACCGCTATAATAACCCCCGCGATGTTGAGATATTCCGCCGTCTTCCTCAAGGCGCAGATTCAACGCATGAATCAATCGCAGACATTATGCCCTATACCAGACGTAAAGATATCTTCAAAGACAAGTACTTTAAACTAGAAGAAGGAAAGATTTGTAAGACAATAACTTCCCACATGAAATATGACTGCAATATGTATATTCACCCTTGGGAGGCTAGAGGTTTGAGTCCTCGTGAAGCAGCAAGAATACAAACCTTCCCTGATGATTACGTATTCCAGGGAGCACAGAATTCGTGGTATGCCCAGATTGGCAACGCGGTTCCAGTCAAACTGGCCGAAGTAATCGGTAACGCTATTATGAAATTTCTATGAGGCATCTTGAATTATTCTCTGGAATAGGAGGCTTTAGAAGAGCCTTTGACTTGCTAACATCAGATGGCGTCATGCCGTTTGAGAGCATTGGCTATTCCGAAATCGATGCACGAGCTGCCTCAACATATCGGACTTGCTACAAACCTCAACAGAACGAGCGTGTCCTTGGTGACATTGTCAAGTTTACTAAAAATGCTGATGATATTCGTTCTCTTGCACCAGTAGATATTATTACTGGAGGGTTCCCCTGTCAAGCGTTTAGTATGATGGGGCTCAAACAGGGCTTTAATGAAGACCGCGGTCAGTTGTTCTTTAGGATCACGGACATGATTGACGCGCTTGGTGAACAGAAGCCTCGCTACCTACTCCTTGAGAATGTCAAAAATCTCCAGAGCCATGATAATAAGAATACGTACAAGAGGATAAGGCAAGAACTTGAAGCACGGGGATATACTGTAAGAGAAGACATTTTTAACACAGTCAATTTTGGCCTTCCTCAAAAAAGGAGTAGAATCTACATATTTGCCACCTCTGAGGATCTCCCTAACGGATTCATGTTTGATTTCTCTGAAAATCGAGTACTTGATTGCTTCAAAGAGCATTTGAGCCGTTTCGGTGGTCTTCAATTTGACTCAGTTTTGGATATCTTGGAGGAGAATGTTGACCCCAAGTACTTCCTCTCAGCCAAAGTCAAACCAACGATTTTGAGTGACGGAACAGCCGGATACAAATCAAAGTCTGAAATTAACCAATCTATTGCAAGAACATTGACCGCAACGATGCACAAAATGCATCGTGCATGTCAGGACAACTATTACAGTCAAGACTTTATTGCCTCCCACGGCATAAATAATCCTGTAAATAACCTAACAAAAGAGCAGTTGGCAGACATTGATATCCGTAAGATTACACCTGAGGAAGCTTTTATGCTGCAAGGTTTCCCCAAAGAATTTGTTGCACAGGCTAGAGCTGCTGGTGTCTCCGATGGCGCTCTGTACACCCAGGCCGGGAATGCAGTGAGTGTGAATGTAGTTTATGCCATCATGCAATACCTCATTGAATGCAAAGCAATTAGACATTAATAGCGTATGGAAGTCATAAAGTACCCAAAGAGGCAAGATTGCCATTACAAATTGACTAAGGGAAGTTCCAATGAGAGCAGTATCAATCTCTCAGCCGACATCTTTGAGTTTCTTCTTCCGGAGGGAATAAAGAAGGGAGAGAGTCATTCCATTACGTTTAAGGTGTACCGCGATGATTACATCAAAGCATTGTGCTATATAGTAAACCATCTCCCTCTTTATGAGACTCGTTCTACAGGGGCAAACCAGATTGACTTTAGTTATGACTTCTTTGCTTCTGAGCTCTATTCTATCACGAACTTTTTCAGCGGGCCTGTTGCTAATTATACGGCCACTCTTCTGTTTCGTGAGGATGGGAGAATATATCTCAAAGACTTGAACAATAACGGGTTTAACATCCGTCGCTTTTTGGTCGAGGATAGAACAGCCATGTACTTCTCCCACGAAGAGAAGCCTGTTATCCGATTGTTCTTGAGCGACAACCCTATTGAGCAAAAGACCTTGGAAACACCAGAAGGAACCGTCATTACCAAGAATACAGAACCGGGTGATCATCCTATTGAGGAGCGCCTAGCAGTACGTGATAAAGTACTCAAAGACTTTATCTACAAAGTAGTTCTTCTTGTGAACGAAGAAGATAAGTTGGCATCTTTCCTCCCATATCTTAAAGAAGCCCGTTCAAGAAACATACAACTATATAAGGAGGGTTCTTTTAGGCTTACGGGAATGTTCATCAGTACCAATCTTGGAGACATTCACGTAAGAAACAAACACGGCTTTAAGCCCCGTTGGTTTGAAACACCATTTGTTATTGACGGCAGAGAAATGTACCTAAGTACCCAATGGTACGGGAACGGCGAGTATACGTTGATGTACAAAGATTTTCAGAACCTTATTCTTACATGCTACGGTAGTAACTATCGGTTTGCATATGACGAGAATGAAGGGTTCCAATTGTGGAAAAAACAGTAAATTATGGATGTAAGGGCTATTTGTGAGCAGCAGTTGACTCACCTCTCCACAGCCGTAATCATGGGGAGGCAGGCTCCGCATAAGGCAGTGCTCTTACTGGCCATCATGGACTTGGTGGAGGCTGGAAGCATTACCACGCCACAAATCGTGCTTTCCAAAGAGCTGGAAGACGCTTTTGAAAAAGAGTGGTATCGCTTTATTGGAGCTCCTTTGGTCTTCAAATGTGTTATCGCCACACCATTCTGGCATATGCAGAATGAGCCTTTCTACAGCCTGTATTTGAACTCTGGTGATGAGGTTTCAAGATTCGTTAACCCCTATTCTAAAAAGCGCCTTAGGGAAGAAACGTATGCGGTCATTGACGATGACCTGTTTGAACAAATGCAATTGAGGGAGTCTCGAGATGAATTCAGAAAAGTTCTCATCAACACATATCTTCAAGGACTCCATTCTGACCTGCAAACTAAATCTACAACAGTGTTATCTCTTATTGCATTAGTGGACTTATTTGTATTTATGGTAGCGTGAATTAATTAAACGGATATGGCGGAGATACGACTTAATAAACTGATCAAACGGTATCAAGTTGGACTTGATACTGTAGCAGATTATTTACTTACTGTTGGTGTCGAAGTCCCTCGTACTCCTAATGCAAAAGTCCCTATAGAACTGCTCTCTGATCTTGATCAGCATTTTGGTTATACTCCTCAAGAAAATGAGAAAGTTGTAATCCCAAATAAGCTATATAATCAAGTTAGCTCATTACTGAATGAACTTAGACAGAGCCAAAATGATTTATTAAAGCTTGCATCTAGTGGTCGTGTTGGGCAGTATAGTGACCCTTACGTTCAAGACAATACTCGGTTACTGAATGCTCTTACCAAAATTTCTGTCGAAGAACCTATTGTTAATGACATTATCAAACAGTTTGTCGAGGGCCTTACTGAAGAATTATTAAGAGTTATTACAGGATACAGGGAGCGTTCGAAGCACAAGAAAGCATTCATGATGAAGTCTGACTTCATTATGAAGATCCGGAATCGTTACCTAAAGGCGCTTGATGAAATGGTCATAGATCAGGTTTTGATGACTGTAGAAGTGGGTTGGGACAAAGTACATTTCGGCAATGGAAGGATAACGCTTGATATCGATAATGGGCGACCGTTGAATCTTGTCTGTTCGCAGTCTCGTGAAGCATTTAACCTTTTCCGAGAGGCCTTTATTGAAAGGGTCAAGCCAATTAGAGTTACATTCCATTCTAAATTGGCCCCGGAAATTGAACAAACTCCGGAATTCAAGGAGGTGTTTCAGTATCTGGAAATTCGTGATGATATCCGACTTGGTCGTTTTTCGCGCAGAATCGATCTCGCCCATTTTATCCAAACTTCTCATATTAACTTTCAGAACACCTTCCTTCCCAAGGATCGCAGTCCATACATTCAATTTCTTGTTGATAAACAAGCTCAAGATTACAGGTTCATTCCAGTCTTTGAAAAGGCCATTAATCAAGAAGATGCCTTTCTCTTTACAATAAGAGGCTCACAACTCTATATTATCTGGGAGAATCTTAACGAGAACACTGCTACCTATGTTTTCCCTGTTGGAAACAAATCATACGATAGCATTTTGCAGTCCATATTCGATTATGCTTCTTCAGATACCGATTACAAAAGGATGAGGATGCATTATGGACATTCTGTTGATATTATGGGTATTAAGTGTAGAATAATGTATCATAATGACTTGCAACAATGGAAAAGAGAGATTGATTCTCTTCGCTAAACTCTTCTAGTCCCTTCTATATGACAGATCAACCAAAGATTGTTAAGATACTTCGCTTGATGAAGTTGCTCACGGGGAACGTGAACCGTACCATCGATCAATTGGCAGATGAGATGGGGACTACTCCTCGTAGCATCTATCGATATATTGATACCATTCGTGATGCGGGATTTGTTGTGAACAAACTATATGGAAATGTGTTCGCGATGGGTAAGGTAGCCCGCGGATTGAGTGACTTCAATAGACTCATCTATTTCACTGAGGAAGAAGCATACATTACAGCAAAACTCATTGAAGGTATAGATAATAATAACGCCTTGAAACGTGATTTGCAGCGGAAGCTGGTCAGCGTGTACGATAGCACAAGTATTGCCAACTATATTGACAATTCTGCAAATGCTGCCAATGTAGAGGCGCTTGCCGATGCCATAAAACATAAGAAGCAGGTTATCTTGAAGCAGTACGAGTCTGCTCACAGCAATGAGGCTAAGGACCGACTTGTGGAGCCGATTGAATTCACGGCAAACATGATTGATATCTGGGCCTACGATGTGGAGAATAAAGATAACCGCATGTTCAAGGTCATGCGAATTCACGAGGTTCAAGAGACAGATAATGATTGGGCGTTCCAGTCTGAACATAATGTCCCGAGACCTGATGTGTTCCGAATGACGGGCCCGTTAGATGAGCAGATCACGTTGCAACTTGACTCTCGTGCAAAGAGCCTTCTTCTAGAGGAATTCCCTCTTTCAGAAAAGGATCTCCGCCGTGAAGAAGGCAAATGGATTCTTTCAACGACCATTCACAGCCTTGAGGGAGCTGGCCGTTTCGTCATCGGACTTGCGGCAGATGTCAAGATTCTTGAGGGAGAACAATTAAGGGAATACGTAAAAGAATACGACCAGAAGTATATTCAGAAGTTATAGAAACCAGACGAGGAAGAATAATCTTTCCGCTGTGTCACCAGTTGGCACAATCCCGTATTATCTTTGTCCCCATGATTCCCCATCCCATAACAGACAGCGACTCTCTTGAGCTCGCCTTCGCCGGCGCCGTCAAGGCCGGTTTCCCCTCTCCGGCAGAGGAAGTGAGGGAAAAGTTGGACCTAGTAAAGCTTCTGGTGCAGCATAGCGCTTCGACCTTCTTCTTCCGCATCGACGGCATCTCGATGGTGGACGCCGACATGGACGAGGGCGACATCATCATCGTGGACCGCGGCATCGACCCCTACAACGGCTGCAAGGCCGTCTGCTTCATCGACGGCGAGTACACCGTCAAGCGGGTGGAGATCCACGAGGACAGGGCTGTCCTGCTGCCCTGCAACGAACACAACACCAAGTACAAGCCCATCCCTGTCGGCCCTGACAACGACTTCCTCATCTGGGGCGTCGTGACCTGGGTCATCAAGAAAGTGTGACGTTATGTCTTATGGGACAAAAGGTCTCACCAGATGTGAAGAAACTTCACAACTAGATGCGAAGAAAGTTCACATCCCCTGCGAAGAAACTTCGCATCTGACAGTCCATAAAATTCACCTATGGTGGTGAAAAATTTTCACCAATATCGGTGAAATAATTTCACCAAGTAAAGCATCCCAACCGCTTATAGATGTACGCTTTAGCCGACTGCAACAATTTCTTCGCCTCGTGCGAGAGGGTCTTCCGTCCGGAACTGAACGGGAGGCCTGTCATCGTGCTTAGCAACAACGACGGCTGCGCGGTGGCCAGGAGCAACGAGGCCAAGGCACTCGGCATCAAGATGGGCGACCCGCTCTTCAAGATAAGGGACATCGTGGAGAAGAACAATGTGGCTGTCTTCTCCGGGAATTTCGCGCTGTACGGCGACATGTCGAGAAGGGTCCAGGAGGTCCTCCGCTCCTACTCCCCTTGTATCGAGGTCTATTCCATCGACGAGGCGTTCCTGGACTTGGACGGCATCGACGTTGACTTCGACGCCTACGCCAAGGAGATCTCCCGGGAGTGCTGGAGACAGACTTCTATCCCGGTGTCGGTGGGCATCGCACCGACCAAGACCCTCGCGAAGATTGCATCGAAGCTCTGCAAGAAATACCCCAAGCTCAATGGCGGCTGTTATATGTATCGGCCGCAGGATATCGAGAAGGTCCTGAAAAAGTTCCCTGCCGAGGATGTCTGGGGTATCGGAAGGCGGATGATGAGAAAGCTGGAGGCCCTCGGCGTGAAGACCGCCTGGGACTACGTGTCCCTTCCGGAGACCACGGTCCGCACGCTCTTCCACCTGCCTGGCTTCAGGACATGGAAGGAGCTAAAAGGCATCCCCTGCATCGAGATGGAGGACATGATAGAGCCCAGGCAGACCATCTGTGTGTCCAGGAGCTTCTCCAAGGAAATCACCGACCGCGGCGAGCTGTGCGAGCAGGTGGCCAATTTTGCTGAATCAGCGGTGACGAAGCTCCGTGGCCAGAAATCCATTGCCCTGGAGATGGTCGTTTTCGCGGTCACGAACCGTTTCAAGCAGAACGCACCGCAGACCTGCGGCAGCAGTCTCGTTGTTATCCCTGACGGGACGAATGACCACAGGACCTTCATCCGTCATGCGCTGGAGGGCTGCAGGGGCCTCTGGCGACCGGGATTCGGTTATAAGAAAGCCGGTGTGGTTATCACGAAACTCGTTCAAGAAGAAGGCTTCGCGCAGTCCCTCTTCGCTGACGCGGATGCACTTGAAAAGGAGTCGAGGCTCTCTTCAAGCCTCGACTCCATCAATAAACTCTACGGCCGTGGCACCGTTCTTCTGGGCGCCCAGGGGGCCGGAGAGATTAAGATGAGCCGGGAACATCAGAGCCCGCACTACACCACTCTCTGGGAAGACATCCCCAAGACCTCAGTCCATTAGCCCCAGCACCAATTGTAAAGAATAATATATTATTCAAGATTAAAATATTTTGGATAATAAATTATTTATTCCTATCTTGCCATCGGAATTCAAATCACATGGCAAACATAGAACAGAACTTGCGAGAGATCGTCAAGGCCAAGGGTCTGCGACTCTCCGACATCGCGAACCGTATGGGCACTACGGTCAGCAACCTTCTTACCAGTGTCAAGGGCAATCCCACTGTATTGAAACTTGAGGGCCTCGCCGATGCGTTGCAGGTAGGCGTCGCCGAGCTGCTTACCGGTCGGCCTGAAGCGGCCCAAGGTCTTGTCATCATCGACGGTCAGACCTATCAGATCTCCAAACCAGCGACCAAGGTTGTCCAGATCCCGACTTACAATCGCTATGATGTCCTCCGTGGCGACGTCAGATGCTTCATCTCCAAGGCCATTGAAAAAAAGGAGAATACCTGCATGATGGGCATCGTCGAGACGATGGAACTCTTCTCGCTGCTGTATGACGGCGAGAACGAGTATTTCCACCTCTCCCTCTGTTTTGCCGACGGCCGGATGATGACCCTTTCCTATGACAAGTTGGAGTTCTGCGACTGGAAGAAGGGCGACTCAAAGAAAGATGCACTATGGGATCTCTCCCAAGTCACGGAGGAAATCCTCAATGATGTCGAGTTCGCCGTGCCCTCTGCCCTTAATGTGGTGAAATGACAGACACCCCCACCGCAGCTTGCGATGGGGGCGCTCCTTTATTCGGCGAACAGTTCTATCCGGCAGTTCCGGTTGGCGGACAGGGGCTCGTATGAGGTTGTCCCACCCTGGGACAGTATCTCTATCCGGCCATCCGGCACTCCCCTTTTCTTCATAAGTGACGCTACATGTTCGGCCCTGGCTTTCGCGAGTGCCTCGTTCTTCTCTGCCGATCCCGTCGCTGAATCAGCCGCACCGGTTATCCGAACGCGCAGGTTCTGTGCTATGGCCATATCCGCAGCGGCGTTCAAGCTGAGCAGTTGCGGAGAGTCCGTGACATACGTTCCGGCGAGACGGAAGAAGATGAAGACCGGAACACCTATTGGCACTTCTCCCCTCTCCATCTGCTGGAGATAGGGCTTCAGCGGGCTGGCACTTTCCTGTACAGAAGTCGCGGAAGACATCTCCGGAGAAACCGTATCGGAGGATTCGGATTTCTTTGATAGCGGGACGATCTTGCCATCCTCGACCTTCATCCCGGTGCCGATCGAACGGAACAGTTCGGCCTTCCCGTCCCAGGAAGGGTTGGCAAGTCTCTGGCGGAGCGAGTTCAGTCCGTCGTAGTCGTTGACAGGGTGCTGGTGGCATCCGCAGTCGCAGTTCTGGCGGATCCGCACATCCGGCCGGACCGCCGTCGTGTCCTGTGCCCGGAGCGTCATGGCCGCCAGGCAGAGGACGGATAGGATTATCAAACGTCTTTTCATTTCGATACTCTTGTTAATGGTTTTACTTGAATTCAGTTGAGTGGCGTGGCAATCAGCGCTTGAGCTTGTGTCCAGCAGGAGCCATCATCGCTCGGGAGCGTGCCAGGCAGCGCCGGATCCATTGGCGGTCATCCTCGTCCTTGTCTCGTCCCCAGCCTCCCGTGCCGTGTCCGCCGCCTCCGCCCTTGTTCTCGGCGAAGGTCGTGGCCTGGTCTACCATGCCCATGAAGAGGAGCGACGCGCACGTGATGATGTTCACGCCCTGTCGGCTCATGTCCTGAAGGAGCGAGTCGTCGATGGCAGAGAGCTGCTCGGTCGACACCGTCCTTTTCAGTTCCTGGAAGTCGCGAAGAACAGTCCAGAGCGCCTCCGTCCCGACCTTGTTCAGGGTAATCTGGGACACCTTGGAGGTGGCATCCTTGATCTGGTGCTGGAGTTCGTCCTGCCGCTGTTCCGATGCGGCGACCTGGCGCTTGAGGTCGGCGAGCCTCTTCTCAGCATCCTTGAGTTTGCCACGCTTGTCAGCGAGTTTTGCCAGGATGTCGTCCAGCTTCTTCTGGAGGGACTCCTCCTTCTGCCGGAGCGCGTCGCGCCGGTCCGTGCCAAGGCCGTCATCGGAAAGCGAGCGCCGGATGGAGTCTATCTCAGCCTCGATGCGGGCCCTTCCGGCCTCCAGGTTGGAGACCATCGTGTTGAGTCCCTTCATGCTCCTGGACGCCTGCGCGATCTGCTGGTTCAGGGTCTTGAGGGTGGCACTCTTGCTGTCCACCTCCCTCTCGAGTGTACTGCACTGCCCTGACAGTTTCCGGCGATACTCCTCGGTGCTGTGGTGTTTGCGGTGCGTCTCGTTTACGCTGTCTCCGCGTTGGAGTCCCCACTTGCGGTTCACAGCCGCGAAGAGGTCATGGAGGGCCAGCGTTCGGCGCCGGTATTCGTACTTGTCCCCGCCGACGAAGACCTTGTTGAAGGAGATGTCATTGCCATCTGTCACCGGTATAATGTCTGCGTGTATGTGCGGGCTTCGCTCGTCCAGATGTACAACAAACGACAGGATGTTCTCCTCCCCGAATCTGCCAGCGAGGACATCATACATATCGCATGCCCAGCGCTCGATTTCCGGTCGTCTCTGGACCGAGCCGTTGTTGGCACCTTTCTCATAGTTGATCTTCTGGTTGCCAAACGCCAGCTGGCACAGACGCTCGTGCGAGCCGCTGATGATGAAGTCCACGACGGTCCGGTATTTCGGATTGTCGGGCCATTTCTCGTTGGGATCCTTGATCCCGCGCGAGGCGATGTTCTCCAGGAATTTCTCCGGGATGGACTTGCTCTTGTCCACCTTCTGCACCTTCCCTCCCTTCGTAACCTCGAAGTTCAGGCGGGTCCGGGAACGGTCGATGCGGCCGTTCTCGTTCGCCTGCGCCCAGCCCCTCTCGGTCCAACGGCGCTGGTGCTCGTTGCTCTGGGCCGTCGTGAATCCCTTCTTCGCCTCGAAGTGCACCACCTGTTTTTGTGTTTCCATTTTGCCTTGTTTTTAGCGTTTCTTCATTCCCTTTTCTCCGGTGCCCAGCTTGCTGGAATGTTGGCACTCCTCCACCTTGCCCGAGGGCAAGTGGGTATTGTGTTACCAACTTCCCTCTAATCCTGGCAAACGGGCAAGCCCGCTGCCAAAGAGTGAGTTGTCTTTCCGGGGGTTCGCCGGGAAGACGGGACTTCCCCGGAAAGGCCGTTTTCCGGCCCGATTCCGGGCTCCAATCTCCCGGCCGGACTCCGGGCAAGCCCGGAGCTCCGGACGGGCCTCAGAGGTCCGGAACGAACAGAGCGATCAGGTGGAGATTGAATCCATTGGTGACCTTCTCGATAGTGAGGTATTCCAGAGCTGAGAGCTTCTCCAGGAAGGCGGACACCGTATGACGGTGCCAGCCCCACAGCACGGAGAGCTCGGAGACCGTTACGAAAAACGGACTGGTGTGGTTCTTGGACTCGTCCGAATTCTGAACGGCCTGACGCTGCATCAGGTCGCGGAATGCCTCGAACTTGGTGTACCTGTCACCAGAGGGCTGGTGCAGGACATCTGCCAGCTTCTTCGGCAGGGAGTGGATATAGTCCGGACAGCTGCGTTCCGGCTCCGCGGTTTTGTTCTTTCTCATGTTTCTAGTGATTTATAGGGTTATGACGTGCCACCTTCGACCTGGCATTTATGGGTCAAGGAATGTCATGTCGCAGGGGCCGCGTTGCGAATGGTAGTACATGAATACGATGTTCTCCTTTGTCGGAGGGAAATCCTTGAGCTTGCCAGGGTCCGTCATGTAGTATTGCGTGATCACCCAGGACGGATAGAACATCGCCCAGATGATGACCATTCCCACCGAAACGCTCAGGGTGTAGAGCTGCGGCACGGACAGGGATGCGAAGAAGACCGCACTGGCAATCAGCTGCACCCTCTTGTCGTCGTGCAGCCAGCGGAGGATGGCAGACGTGCAGGTGTTGGTCATCAGGATGAGCGACAGCGCCATCGCCGGAATCTGCCAAGTATTCGGTCCATTCAGGAGATAGTAGGTCAGGTTGACCAGGAAGACCCAGGCCTCCAGCTGGAGCCGGTAGATCTTCCGGGCCTTCGCTGTTCCTGCCATCGAAAGGTAGAACTTCATGAGGCACTTCCCCTTCCTCTTGTAGAAGAGGACTGGGGCAAGTGCCGTAATGAAAACCATGAGCACATGCAGGCTCAGGACAAAGTATTTGAGGAATATCATGCCTAAGGATTCTTTTACATGGGTTAATGCGTTCGAGTCGTTTGCCATGCGGCCGTGGCAGACTGAGGTCAGTACATCCTCAGGTGTATGATCCCGTGCGTGGCGTCGGCGACAACCTTCTCCACGTCGTATCGGGTCAGGTCGCACCGCCTGGCACGCCACATGAACTCGGTATCCCCCGCCGACCGGTCGCGGATCGCCTTGTGAAGGTCACTGAGCGGGATGTACCACTTGTGCCCCCGGGGATAGTTGCCGTAGGCGTAGCACGCCTGGAGAGTCAGGCATCGCACCAGCACGGTGTCGCCCGCATCCCCGTTCATGTTCGTGAACTCGTGGTATCCGTCGGCATCCGCCACGATAATCTGGAAGGAGAACCGGCGGATCACTGCCACCATCTGTCTGTACAACCTCTCGTCCATGGCCGGCACTACATGAAATCGGCGACGAGCCGGGACATCTCCATCTTGGTGATGACGACCCCTCCGGTGAGGTGCTGCGCGAGGTCCGTCTTCAGGGCTTCGAGCATGACTTCTAGGGAGTCGAAGACGTAGACATAAATGGTCTCAAGCATCTTGTCGGCGCCGGTCTGGGCGTTAAGCTTGTACATCCGACCGGAAGTCGGGACCGAGTAGGCGCAACAATGCTCGCCTCTTTTGGTGGCAGAGAAGGACTCCACGTGATAGAGGATGTTCAGGTCCATGTTGTCCTCCATGTCGTCGAGCGCATCCTTGATCGGGACGGGCTTTGCCAGGTTGTAGGTAAGGATGGCGTAGTCGCCATAATCGTCGATGCTCTCGAGTTCGTTGGCATCGATCAGCCGGGGAAGCATCGTCGGACCGATGGTCCTGAAGATGTCAATTTGTTGTGCGGTCATAACTTTTTTATGTGAGTATACTTTTGTTTGAAAAAATGGTACTCTGATTCTTTTCCGGTCCGTCAAAACCGACCGGATGAGCGAGGCTGAAGATGGACAGCGAGCCGTCAGATCCAGACGCTGTCTGGAAGCCCAATCGGCTTCCCGTTTCGTCAAATACGGTTCTGAAAGCATTCCAACCCGTTTGATTTTGTTTAAACATGTTTACCCAATCAAATTACTGATACTTAGTCACTTGCTCTATAAACAAGTTAGTCATTATCGGACAATCCGCAAAGAAAACCTGGCACTTCCCTTCCGGAGTGTAAACACTGCGGTCGCATCTTGTCGCCCAAACTGTACTCTTTACCAGCCACTAGGCTGGTACGCGTGAAAGATTCTTGTTAAGTACCATTTGACGTGTCAACATTTTTGCGTAATTTAGCGGCACAATACCACGCGACACATGGCAAAAATCGGTTATCTGTTCCTTTCGAGGAACCTGGTTACCCGTGATGAAGACCGTGCCTGGATGAAGACATTCGGGTGCAAGGACATCATTGAGGAAGAAGGCATTCAGGAAAAATTCCGCCCCGAGTGGCGGCGGATGCTCGCGCATATCCAGCGCGGTGACGAGATCGTAGTCAGCAGGCTCAGCAACGCCCTCCGTGGCATACGCGAACTCGGCGTATTCCTGGGACTGTGCCAAGACTACGAGATCCGTCTTGTCAGCATCCATGACGAAATCGATTCAAAGGGGGAACTCTTCCCTGATACTACGGTAGCTTCCGTGCTGGAAGGCATCGGCCGCCTCTCCCATGAGGCGACGCTGATTCGCCGGTCCGAGTCCCGCATGCTCCAGAGGCGCAAGGATATGAAGCCCAAGACGGAGAAGGAAGGGATCAGGATGAAGAAAGAGAAGACAGTCGTGAGCATGTACAACGCTGGTCACTCTATCGACGATATCTGGAAGGTCAGTGGTTACCGCAGCCGTACCAGCGTGTTCCGTGTCCTTAACAGGAATGGCGTCCAGCTCAACAGGGGCCGCCACCAGGGACCGCTTTCGAGGAAGAACAAAAAGACCAATTGAGATGGCCGAGATGACATTGCTTGAAGCGATACAGGCGCGTCATTCCGTGCGCAAGTACAAGGACGAGCCCATCCCCGAGGAGGTCCTCACGACCTTGCGAGAGAGGATTCAGGAGATCAATGAGGAGGCAGGGCTGCACATCCAGCTCGTGACCGGCGAGCCCAAGGCCTTCAGCGGCCCGATGGCCTACGGGTCCTTCTCCGGCGTGAAGAACTACCTGGTGATGGCCGGAAAGAAGGGAGAGGATCTGGACGAGAAAATCGGTTACTACGGCGAGCAGCTTGTCCTGCTGGCCCAGACCCTGGGGCTGAATTCCTGCTGGGCGGGACTCAGCTACAGGAAGGTCGCCAGAACCTATGAGCTTGCAGACGGGGAGAAGATCGGATGCTATATCGCCCTGGGCTATGGAGAGACGCATGGAAATGGCCACAAGGTGAAAGGCATCAAGGAGATCAGCAACGCCAGCGACGTCACCCCGAGGTGGTTCAACAAGGGCGTCAATGCGGCCATACTGGCTCCTACGGCAGTCAACCAGCAGAAGTTCTATCTGGAGTACCTCGGCTTTCGGGACTACAGCAAAGTCCCCAAGGTCGCGGCAAAGCCCATCTTCTCCATGGTCGGCTACAGCAAGATGGACCTTGGAATCGTAAAGTACCACTTTGAGCTGGGAGCAGGAAAAGAGAACTTCGAATGGCTGTAATTATCCATTGGTGGAAGAATTGCCGTTCTCGCCAGACAAGTCATTCTTCCAGTCTTTTAATGCTTTGATGTACTTGCCGGCGCGGACAAGAACATCCTCTAAACACTCATCACCGTCAAACCTGTCATAGAAAACGCCTGAACCGACACTAACAGTAGCTTTGTATTCCTCAAAGATCTCTTCGTATAACGGGCTAAAACCCTCCTTTTCCCCACCTTTTTAGCCTGCTATCCA
>Ga0256405_10003791_pt1 | contig 30317 bp, 38 predicted proteins | sample RumenRJG_02DNA_FD_189096 | JGI IMG/M metagenome (GOLD analysis project Ga0256405, IMG submission 189096) | Bovine rumen microbial communities from Lethbridge, Alberta, Canada - RJG_02 | ecosystem: Host-associated > Mammals > Digestive system > Stomach > Rumen | place: Canada: Alberta...
CTCCCCGAACAGCTCCGCGGCCCGTCGCCTCAGCCTCTCGTCGTACATCGTCCAGCCACCCATGAAAGAGCCTCCCATTTCTCGTGTCCAAGAAATGGGAGGCAGTTCAAAATGACTCAAAGGGGTGGGACCCTTGTGAGTCAGGGGGTATTTGCTAGTCGACAAGCACCTTGAGGCAGGCCTTCTTGAGCTGCCTGGGCGCATCCTTCGTGCAGGCCGGCTTGTGTGCGTCCGCCGGCGGCGTCACGCACAGCTCGCCCTCCTTGAGCAGCACCCAGGTAACGCGTGCAGAATCCGCGGGGTCCCCATAGAGGCCAAAGTCATCGGCCGCCGCGTAGGCCTGCTCCTCGGAGCACTCCCCCACGGGCGCCACGCCAATGAGCTCCTCGCCCGAGATGACGTAATGGATGTCAAGGTAGCTGCGGTGGGCCTCGAAGGACTTCTCCGTGGGAAGGGCCGTCGTCACCTCCATGACGTTGGCATAGATCTCGTTGCCCTCGATGTCATGGCGCCCTGGCTCGAGCGAAGCCATGTCTGTCTGGGCGATCCACTCAAACGCGCGGGCCAACCTGCCGGCACACGCCTCGCCCAGCGGGGCGTCCTCAAGCTTTGCTGCGATCATCGCGACCTTCCTTCCACACGCTCATCGATACATGATACGTAAGGGTGGGACCCTTTCGTATCGGCCAAGACTACGTCAGCTCATAGGGTACACCGAGTGCGCCATCTTGGTTCTCCACGACGTACACGGCACAGTTGCCCACGTATTTCGACCAGTAGCTTCCCTGGGACTGGGGCGTGAGGTATTCGAGGATGCCCTTCATGGCGATGGCGTGCGTCGATACGAGCACGTCTTCCCCAAGCGCTGCGACCTCCTCGACGAACGCGCCCGTCCTTGCGACCACCGACGCGAGCTGCTCCATGCCCTCGGGAGCGGGAACGTGCGCGAAGTCGCCAAAGAAGGCGAGGATCTCGGGCGGGAGGTTGTTGAGGTCAGTCCCCTCGTAAGGGCCGTAGTCCATCTCGATGAGGCGGTCATCCACCGTGATGGGCACGCCGGGAGCCACGAGCTCCGCCGTCTGGATGGCGCGCACCAAGGGGCTGGAAAAGGCACGCGTGAAGGTGATGCCCCGCTCCTCCAGCATCCTATGCGCGTCGAGCGCCTGATTGATGCCCGTCTCGTTGAGTGGCTGGTCGCTTCTCCCCTGCAGCGCATGGGCATTGTTGAGCGCCGTCTGTCCATGGCGTATGACGTAGATCACGGGATGCCTTCCTCGTATTGCCGGCCCGATGGCCAAAAGATACAGATGCGTTGACCACCAGAATTGTCGGTGTTAACTGTAGCAGCTGCATGCCCTATATGGGCAGCAACACGCGACCACGACAACGCCCGTCGCCCGCACGCCGTGAGCTGCAGTACACTTGCAGCAGGAACCTCGTCGCGCAAGGGGCGTGAGCCAGCCATGAAGAGCCTCCCTCACACGTTGCTTCGCATCTGCCTGCTCGCGCTGTGCCTTCTGCTTGTAGGCTGCTCACGCGCGCGCCAGGGCACTCTGAAGGAGCCTTGGCCCCTCGCGGAGGGCGGCACCCCACTTGAGAGCGTCATTCCCGACGAGCAGATGCGCGCCTCCGCGCTCAGGGTGCTCAAATCAGAGAAGCCCTGGAAGCTTGCCGGCATCGATCCCGATGACGGTGACCGCCTCATTGAGGGCCTGCCCAACGAGCTCGACAAGGCCACGGCCATCGAAGCCCTCGTGGGTTCGCGTCCGTGGACCAACGCCCGCGACATCATAAGGAAAGGCTCGGATTTTACCGCGACCTACCAGCTTTCCGACGTGGTGCCCGAGGGCTATGTGCGCGTCGAGGCATTCGTGGGCGGATGGGAGGAAGAGGGCTACCACAGCACCTTCCAGTTCGTGGTCATCATACGCGAAGCCGACAACGTGCCCGTGCTCGCCGCCATGACCTCCATCACGAGCAACGATGCCCCTCCCCTCGAAGGCTAGGCAAGAAGGAGGGGCGGATCCTTTCGAACCCGCCCCAACATGAACGCCTGTCAACTCCGACCTCGCCTACGCGAGGTCCTCGCCGTTGGAGGGGAAGGCGGCGCACTCACGTCCCGCGCCGCCCGCTCCCCACGGCTCCGGCCTCGCCTACGCGAGGTCCTCGCCGTTGGTCTCGATGACCTTCTTGTACCAGTAGAAGCTCTTCTTGCGGCTGCGGGCCAGCGTGCCCTCGCCCGCGTTGTTCTTGTCCACATAGATGAAGCCGTAGCGCTTGTCCATCTCGCCGGAGGACGCGCTCACGATATCGATGGGCGCCCACATGGTGTAGCCCAGCAGGTCGACGCCATCCTTCTCCACCGCGTCAATCATGCACTTGATGTGCTCGCGCAGGTAGTCGATGCGGTTGGAGTCGTCCACGGAGCCGTCCGCCTCGACCTTGTCATAGGCGCCAAAGCCGTTCTCCACGATCATGAGTGGCTGGTCGTAGCGCTCGGTAAACCAGTTGAGCGCATAACGCAGGCCAACCGGGTCGATGGGCCAACCCCAGTCCGTCAGCTTGAGGAAGGTGTTGGGCACCATGTCGCTTGCGGCGTCGCCCACGCCGGGGATGCCCGCCTCGTAGAAGTTGAAGTCGGGGTTGTCGTCGCGCGCGGCCACCGCAAAGCTCATGTAGTACGAGAAGCCGATGTAGTCAACGATACCCTCTTTGAGGACCGCGATCTCCTCGTCGGAGATATCGAGGTCAAAGCCCATGCGCTCCCAGTAACGGAACATGTACTGCGGGATGCGGCCCTTGGCGTGCACGTCGCAATACCAATAGCGCTTGTGATCGGCCCAGGTCTTCTCCATCTGGTCCTTGGGATCGCAGGTCTCGGCATAGAGCGGGCAGAAGGCGATCATGCAGCCGATCATGGCGTCCGGGTCGATCTCGTGGCACGCCTTGACGGCCTTGGCGCTGGCGATGAGCTCGTTGATGGAGGCCTGGTACATGAGCTCCTCGGGCTTGTCGCCAATGTCGAGCACCGCGCCCTCCTGCAGCATGTGGTGCGCGATCGGGGCCGCAGACTGGTTGTTGATCTCGTTGAAGGTCATCCAGTACTTGACCTTGCCCTTGTAGCGCTCGAAGCACACGCGCGCAAAGCGCTCGAAGAAGTCGATGCAGCGCTTGTCGGCAAAGCCGTTGTACTCGGTTGCCAGGTGGTAGGGCATCTCAAAGTGCTGGAGCGTGATGACCGGCTCGATGCCATACTCGTGGCAGCAGTCGAACATGTCGTCGTAGAAGGCCAGACCCTCCTCGTTGGGCTCGGCGTCGTCACCGTTGGGGAAGATGCGCGTCCAGGCGATGGAGGTGCGGAACGCCTTGAAGCCCATCTCGCCAAAGAGCGCGATGTCCTCGCGATAGTGCGTGTAGAAGTCGATGGCCTCGTGGTTGGGGTAGTTCTCGCCCTCGATGACGCCGTCGGTGATGCGGCGCGGGATACCGTTGCCGCCCGCCGTCATCACGTCGGCAATCGAGGGACCCTTGCCTCCCTTGTTCCAGCCGCCCTCGAGCTGGTGCGCCGCGACGGCGCCTCCCCACAGGAAGTCCTTCGGAAAATGGCCCATGTCCGTCCTTTCGTCAAGTACCTTGCAGGTGCGTGCCTTGGAGCCATTATCGCCTCTGAGGGGCGAGCTCTGCCCTCCCCTTCGACAGAAGGTGAGGGTGGACAACCTTTTCGTTGCACCATGCGCAATTGTTTTCTTGAATCACGTGAGACAAAAGATTGGAGGGCCGTAATTGTAGATGACAACAGGGTAACGTCCTCATAGAAAGGGAGGAACCACCATGGCAGAGTTCAACGGAACCGAGATCACCGACGAGATGCTCGAGGGCGTCGCTGGTGGCGTGCTTGATGAGACTTCCCTCAATAACCTCAAGGCATTTGTCGTCGCGTTCAAGATGAGCGGGCTTTCGCTGGAGGAGACGATCGAGAAGTTCGACTTCATGAGGCATGGCAATCACTGGAACGAGGTTGAGGCCCACATTCGCGAGTTCTACGCAGCCGCATAACCCAACCAAACACGAAGTCTTTTTGGCGCCCCTCCACCAAGAGGGGCATTTTTTCTCTCTGACTCACAGGGGATCCCCTTTGCGTCAAAATGACTCAAAGGGGAGTATCCCCTGTGAGTCAGAGCGGTATGCGAGAGGTTGGATGCTGGCCATGGACCTGTTTGACGAGATGCCCTACATCGAAGGCGAGCACCTCATCCTGCGTGAGATCGTCGACGCCGATGCCGAGGCGCTCTCTCGCTTTGCCCACGACGAGGAGATATATCGCCTGCTCCCCACCTTTCTCTATGAGCAGCGCTACGACGACGCGCACGTCGTCATCGAACGCATGCGCGCAGAGTGCTTTGATACCAAGGAGTCGATCCTGCTTGCCATCTGTCCGCGCGAAGACCCGCAAAAGATGCTGGGCATCGCCGAGTTTTACGCCTATGAGCCGCGCAAGCCCAAGGCCTCCATCGGGTATCGCCTGAGCAGGGAATACTGGCACCAGGGCATCGCCACCGAGGTGGCGGGCATGCTCAAGTCCTACCTGCTCGACAAGGTGCACATGCGCACCATCACCGCTCACGTCATCTGCGAAAACGTCGCCTCGGCACGGGCGCTCGAGAAGAACGGGTTCTTCTGCCTGTATCCTCACGTCTGGGAGGACTGGGGCTGGGACGAGCCAGTGCTCGTGGACAAGTGGATCTACAAGCGCAGGTGGGGTGACCAAGGGCCCTCGCAACAGGAGATACAGGCTGCCTTGGACGCGGTTTCTTAAGACGGAACGCACGCCACGCTCGTGCTAAGATGGGCAGCAGGAAACGCCTAGCTCAACGCACCTTACACAATCAACGCCCTAGGACGTACCCCATGCAAAGACTGTCCCGCTGCCTTGCTTTTGTAGCCCTCACCTGTGCCCTGCTCGTTGCGGCACCCACCCCCGCCCTCGCAACGAATGGGGTGCCTTCGCAAGACGATAGGTGGGTCCGTCATTGGGAATCATGAAGACGCCAAAGCCAATGGCCGGAATCCTGTTACCGTCGTTGAGCTGGATGTAGTCCATGGTGCCTCTTTCTCTCGTTGCGTTCCATGTCCTAAGTATCCGCAGGTAACGACCTAGTTTCAATGGACTTGAAAGCCACGATGGTGATATATGCCACCACTGCTCCCACATGGTTGCCTATCTTCTTTGCAGTGACAGAACGACCAATGGCGTTGTCCGTTCTCCCTGTTGGCTTTGCCACTTTGCGGGAGCCCCATAAAGGCACACGTGGAAGGGGCAGAGACGCAGGGTCCTTGTCCCGATTGCGGGCGTGGCGATGCGAGCCGTCAACGCTTGCGGGACTACGCAAAGCCCCTGAACAGGAACGTTCCCAGCACGGCGTCATAGCCCACGGCAGCAAAGACACTGAAGCGTTCGACCACGCCAAAGTATGCAAGTGGAACCAGCCCCTTCCCCACCGCACCCACGAGCATCATTGCCAGCGCAAGCGCAGCAAAACGGCCAAGCATCCGCACGCGCTGGTCGCGCCGTCCCGCCACCACAAGTAAGGAGAGCGACACGAGGGAGAGCAACACCACCACAGCCGTGACGACATAGACGTGCATCACGTCCTGAAACGCCGCGATGCCGGTGCCGGCCTCGCTCAGGGGAAACAGCCCATACCCGACATCGGACACCCATCTCATGAGGGCAAAGAGGCATACGCCCCTGCGGAAGGTCTTGGTCGACACCTCGCACTCGGTCACGAAGATTGCCGCGCAGGTGGCACTCACCACGCTGCAGACCTCATAGGGAGAGGCGAGCTGGTCCCACAGGGCCCTGGACGGGGCCGTTGCCGCAGAGAGGTCGCTCACCGCCTGGGACATCCAGTCATAACCTGGGTAGGCCTGCGGTGACAGCACCACAGCAGCCGTGTACGAGAGCAGCGAGGCAATGCCCGCCAACCCCATCCAGTTAATGAGTCGCCGCTGCATGGTAGGGCTCCATCTGCTGAGAAAACCAGGAGATGTACTGTCTGGCCTGGGAAAACGCTGCTTGCTCGGCGGTTGCTTGGATGCTCTGGGACGTCAGTTGGTCCAGTTGATGGTCAACCAACCCATGGATGGTCATCGCGTATGACAGCGCCGCCATGTCAACGTCGTCGCAGGCAAGCCTCCCATGCGCAACAAGTGCATAGAACAGCGCTTTGACCTGGCGAATCATGCGCTCGGTCTCCTCCACCATGATCTGGGCAGCGACCGGGCTTGTCGTGCGCTCCGTGTAGAGCACGCGCCAGAAGCGCAGGAGGTCCTGGTCGAGCACGAAGGATCGATACTGGTCGAATGAGGCAAGAAGGACCTCTTCCAGGGGCTTCTCAAAGAAGGACGAGGGAAGTTCTGCGTCATATGCCGCTGCCCGCTCGCGCGCCTGGGCACGGAGGAAGCGATAGGCCTCCTGCACGATCTCGTCCTTTGACGCAAAGTGGTTGTAGAGGGACGGCTTTCGGATGCCCACTCGCTCGGCAATCTGAGACAGGCTGACGGAGCGCAAGCCATACTCTGCCGCTAGGTCGAGCGTCGCCAGGACAATCTCCTCTTTTCGCGTCATGACAGGCCTCCTGCATCGTCAAAGACTACCTATCGTTAGTTTTATACTAACGATAGGTAGTCTTGTCAAGGAGCCACGGACTTCTCGCTTGCCATGCCACGGCTGATAGTTACGCACAATACAGTTTATAGTGCGTAATTCTCGGACAAAATGCCTGTTGGGAAGTACTTAATTGCGCACAATATTATCTATAGTGCGTAATTGCCTCTCACAGGAAGGCCGTCATGTCGAGAGAAACGACCAGGACAAAATCCGGCGTCATGCAGATTCAAAGGTTCAGGAGCTCGCGATAGATGCGCTCGTCATCCTCCCCAAACACGTTGAAGACGACGGTCATGTCCACATCGTGCTCGTCAAGCCACGCAGACACGGTACGGACGGCGATCTGGGCCGCTTCGCGCTGGGGGAAGCCAAAGATGCCGGTACTGATGCAGCAGAAGGCGATGGACCCAAGGCTCTCCTTTGCCGCGGCATCCAGACAGCTGCGGTAGCACGAGGCGAGCTGCACGCGATGGCGCGGTGTCGGATATCCGTTGGCGATGGGGCCCACCGTATGGATCACGCGTCTGGAAGGCAGGTTGTAGGCGTCGGTCACCTTTGCCTGGCCCGTTGGCTCCTCGTGACCCTGCTCCGCCATGACGCGGGCGCATTCCAGGCGCAGTTGCACGCCCGCAAAGGTGTGGATGGCGTTGTCGATGCAGTGGTGCCCCGGCACCCAGCAGCCGAGCATCTGGGAGTTGGCGGCGTTGACGATGGCGTCCGTCGCAAGCGTCGTGATGTCGCCGCGCCACAGCCGCAGGCGAGCGTCAGAAGGCGAGACCTCGGCCTCGTCCAGCGTGTGCACCCCACGCTCCGCAAGCATACCTTGCAGCAGCTCGTCCTGCAGAGCGAGAAGCTCGTCTCCGGCGGGCACAGGCTCCCTCGTGTTCACGAGCGCGCGGAACACGTGCCAGAGGTCGCGTTCGGCCACGAGCGCGTCTGCGTCCAGGTTGCGCTCCTTTGCAAGGAGACGCACCAGCTCGCGCAACAGTTCCGCTTTTCTCGCCTCGTCCATGTCCTACACCTCCATGGCCAAAAGCTCGTCCAACACGGCATCGATATCGGCGTTGATGAGGATGCTACGGTCCTCAATCTCTCGCGCAGTGATGGCCTCGCCAAAGTTCAGGCAGGCGTAGGTGGCCTGCGGGTTGTCGTAGGTGTAGCGCAAGAAGGGGTACTTGATGATGGACGGCGTGTTGTCGCCCACACCCAACTCCAGATAGAGCACCTTACCCGTCTGGTGTGCGCGCAAGAAACTGGTGTAGCGCGCCGCCGCAGCATGCCAGCCCTCGTCCTCTACAAAGGTATTGTCCGCGCGCAAGTTCATGCTCATGGGCTTGCCGCACACAGGGCAGTGTGGCACTAGCTCGCTCGGCACGCGCAGGTCACGCTGCTGCTCGACCATGGCCTTGACCGTCTCAAAATTGTCGTAGGTCTTTTGGTGGCAGGGCTCACTGCACTGCCACAGGCCGTAGTCCCCCTGCGTATAAAAGAGGCGATCCTTGGGAAAGCCCGCCTTCTGAAACTGATGGTCCACGTTGGTGGTGATGACAAAGAAGTCCTTGTCGCAGACAAGCGCAAGCAGCTTGGCGTAGGTGTCCTTGGGCGCAGGCTCATAGCGGTTGCACCAGATGTGGCGACTCCAGTAAGCCCACTGCTCCTCGAGCGTGTCGAAGGGATAGAACCCCGCCGTGTACATGTCGGTGAAGCCGTAGCGCTCGATGAAGTCGGCGAAGATGCGCTCGAAGCGCTCTCCCGCATAGGTAAAGCCCGCGGCCGTGGAGAGACCCGCCCCCGCTCCGACCATCACGGCATCGGCTGCATCGAGGGCGTCCCTCAGACGCTCCAGCTCTTTTCCGTACTCGCCACGAGCCATGTCAACCCCCTAGTCTGCGCAGGTCACGCACAGGTTGCGGAAGAGGCCGTCGGTGCCGTTGTCCACATAGAGACCCACACCGCCGCGCGCCTCGGCACCTGCAAACATCTCGGGCACCACGAGCGCGGGCGTGTCCATGTCGTCCACGTAGAAGCGGCCCTCCACACCCGCGACCTCGGCCTTGATGTGCACCCATTCGTCCATCTCGATGTCGGCCTTTGCCTCAAAGTCCGCGATGCCCCGCTCGCGGAAGTACGCGAACGTGTAGCCGGGGTAGGAGAAGTACTGCATGGTGTGGATGCGGCGTCGCGGCTCGGTACAGCTGCGACCGTTGCGCGGCCGCATGTAGAAGCCCTCAAAGCGGTCGTCGGCCTCACTCGCACGAAAGACGATGCCAATGAACCCGCGGCAGTCGACGTCGGCCCAGGGCGAGAGGCGCGCACGCACGTCCACCTCGATGGTGCCGTCATGGAAGTCGCTGTCCATGAGCCGCGCGTAGGTGGGCACGTCGGGAACCATGTTGTCCTCGGGCTTTATCACGCGCAGCACGGCCTCGCCGTCACACGTGGTGAGTCCCGCATCAACCCCCACAGGCACGAACGTCTGGTTTTGGAACACGATGGAGTCGGTCATGGAGCGCTCCTTTCGATGGGCTTCCGTTGCTCGTCTTCTGGTCGTCGTCTTCAGAGGTGCGCCTCGATGTTGGCAAGCACCCTGTTCAGGTAGGCGTCGAGCTGCTCGGCCTCGGCCTCGCTGAAACCCTCGTAAAAGATTGCGTTCATCTCATCCGAGACCTCGTCGTAGTCTCGCTCGAGTCCGCGCGCCTCGTCCGTCAGATAGATGAGCACCTTGCGACGGTCTGTCGTCGTGCGCTCACGGCGGACGAGCCCCGACTCCTCCATGCGGTCAATCATGCTGGTGAGCGAGGTCGTCGCAAGGCCGGTCTGGCGCGAGAGCTCGCTCATGGGCACGCCGTCCTTCTGCCACAGCACGAACAGGATGCGCCCCTGCGGGCCGTTGAAGGCGTCGACGCCCTTTGCTGCCAGCATCCGCTCGAGCAGCCTGCCGCTCACCTGCTTGATGCGCGTGACCAAAAAGCCGCCATACCGCATGATGGCTCCTCCCGAAAAAATCTCTCTGTTTAGTATTGTACTATATCGAACTATCTGAGACAATACTAATTGTCGAGCGGGTGACCGCTCGCGACAACCAGAGAAGTACCTCACGATAAGGAGGAGAACATGGAGAAGGAACTGTTTGACTACACCGCCGCTAAGGTTGAGGAGCTGCTGGCCGCCCCCTCTAGCTCGAAGACGACGCTTGACGCTGCCCAGGGCTGGAAGGACGCCATCGCGGCTGGCAAGGACGCGGACGAGGCCACCAAGGCCCTGCTCGACGCCATCGACGCCCACCACACCACCATCGACGAGCTCATCGCCTTTGCCTCCGGCGCTGCCAAGGACCTCATGGGCGAGGAGGTTGCCGCCGGCATGCTCGCCCACGCCCAGGAGATCAAGGCTGCTGGCGCCAAGTACTGCGACTGCGCCGCCTGCACCGCCACGCACGAGCTGCTTGCCAAGCACGGCCGTCCGGTTCTGTAGTAGCACCTCAGAATCCGAAAGAAAGCACGCGGGGATCGAAACGGTCCCCGCGCGTTCTTTTGAGAAGCGCCGCCCTTCCCCATCGACGGGAAAGAGCGGCACTTACAGTGACCCTGCCTGGAGCTTACGCAACCGGTGCGTCCCAACGCGGGGCGCTCACGCCGAGGGTATGCTCGAGCGCGCGGACGATGAGCTCGTGGTCCTCGCCGTTGGAAAGCCCGCTCACCGCAATCGTGGCGACCCATTCGTCACCCACGCGGACGGGAAAGGCACCGCAGGCGGGGACTTTGTCGGGAACCTTCGCCCAAACCTGCGAGACATCGCCGGCAATGACGCCCTCGAGCTGTGTCCACGGACTGGCGTGGCCAGCCTCGAGCGCCGCCTTTCTCTTGCCGTTGGCAAAGAGGAGGTTCTTTCCGTCCTTGTCGTCAGCCACCCACTGGAACTGGACGACGCCGTCAGCCTCGCGGGTGATGGTCACGCTCACGCCCTCGCCAAACTCCGGAGCCAACGAGGCGGCAACGCGGCCCAGCTCAAGGGCCTCGGTCGCACTAAAGCGCTCGTAGCGCAACAGGCGCTCCTGCTCGAGCAGCACCTCCTGGGCCACCTGAGCCCCCTCAGACGTAAGTACGGAATCCGCGGTGCTCTCAGCCATAGTCCTCTCCCCTCTCAAGCGACCGTCATCTATTCTAGCGTCGGTCGCTACGTCCTTCGTAGGCGCCGCTCTTCATGGCGGCGATGGTGCCACCGTCAATGAGCAGGTCGGTGCCCGTGACGAAAGGTGCGCTCAGCATGAACTATGGGCTTGCCATCGATGCCCTGCATGCCCTGCTCAAGAATGCGACCGGTGACCTGCACGGCATTGTTGATCTCGTTAAAGGTCAGCCAGAGCGTGACCTCGTCCTTGTACTCGGTAAAGAGCGTGCGGCAGTAGCGCAGATAGTGGTCGATGACCTCACGCCCAAGCCAGCCGTTGTACTTGACGGAGAGGCCCCACGGCAGCTCGTAGTGATGGATGGTCACCAGGGGCTGGATGCCGTACTTGGCGCACTCGGCAAACACACGGTGGTAGAAGTCCAGACCCTCCTGGTTGGGCTCCTCCTCCATGCCTGTGGGATAGATGCGCGACCAATTGATGGACAGGCGGAAGCACTTAGCCCATCTCGCCAAAGAGGGCGATATCCTCCGCGTAGTGGTGGTAGAAATCCACTGCCTTGGCGACCTCGTGCAGGTGCCCCTTGACCCGCCGCTCACCACCAGCGCTTCCCTCATCTGGCTCCACGACAGGCCCATGTCGCGCGCCGCCAGAGCCTTCGCGCAGTTTGCGCGGGAACAACGGGCTTAACGAAGTATCGTCGTCCTGACGTGCTGAGCATAACTACACAGCTCTGTTCTGTTTTTGAGGTCTACAAAGCTCAAATCGTAGGTTATAGCTTTGCGTCTTTCAAAAGTAGAACAGAGCTGTGCAGTTTTAGAACCCCTAAATCTTGTCCTTGAAGAACGATGAGAGCTTGGCTAGAGCGTCGTCCACCATGCCAGGCCTCCAATAGAGGTCCACATGCGTGGCGCCCTTCACCGTGTAGAGTTCCTTGTCCTCGGTACCAGTTGCCGCGTCAAAGGCGCTCTCGGACATGTACGCCGTGTCTGCCTTCTCGCCCACCACCATGAGCAGTGGCTGGTCGACGAGGTACATGAAGTCGTCCGGATCCCAGGCAAAGAGGTCCATGAGGTCGCGCTGGGCAAAGCGGGAGAGAGCGCGCGGATGCGCATGGGTCTCCACGTAGTACTCGTAGCCCTCGCGGTACATGTCAAAGGGCAGCTTGTGGCCCACTTCGGGGTCCATGTCGCTCATGTTGGCGTTGTAGGTAAGCTCGCCTGTCTGCACCTCGCGCGCACGGAGGTCGGCAACATCATGAAGACGCTTGAGGATGCTGTCGACCTGCGACTTCATGAACCCCTCGCGACGCACCGAACCGGTGTTGAACATCGAGACGACCGCCACGGCCTTGAAGCGCTTGTCCATCTGAGCCGCGGAGAGCGCATAGCCACCGCCGCCGCAAATGCCAAGCACGGCAATGCGTGAAGCATCCACGCCAGGGAACGTTGAAAGAACGTCCGCTGCAAGGCGGTAGTCCTCCACGCGCAGGTACGGGATGTCGCGGTTGCGCGGCTCTCCCCCGCTCTCGCCCGTGGTCACCGCATCAAACGCGATGGTCACGAAGCCCGCCTGCGCAAGGCGCTGGGCATAGAGGCCCGCGGCCTGCTCCTTGACCGCACCGTTGGGGTGGCCCACCACGATGCCGGCATACGAGCCGTCCTCGCGGTAGCCTGCCGGCGTGTAGACGTTGGCGGCCACGGTCACACCGTTTGCGTCGTACGCAATGGGACGCACGTTCACGGCATCCTCAACGTTGGCAGTCAGCGCGTCGCCATAGACGAAGCCGAAGGGATTGTCCGCATAGGGCTGGGGCGTTCTGTCCTTATAGGTCATGTACCTGCTCCTTAGGTCGCGCGCTTACTCAAGCCCGTCGTAGATCTCCTGCGGGACGGGCTCGCACCATTCGGCATGGAAGCCCTCGTGAGCCCTGCTGTACACCACGATGTGGCTGAACCAGCTGTCCTTGGCGGCACCATGCCAGTGACGAACCTCCACGGGGATGGCGATAGCGTCACCGGGCTTCATCTCGATGGCGGGCTTGCCCTCCTCCTGGTACCAGCCACGACCGCCCGTGCAGATGATGGTCTGCTCGGAGCCGTGATGGATGTGGTAGTCATTGATGCAGCCGGGCGCGAAGGTGACCATCTGAGTCTGGACGTCGTTACCCATCACCAGAGGCACCAGCCACACGTCACCCGTGAAGTGCGGGTTATCCAGCTTGGGGCCGATGGGCATGGGCAGGGTTGCTTGGTACTCCTCAAAGGTCTGCATGATGGTTCCTTTCGCTCTTACGTGCCCATGAGCACGTGATTTCCGCTAGGTACACTGTAGTACGCCAGACCACGACCTTTGGCTGCTGTTCTCACAACTCAGTTTGCACTAGACGCAAGCTGAAAGACCACAGGAGAGTCGCCCGCTCATCTATCTTTTTCGCAGCAGCGCCCAAAGCCAACGGAAGTCGGGCTGGCCCGGGTGCTCGTTGCCGAAGATGCCCACCTGCGTCACCGTCAGCTCGGGCACCGTCGCCGCCAGCGCGGCAAAGCGTTCCTCCGTCATGTAGGTGTAGTAACGCTTGCCCAGGTACCCGTCGTCCTCGCCGTACTTGAACGAGACGTAGAGCACCCCGTCCGGCTTCAGCGCGCGTACCAGCTTGGGCATGAGCTCCACCAGCCGGTCGTACTCCAGGTGCATGATGGATGCCGAGGCAAAGATGCCGTCGTAGAGGGCCACGTCATCGAGCTCGTTGAACTCCTGGACGCGCACGGGCATGCCCAGGTAGTCGGACGCGAGCGCGCACATCCGTGACGAGCCGTCCGTCGGCGTGACCACAAAGCCCTTCTCGCGGAAGTACGCCGTGTCGCGCCCCGAGCCACAGCCGAGGTCAAGGATGGAACCAGCAGCAGGGAGCTCCGCGAGGAAGCGATCCTGGTTGGTGCGCTCGGTGATGGTGAACGCGTCGGCAAAGCACCGCTCGGCGTTCTCGTCAAAGTACTCGATCGTCGTGTTCATAGCGCATCCCTAGCAGCTGCGCTTGCCCATCTTGGCATACACGTCGTCGCGTGGGATCCAGTCAAGGAAAGCTTCCACCTGCTGGTCCCAGAAGCGCCACTCGTGCCCGAAGCCCGAGACCTCCACCCAGGTGACGTCTGCGCCCAGCTCGACAAGCTCATCGGCAAAAGCCTGGTTGGGTGCGAGCAGGAAGTCCTCGGTGCCACATGCGTCGTAGATGGGCGGGAAGGCCACACCAGAGTCCGCAACAGCCTTGGCCAGCGCGTGCACGTCGTAGGCGGGGTCCGTCTCTCCCTGGTCGGCCGCCATGGGATCAGCCGCAAATACGGACGGGTTGATGTGCACGCCCGCCGAGAAGGCCCCGATGGCGCGGTAGCGCTCGGGGTGCGTGAGGCCGTGCATGAAGGCGCCGTAGCCACCCATGGAGAGGCCGGCGATGTAGGTCTCCTCCGGCTTGCTCGAGATTGGGAAGTAGTTGGTCACAAACTCAGGCAGCTCCTCGGATACGAAGCGCTTGAAGTCGTCCGCGCCCACCTTGGCATAGGCCTTGTTCTCTGCCGAGATGTTGACGATGGCAATGCGACGCTCCTCTGCATAGAGCTCCACGTTGGTATAGCCCGTCCACTGCGCATGGTTGTTGGCAAAACCGTGCAGCAGGTAGACCACGGGGAACTTAGCAGGCAACACGTGCGTGGCTGGGCCATCTCCCATGCCCAGCGCCTCGGGGCAGGTGACCGACGGCAGCACCACGGTGATGTCCACCGCACGGTTGAGCGAATACGACAGGAAGTTGCAGACGACCTTGGCCATGGGAGCTCCTCTCATATGAGACCTACCTGCGCGTATTGTAGCAACCTGCGGATTGGACGCATGGCACCTGTCGGCAGCAGTCATGAGAGGGACGGTGTTATGCCCCGCCCTCCTCAGATCGCGAGCGCATCGTACGCCGCACGAAGCGTCTGTGGCATGCAGGCAAACATGGACGCCGCCAGCTGCTGAGGCGTTGCCACCAGCTCGCCGCGCAGCCAGTCCATCACGCACCCTACGTTGCCATGTGCAAAGTGGCGCGCCTCAAACGCATACTCGTGCGACAGCTTCGCGGTCCCTAGACGCCGCTTGAGCGCGGCCTCGTTTGTCTCAATGCTGAACTGCAGCAGGTAGCGCTCTATGGAGTTTTGCGTGTCCTCATCAAAGGCACGCCGATAGAAGTCGCGTCTCCTCCACAGAAGCCGATGCGCCTCGGCATAAAACTCCTGCGTATAGGGGGTGCATGTTTCCGCAGCGGCGGCTCGGTCCTGCTCAAACATCCACGCCACCAGGTCGTATTTGTCCTTGAAGTGGTAATAGAACACGCGCCGCTCCACACCGCAGCGCGTACAGAGCTCGGCCACCCGCACCTTCGAGAGCGGCATGGTGGCCATCAGCACCTCAAGCTCGTCGGCAAACATTCGCTTGGTATCACGTGTAGCCATACCCACTCCCCTCTTCTCATAACCGTACATATTAGCAAAGTGTACGGTTACAGACGGCGCCAAGCGCGGTACCTAAAAGCTGGCCCCAATAGGGCAAATCGCCGTTGGGACCAGCCCCCTTGGAGAATGGCTCGTATGGGTTAGCCCGTACGATGTTGACCTCGACCGGGCAACCTCTTAGTCGAGGGATGAGAACGTGACGGTCGCGGTCCCTGCCCCGCAGGCCTCGGCGAGGCCCGACGGGTCATCAATCTTTCCCACGCGCGCATAGCTCCATCCATCGTTTGCAAAGGTCTCATAGAAGAGCACGAGGCAGTCGGAGCCAAACACCATGAGGTCGCCCGCTTCGATGGTGTCGGGCACGTACATCTCGCCGCCAAAGGAATCACCTGTGTAGCAGTATTTCTCATTGCCGTGCAGTTCCTCCATCGAGAACGTGATGGGCAGGCGCGCGAGCAGCTCCTGCCCCGCCGTGGTGTCCTCGATGGTTGCCGTGAACGGCGTGTCATTTATCGTGACTTGAATCTGCATGGGTGCTTCTCCCTGATTGGATGTCTCTTCCTGATCCACAGTGTCTGCCTCGACTGGTCGAACATCGTCAAGCGTCTGTTGTTCTTCACCCGTCTCTGGCTCCATGTCCGTTCCCACCCCTGTCGCTGGAGCTCCACAACCAAGCAGACCAAGCGACAAAAGCCCTCCCATGCCTTGCAAGAACGTACGACGATCAAAAAGTGCCTCACTCAGCACTCGGAAGTCACTGAGATTGTCTTTCTGCATGACATGCCCCTTCTCTGTGGGTGGTGATTCCATTGTTTACCATGCGGATTCTGATAACAAATGCCTATCGTCTCTTATTAGCCATAGCGATGATGCATCGATACGTGAGCTGAAAGCTTGCAGACTTGGGTGAGCCGCGCTCTTCTCTGCTAGGATGGCTCTTGAACGCCCGCCAAATGGCGGCGACATAGTCGGAGGGTTCACAGGACCGGAGAAGACACGCCTTGTGCAGCATCTTTTCCGGCCCTTTGTCGTAGAAGGAGCACCATGGAGGTCCGCAAGCTGACCGAGCCGACCTACCTCGCGCTTTAGGGGGACATATGGCAGATTCGCAGCGCATGGCCAAGGAGCGTGCCTACCAGGAGCTGGTCGACGCCGTGGTCGACCTCGGGTATCCCGAGGAGTTTGCCGAGGTGCTCGCCCATGAGCTCGGCGGCGAAAAGAGCATACGGCGCATGGCGTCCTACATCCGCCAGGCGCAGCCCACCAGCCCCGAGCAGATCGCCGATGAGATGCTCGCCATCGTCTCCCAGCGCCACACGTGGGTGGAGAAGAAGATGAGCGAGCATGCCAACGACTCCGTGACAGCGTTCTACAACCGCCCGCGCGAGGACGAATACTAGCAGGCGCCCAGGCCCAATGGGCAACGACCGTGAGTACGATGCCATCAAGTCAGCTACATCCACACCATCAGTCGTAGAAGAGGCTTTCCTCGCCAAGCAAGAACTCCTCGATCCCGCACTCAGGTGAGCCCACCACGATGGACTTTGCCCGAGGGTTCTCGACGAGAAACCTTGCCATACCTGTCGTGGGCTTGACGCGTCCGCTCTTAACCTCGATGGCCGTTACCGCATCCTCACAGGCAATCACGAAGTCGACCTCGTCACGCCCATCCCGCCACCAGTACACCTGAAAGTCCTCCACCTTTGCCCTGTTGATGAGGTATGCGCCAATCGCGCTCTCAACGAGGTGCCCACGTTGTTCTGGTTCTGTCAGCAGACGCGCCCTTCGTCTTCCATACGCTGCCGTCATCAATGCCGTGTCATGAACCATGAGACGCGGGGAGCTCGCTTTCTCACGCAATAGGTTGGGGTCATACTTCTGCAGTCCGCTCATCATGCCAGCGTCATCGAGGAGCCCCAAGTAGTGCGCTATGGTCGCGCTGTTGCCACGGTCATCCAATTGTCCAAGCAACTTTCGATACGAGATCTCCTGTGCAGAGTACGTAGCCCCAACCTCAAACAGCCGTCGCATCAACTCGGGTTTGCGCACGTCGTCGAGCAGCATCACGTCATTCGAAATCGAGGGATTGATGATTGATGAGCGCATGTAGCGCAGCCAGCGTCCTCCGTCGTGACGAAGCGCGGCGGCGCCTGGATAGCCTCCATAGAAGAGGAAATCGTCGAGGTCATAGCCAAAGGCCTCGCGACATTCGGCCAAAGACCAGTGTGGGCTGTGAATGAGCTCAAAGCGCCCATTGAGGGATTCATCAGGCCCTTCCTGTATGAGCGTAGCCGAGGATCCCGTCAAGAGCACGCGAAGCTCAAGTCCCGACCGGAAATCCTCGTCCCAAAGCGTCTTAACCACTGCTGACCAATGCGGCACGTACTGGATCTCGTCCACCACGAGCAAAGCAGCAGAAGAGCGCCGGAGAAGGTTGCGCCCCTGATACCACTGGGCACGCAGCCAGTCTGCGTCAGACTCGCCCTTGGTGGCCTCTACATACAGATAGGGCAGCCCGTAGCCCTCGAGCGCCTGCGTAACCGCGGTGGTCTTTCCCGTCTGACGCGCCCCGATAACTATTTGAATGAACCTTTTCGGTTCATTAATACGCGATTTGATTGTTTCAACAATTTGACGTTTATACTGCATATATTCACTTCCTATCTCGCAAATTTTGTACATTATCTCACAAAATTTGCGAGATAGGAAGTGAATGAGCTTACGTGATGGTTGCTGAGAATGTCACCCCACCTCAGAAGGTGCTCTAAAATGGGCTGCGGAACTCTTGTCGAGAGGAGCATGCATGCGCACTACAGCCTCACAGCAAGTCAGAGATGCCATGGCGGAGTTTGCGTCCACGGTAGACAACGGACTTGCCCTCGTCACGGCCGGCACCCAAGACCGCGGGTGGAACACCATGACCATTGGCTGGGGCTCCGCCGGCACGCTCTGGAGCAAGCCGACCGTCACGGTATACGTGCATCCCTGGCGCTACACGCACGAGTTCCTGCAACGCGAGGACTACTTCACCGTGCAGCTCTTTGACCAGGAGTTTGAGCGCGACATGGGCATTCTTGGGTCCAAGAGCGGACGCGACGGCGACAAGGTGGCCCTCACCTCGCTCACGCCTGTCGCCCTCGAGCACGGCATGACCTTTGCCGAGGCAAAGCTCACCATCGTCTGCAAGAAGTGGTACACGCAGCCCATCGACCTCGCTGCCGTACCGGAAGACGTGATGGCGCGTCTTGGTGGCCACTTTTACAAGGACGCGGCGCACACCATGTTTGTGGGCCAAATCGTGGAATCGCTTTAGATTACTGTTTTCCGTTAGTTGGGACTGTGGTGAAAACCCCGCTTTGGACACCGCTTAAAACACCCAGGGCACCAGACGCCAGCGCACCTGAGCGCGATAGGCCTCATACCCAGGCAGCCCACGTGCGAGCATGGCGTCCTCGAGCAGCGTGCGCACCACGATGAGCGCAGCCACCGCAAGCGAGACAGCTGCCACTGCCCAGCTGGGAAACACCACCACGATGGTCACGCACCACATGAGGATGGCCGAGTACATGGGGTGGCGCACATAGGCATAGGGTCCCGAGCTGCAAACCTGCTGCTCGCGCTCAGACTGCACGCGCGACACCGACTCGGCATACGCATTGGTACGCAGGGCCCACGCCGTGAGCGCGGTCGAGAGCACATAGAGCGCTATAGCAGCAATAAACGGCAGGTCAGCGGGCTGTGCATGATCTGCTGTGGCACCAGCCAAGTAATACACCACAAAGTAGGCAAGCAGCCAGAAGAGCGCCAGGATGACTTTGTCCCAGACCGGCGTGACATCCTTGGTGGCAGCGATGTTGGCACGACGCTCCAGCGTGTCGGCACTCGTGTGGTACAGCCACACGCCTGAGGCCACCGAAGCAACGTACACCAGAAACCACACCGTGGCACGGATGCCCATGACGCCATGCGACGCCAGCAGGAAGAGCGCAAGCCCGATGGCACGCTCCCCCACCAGCCGCAGCGTGTACAGCACCATCCCCCTACTCATGGCCCAACCTCCATATTACGTGCGACGGCCCAGCGCCTACCGGTCCTTGGACACGTTGCCGCTGCCCATGCCACCCTCGGCCTGGCCCAGCGGCAGCCAGTCGATGACCTTCTTGATCTGGCTGTCCCAGAAGTCCCAGTCGTGGCCGCGGTCCTCCTCGTCCCAGGTGACCTCAAAGCCGGCAGCCTCGACGTCGGCGAGGAAGCTCCGGTTGGCGCCCATGAGCGAGTCCTGCGTGCCGCAGGCGAGGTAGAACTCCGGCGCCTCGACCTCGCCCGCCGCCACGCGCTCCTTGAGCCGCTCGAGCACCACGTGGTGGTTCTTGTCGGTCTTGGCGGCCTCGGCGAGGTCTCCAAAGACGCTCTCCTCGCCCGCCAAGCTTGTGAACCCCGGGTCGAAGAAGTGGATGCCTGCGGAGAGCCCCGCGATGCGGCTGAAGGTCTCGGCGTACTTCATTCCGTTGCGGATGGCGCCGAAGCCGCCCATGGAGAGGCCCGCGATGAAGGTGTCCTCGCGACGATGGGAAAGTGGGAACATCGCCCGCATCACCTGGGGCAGCTCCTCGCCAATGAACGTTCCGTAGTCGTTGTTGGCAGCCAGGCCGTTGACGTAAAACGCGTTGTCACCCGAAGGCATGACCACGGCCAGGCCCGCGTCCTCGGCCCAGCGCTGGATGCGCGTGCCGCTGACCCAGTCGGTGTAGTTGCCCAGGAGGCCGTGCAGCAGGTACAGCGTGGGATATCCGCCTTCCGGCGCCTCTACATAGTTCATGGTCTCAAAACTGATCTTGTCCGAGGGGATGATGACGTTGACGGGGACCGTGCGGAAGAGCGCCTTGCTCAGATAGTTGACCTGTACGAGTGCCATGGAAACCCCCTTGTGAACGACGGAGAATTGGCCTTATAGGATAACGATACCGCTATCATGCGAACTCGTCGTGCTTCAGGAGCCACTTCCATGCGGGAACCTGCCGTACACGCATCCCATCCTGCTCGTGCCGCGTCTCTCGTCCCTCGAGCGTGACGAGCGTGCCCTCTTCCAGGCCAGCTTCCCGCAGGCCTTGCCAAAGTGCCCTCAGCTCACGCTTCAAGGTGCGTTTGTCCGAAACGTCCGCACTCACTTGGTATAGGCCGAAAGGCTCTTGGGCCAGAGCATCACCCACCACAAAGTCGACCTCGAGGTTTCCCTCTTTCGTGCGATACGTGCTCACCGTGTCCATGCGGCCTAGTGCAATGCGTCTCCGCAGCTCAAGATACACGCAATTCTCAAGACGTTGGCCTAGCGCATTGGTGTTTGCACGCGCTGACGCAAGCGCAAGGCCCGGGTCTATGGCATACACCTTCTGCGAGCTCGTCGTTGCCTCGGCAAGGGAGTAGGTGAACTGCCTGACACGGAACACAAGGTAGGCCTCTTCATAGTATGAAAGCAAATCACCGAGCAACTCGCGACTTGTGCTGAGGCCAGCTGCTCTGAGGTCGCTCTCCACCTTTCTAATGGACAGGAACATGGCATTGGTGGCCAGGACGCGGCGAGCAAATGCAGCTGCAACGCGTGGCCTGCTAACGTCGTGACGTTCCACCACGTCCCGAGCCACCACGCGTTCCACGTAGGACTGTAAGAGAGCGTTTGATTGAGACAGCGGGAGCCCATGGGTTGCAGGAAACCCACCCCGCACGAGATACGTCAACAGCTCCTGCTGCAAGGCTATACGCTCCTCCATTGACGGGTGGTTCGTATCCACCTTTGGCAAGAATGCCGCAACGTGCTCGGCAAACGAGAAGGGCAGAAGCTCAAAGTCGAGAGCCCTCCCTCTGAACTCGGTTGATATCTCTCGAGAGAGCATCTGGGACGAGGAGCCCGTCACGTAGATGGTCGCCTTTGTGGTGTCTACAATCCGTCGAAGCCATGCCCCCCAGCCCTGCATCTCCTGCAGCTCGTCAAGAAAGAGGTATATACCTCGCGACAAGACCCCTGGATGCAGGGATGCAAAAGCCTCTATGACCTGGTCTCCCACCTCGCTCGTTATCGGATCCAGACGATCGTCCTCAAAGTTGAAGTAGCAAATCTGATCGGCAGACACTCCCAACGCAAGAAGCGCCTTGACTTCCTGATACAGACGGTAGCTCTTGCCCGAGCGTCTCATGCCCATCACGACCTTCACGAGGTTACCCATCCGTGGAGGAAGGGGATCCCCAATGTCAAGCGCACGCAGATAGATGGGTTCATAGTCTGCTACGTCAAAGCTCGTCAGCTTCTCGAGAATGATGTCATTCATTGCTGCTCCCATTATTGGCAGTGTTACTATACCAATCTTAGCAGATTTGGTAGATAAACACTGCCAATAATGAGAGCGACCAGTCCGGAAAAAGGGACTGGGTCCACAGGACCCAGCCCCAAGCTAACCCTCAGAGACAAACTCTACGCCTCGTCAGGCTCTGCCTCCTGCTCCTGGGCAAGCGCCTGCTTGTCGAGGAGTGAGCGCCACGGTGGGGCACACGAGCGCCGTCAGCACAAAGGGAATGAGCAGCAGGGGATTCATGACCACGGGCAATCCATCACGGTCAAGGCGCTCTGCGACCGCGCACGCATCAACAAGAAGACCTTCTATCGCTACTACGAGACACTCGACGACCTCCTTGCCGAGGTCATGGCTACCTATGCCGCCGCATGGCGCAAGCGCACCACACATCTGCACGAACCTGACGACCTCGCAGAGGTCACGCGGGAGTTCTTCCGCTTTGGTTCCGAGCAGGATGCCCTCTACGACGCCATCACCTGCGACCCCGCTTACGACCACATCCAAGCGCGCCTCGAGGACGATGCGAGCGGAGAGCGTGTCGACGAGATACCCGAGGGCTTCACCCCCGAAAGCTGGCACATCTACTATGCGTGGCAGACGACCGGCACACTTGCGATGTATCGTGCGTGGGTTGCCGATGGCAAAAAGATGCCCCTGGAAGAGGTCACCAAACTCGCTGTTGGCCTCCTCTGCCAGGGGATCGGCTCACTGGGATAGCTTGCAGCTGGTTAATCCCGCTTAGAAGGCTCCGCCCCCACCGTTGCCCGCGGCCTCTCCATCCTTCTTGTGGGCCGCGCCGTCGGCCTTCAAGCCATCCTTGATCTTTCCGACCTTCTTGAAGGCACCAAGGATGCCGTCCTCAACGGCCTGGGCACCTTCGGTTACGGCCTTGCCCACTTCGTCGGCTCGATCAGCGATGGTCTTCTTCCCAGACATGGCTGCTCCTTTCGCGCGGTGACCAATAACGCCATTGTACCTACAGCATGGTGGGTAATGACGCAAGAGTGGGTGCCGAGGTCAAGGAGCTGACTACCAAAACAGTAGTCATCTCTCCCAAAACAGCCGGAAACACCGCATAAGAGAAGGGCTGACTATCAAAACGATAGTCAGCCCTCCAACAACACCTACATGAGCACGCCTACTCCTTAGGGGCGGTCACCTCATCAACCACCGCCATGGCGTTCAGGCTGCGCGGATAGCCAATGAACGGCACGTTGTTGCTCACGACCTTGATGAGGAACTCACGGTCGTTGCCACACTGCACGTTACCCGCGGTATGACTGCGAAGCTGTGCCTCGCAACCGCCTTGCGCCGCGATGTAGCAGAAGGTCATCAGCTCGCGCTCGGGAATGGTCAAGCCCTCGCGGGTGTACCAATCGCCAAAGCAGTTGCGCACGAGCCACTCGTTGATCCAGGGATAGTCCGCGTTGCCACGATCCTTAAAACCATGCATGTGCTCGCCAAAGCAGGCAACCTGAGCTTTCTCGCCACCCTCGTAGCGGCTTTCCTTGTCAGGCGTGGTGGTTGCGCGGTTGTCGAGCGGAAGCTCGATGCCACGCAGCTCAAAGATCTCGTTGGTGGCCTTGAGGAAGGGGAACACGCGAGCAATGCCCAGGTAGGCAACGGCCTGATACACGATCTCCTTCACGGTCTCGGGCTCAACGCCCATGTTAAGTGCAGCCGGCAGAAGTGCGCGGAACTCGTCGATTCCCTGGCAGCCCAGGCACGTGGCCAGCCAGCACATGAACTTCGTGCGGTCGGGCAGGTCGATCTCGGACGCAACCTCGCCAAAGGCAAAGTTGGCAAAGCGCTCGATAAACTCGGGGTCGGTGCGCTGCAGGTCAGAGGCGTAGGTAGGGAGCATGCGACCACGGAAGTCGCGTGCCTCGTCAGAAAGCTGCGGGGTATAGGACATGACGTAATCCTTTCTCAAGAAGAACGAAACCCAGAAGGTGTGGAACCTTCTCTTAGTTTACAGGGCGGCGTACTGCTCGTCAGAGACGGGCTCGAGCCACTCGTTGCTCATGTCAGATCCCGGCACCTCGACCGCAACGTGGCTGAACCAGCTGTCCGCCTTGGCACCGTGCCAGTGCTTCACGTTTGCGGGAATGGTGATGACCGTGCCCGGTTTCAGGCTCACTGCGGGCTTGCCCCACTCCTGGTACCAGCCCTCGCCCGCCGTGCAGATAAGAACCTGTCCGCCGCCCTCGGTTGCATGATGGACATGCCAGTTGTTGCGGCACCCTGGCTCAAAGGTCACGTTGTAGAGAGGAGAGGCGCACCCGTCCTCGGTGAGCACCTTTAAGAAGGTGGCACCACTGAAGTACTGAGCCGCAGGATTAGGCCCACCAATCCCAAAGGCATCCATCTGTTCAAACTCTGCGCGATCCATCGTCTTGGCCATGCTTGCTCCTCTCTAGACAAATCCCATGACCCTATTGTAGGAAGTGCATCAAAGAAGCGCCAATTCCTTCTTGTTGTCCCTACCATGCTCGTAAGGCATGGTTCTTGTACGCGGCAATTCGTTTCACAAATTACCGCTCATCCCGCCATCCAAGCTGAAAAACAGGTACACATTGACGTAGGCCATCATCTGGTTGCCCAAGCTCGTGTATCGTAAGCCTTGCAAAGGGAGTTTCGTCAAAGGGGGCACGGCATGGCAGACCGCATTCTCAACATTGGCTTCATCGGCAACGGCAAGGGCGCAAACCGCTACCACATCCCCTTCTCGCAGGCGCTGCCCGAGAAGTTCCGCGTCAAGACCGTCTATGCGCGCCACCTCGGCGGTCCGTGGCCCGCGCTCGAAGGTGTCGAGTACACCACCGACCTCGAGGCCATGCTCACCGACCCCGAGATCGACATCGTGGAGATCAGCACCCCCCACAACACCCACTACCTCCTCACCAAGCAGGCGCTCGAGGCAGGCAAGCACGTGGTCTGCGACAAGGCCTTCGTGGGCACCGTGGCCGAGGCCCAGGAGCTCTATGACCTGGCGTCCGCCAAGGGCGTGACCGTGCAGTGCTATCAGAACCGCCGCTTTGACTCTGACCTCCTCACCGCAAAGAAGGTCATGGAGTCGGGCAAGCTGGGCAAGGTCTTCGAAATCGTGACGCACTACGACTACTGGCGTGAGGAGTACCTGCGCTACGCCAAGGAGATGCCCTACGACCGCCTGATGGGCATCTGCTATGGCCACGCCTGCCACAGCGTTGACCAGCTCATCAGCTGGCTGGGCATCCCCGACCGCTGGCACGTGGAAACCCGCCAGCTGGGTGGCGAAGGCCATCCCGAGACCTACTACGACTTTGACCTGTACTACGACGAGCTGGGCATCAAGGCCACGGCCGCATCCAACTACCACGCAGCCATCCAGCGCCCGAGCTTTGAGGTGTACGGCGAACGCGGCACCTTCATCAAGGTCGAGAAGGACCAGCAGGAGCGTGACCTCAAGAAGTTCTACCTGCCCGCCGGACACCCCGACTTTGGCCTGGACACGCCCGACCAATGGGGCACCCTGCGCTACTACGACGAGGACGGCACCATGCACCAGGAGCGCGTCGAGACCGTGCGAAGCACCTACAGCGGCTTCTACGAGGCGCTCTACGAGACGGTGGCCCACGGAGCACCTCAGCTCGTGAAGCCCGAGGAGACCATCGCCCAGCTGCGCATCCTGGAGGAGGCAACGAAGGACCTGCACTAGGGAGCAAAAGCCATCACAACGGCACCGAGGAACAGTGCCCTGGACGCCATCATGTGTCCAGGGCACATTGCTCGTTGACGGGCTTTGCCCGTTTCCCAGGTCGTTAGGTCGATGATGCTGGGTTGCGACCTACCGGAAGCCGTACTGGGCATGCGGCACGTAGGGCTCTTCGAGGTAGGCCATCTCGTCAGCCGTAAGGTGCAGGTCGAGGGCGGCGATGGCATCGTCGATGTAGGCGGTCTTGCTGGCGCCGATGAGCGGGCTCGTCACGACCGGCTTGGCGAGGTTCCAAGCCTGCGCGATCACGCTGGTGGAGACACCATAGCGCTCGGCCAGCTCCCACACGCGACGGATGATCTCGGTATCGGCGGAAAGGACATAGTTATTCTGCAGCTTGGCAACTCCGTCGGTGCGCTCGTCCTCGGGATGCTTGGCAAAGACACCGTGTGCCAGCGAGCTGAAGGGCGTGCAGGCAATGCCTTGGTCAAGGAGCATGGGGTGCATCTCCTTCTCCTCCTCGCGGTAGACCAGGTTGTACATGTCCTGCATGCTCACGAACTTGGCCCAACCGTGGCGCTCGGCGATCATGTTCATCTTCAGGAACTGCCAGGCATACATGGCGCTGGCGCCGATGTAGAGCACCTTGCCGGAGCGCACGAGGTCGTTCAGGGCCTCCATCTGCTCTTCCATGGGCGTATCGTGGTCCAGACGATGTGGCACATAGAGGTCGATGTAGTCCATGCCCAAGCGCTTGAGTGAAGCGTCAACCTCGCGGAAGAGTGTCTTGCGCGTGACACCCTTGGCGTTGGTGCCCTCGTACATGGGGTAGTAGCTCTTGGTGGCGATGACAGCGTCGTCGCGGATGCCCATCTCGCGGATCACCTTGCCCAGGACCTCCTCGCTCGCGCCGCGGCTGTAGTAGTTGGCCGTGTCGAAGAAGTTGATGCCCTGGTCCCAGGCATAGCGGATGACCTCGCGTGCCTCGTCCTCGCCAAAGCGCACGTCAATACCGCCGTTGCCCGGTTTGCCAAACCACATACAGCCAAAGCAGATGCGGCTCACGGTGAGGCCGGTGTTTCCCAGCTTGGTGTACTCCATGGTAGGTCCCTTCTCTCTGCCAGTCCTGTCGTTGTCTCTTCTCTAGATGGCTATGCGAGCACCTTCTTGGCCCAGCTCACGGCCTTTCCGGTCGAGGTGGCAGCAGACGTGCCGGTGATGGAGAGGCCCTCCACGACCTTTGCGGCAGGATAGCTGCGCTTGAGGTCGCCCACGCTTCCGCCCAGGCCAGAGCCTTCGTTGGTGCAGAGCGGGGCAATGGTGATTCCCGTAAGGTCATAGCTGTCAAGGAAGGTCTTCACCGCCATGGGAACCGTTCCCCACCAGTTGGGGTAGCCCAAGACGATGGCGTCAACTCCCTCAAGGCTTGGCAGGGGCCCCTTGATGGCAGGACGGGCCTTCTCGCGCAGCTCGCGCTTGGCGACGTCGGTGCAGGCAAAGTAGTCGACGGGATACGGCTCGACCGTGTCGATCTTGAAGAGGTCAGCCCCCAGGTCGGCGGCGATGGCCTCGGCAAGGATCTCGGTGTTGCCCTTGGGCAGGTCGATTACGCCTCCGTGACCGTAGTTCTGGCCAGCGCGGGAAAAGTAGGCAACGAGGGTGGACATGGGGAACTCCTTTCGTTTGGTTCGTTGGCATCATCTTAGGTAGCAAACAACTGATAAACAATTCCATTTTGCTGTGTTAATCATTAGAATTACTGATGAAGAGAAAGGGGGCGCCACGCTCATGGAACTTCGCCAGATTCAGTATTTCTGCGCCGTCGTGGAGACCGGTTCGTTCACGCGCGCGGCAGACCAGTGCATGGTCTCGCAGTCGGCCATATCCCAGCAGGTCAAGGCACTCGAATCTGAGCTTGGCTTTGAGCTTGTCCATCGCCACGGGCGCAGCTTTGACATCACCCCCGCAGGCGAGCTCTTCGCCCGAAAGGCCTCCGCCCTCCTCAATCAGCTCGAGGACGTTCGCTACGAGGCGGAAGGGCTGGCAAACGGATGGGCGACCACCCTTTCTGTAGGCTATCTCAACCGCTATGAGGGTTGGGAAGTGCAGGGGGCCATCACGGCCTTCACGTCGCGTCATCCCCACATTCCCGTCCATGCAACAGCGGGCAGCCATGACCAGCTCTATCACCTCATACTCAGCCACGAGGCGGACATCCTCTTCTCTGACCGGCGCCGCGCCCTCTCCGACGCGTATGTCAACCGCCACCTGTTTGACGGCTGGCAATACGTCGAGGTATCCGAAGCAAGCAGCTTTGCGTGGGCGGCGGAGCTCACGGTGGCGGACCTTTCGCACCAACCTTGCATCCTTATCGCAAGCGAGGACCAGGAGGAGACGGAGCGCCTGTATTACCGCGACGTGTTGGGGTTTAGATGCGACTTCCTCTTTGCGCGCTCCCGTGAGGAGGGGCGCATGATGGTCGCCGGCAACCGTGGCTTCATGCCCGTGGAGATGCGCGCGCAGTTGCCACGCAGCGGGTCAGCCATCCGCAGGATCCCTCTTGTGGGACAGAAGGGGCAGCTCAAGAGCGAATACTATGCCTACTGGCCAAAGGACCGCACCAACAACCTCATCGAGGAGTTTGCCGACATCCTGTCCGGCATGTTTGAGCGCGAGGATGCCTAGCATCCCTCGCCAGGCAACCGCCTGGGGATGGTTGTATCGCTCTTGGCCTTGTTGGCGATACAAACTGCCGTGCCTGGGGATGGTTGTGTCACTCTTGGCCTTGCTGGCGATACAAACTGCCGTGCCTGGGGATGGTTGTGTCACTCTTGGCCTTGCTGGCGATACAAACTGCCGTGCCTGGGGATGGTTGTGTCGTTTCGTGGCGCCCCGACGATACAAACGGCCGTGTGCGGGGATGGTTGTGTCGCTTTTCCAACGAAACGTGACACAACCATCCCCACCCCTATCGCCTATTCGCTTACCTTCCGCGCAGGCCCGCGAGGAATCCCGTACAACTCGAGAAGCGAGACGAACCTACCTTCATCCAAGACGTCGCGAAACGAGAACCGCATCACCTTCGATCCTGGTACCGTGAGTCGAGACTCCCTATGGCGCTCGTCTATCACCACGTCAATCGTCTCGCGCCCTCCCGTCATCTCCGGAAGCACGTACTTGTCTTTGCCGTCCAACTCGCCAATGACATCACCGGACGAGAGACGCCAGCGAAAGTCAACGTAATACGAGCCGCTTGGGTCAAGCGGATCCCCTATCTTTACCTGCAGCTCGGGAATCATGAAGCCCTGCTCAATCATCACCGCACGTGCCACCGATTCGCCACCGTTTGCCGCACGGGCGTCCGCAAATTTGATCGCGCTGGTGGCTATCGCTTGTCCGCGCCCCTCCGAACGTGACTGCACTTCTCTCAGCAACTCCTCCTTGCTCAGCCCCAACACCCGAAGCGCAGAGTCCGCCACGGCCAACGCTCGAGAGAAGGGCAACTCAAAAAGGCAGTCCACCACCGTCGGAACTGGCGGTGTCACACGCACCGTACCCACCGTTGCCGAGTTTTTGCAGGCGAGGGGATGATGGGTGATTTCAGCGGTGTCGCGCGTGCAGCTCCCCCGGGGAACCTGCACGTGAAGCGGCATGGCATAGTTACGACCAATTTCCAACCCGTAGAGGGCGGCCGCGGTAAAGAGGCTGAAGACCCAAGCGGGATGAAGCTCCGCAAGTGCGACGGCAATGTGCCTCGCGCGCTCGACAGCGTCGAGTTTTTTCCCATTCGTCAGTTGGGGCGTAGAGGCTTCGGACCGGACGCACGAGGGTGCCTGACCTGACTCTCCTCGAGAAGCGGTTGCGCTCTGCCGCGCTCGACGGGTGCATGCAAAGACTCTTGATTTGGATCTGTGGATTGCTCATTCGCTCGCCTCCCCTTAGCGTAGTACGTGCACGCTATCACATCAAAAGAAACCGTTTGAAGACGACTAATCAGTACTAGCTGGCAGCTAACTTGCCGTTATATTGCCAGTTCAAGCATTGATGCAGGATTTGACAGCGGATTGTTTTGAGAAATAGGTTGCAAAAGTGATAGTTTCGTTCTTGATGTGTTTATCATCACAATTTATCCACGGTGCAGCGCCGATCAGCCCTAGAAACCGCCTAAGGGGATGGTTGTATCGCTCTTGGCCTTGCCGGCGATACAAACAGGTGTGTGCGGGGATGACTGTATCGCTTCGCGGACTCCTGGTGATACAAACAGGTGTGTGCGGGGATGACTGTGTCGCTCTTGGCCTTGCTAGCGATACAAACTGCCGTGCCTGGGGATGGTTGTGTCAACTCTGGCGATTCCCGCGGCTGCAACTGCGGCACTTCACAGTATCATCACGCACGTTTGGCCTGTTAATACGTCTTGTTCACCGAAGTGTCATGCACGTGCAGGTGTCATCGTTATAGGCCTATTGTGGCAGAGCAGTAAAATAGAGGCTCCATCAAAAGGAGGTTATTCATGGCAACTAAGCAACCAAGGAAGACCACCAGGGCCACAAAGGCAAAGGTCGAAGAGCCCGCCACCAAGCAGGCAGAGGCCAAGCCCGAGGAGACCGCAGCGGCCGAGACGCCCGCAAAGCCCAAGAGGACCCGGACGACCAGGGCCAAGGCCACCAAGGCCGCCGAGAAGGTCGTTGAGGAGAAGGCCGCTGCAGAGCCCGAAGTCGCTGCTGAGCCGGCACCCGAAAAGCCCCAGCGCACGCGTCGCGCCACCACCAAGAAGGTAGCGGAGCCCAAGGACGAAGCCAAGGCAGAGGAGAAGCCTGTCGAGACCGCAGCCGAAGCCGCTCCCGCAAAGCCCAAGCGCACGCGTCGCGCCACCAAGAAGGCTGAAGAGCCGGTCGTCGAGGAGAAGCCCGTGGAGGAGGCGCCCAAGCCCGAGCCGGTCGTCGAGGCCGCTCCCGAGCCTGAGCCCGCACCCGCTCCCGAGCCTGAGCCC
>Ga0256405_10003792_pt1 | contig 30317 bp, 27 predicted proteins | sample RumenRJG_02DNA_FD_189096 | JGI IMG/M metagenome (GOLD analysis project Ga0256405, IMG submission 189096) | Bovine rumen microbial communities from Lethbridge, Alberta, Canada - RJG_02 | ecosystem: Host-associated > Mammals > Digestive system > Stomach > Rumen | place: Canada: Alberta...
TGTAAAATGAGGTGAAAAAAAATGGAATCAAATAAGATTTTAGCTATTATTTCAATAATTATTGGTTTAATATTTATCATATTCCCAATATTCAGTGCTAATTTAATATCCATCCTTATTGGTGCAGCTGTATTGATATTTGGTATAGGATTAGCTTACACTGGAATCATTTCAAAAGATATTTCACCAGCTGTTTCAACTGTTTCAGCAATATTTGGAGTTGTAATGATTATTTTAGGATTGGCATTCATCTTTGGAACCAATGCAATTTCATTCCTAGTTGGATTACAGTTTTATATTGTTGGATTCATGCTTATCATAGCTTCCGTAATCGGATTGCTTGGAGGAGCTGAAATCAATAAAACCGGATCATTAGTTGGTTTAGTATTAGGAATTGTTATCTTGTTCATTGCTGTATTTGCAGCAAACAATCCAATATTAATCACCATCATCTTAGGTATTGCATTAATAGCACATGGAATCGTTGGATATTTACATGCAGATGAGTACTAATAATGTATTCATCATTTTTTTTCTTTTTTTAAAATTTTGACTTTTTACTATCAGAACTCTTTTTTTAAATTTTATCACCCCCCCAAAAAGTCATGATAAAGATAATAGTTTGAATGAATACAAACAAAAGTTGCTGAGATTAAAGTAAAAATAGATTTGTAAAAATTAAAAAAATAGATAAAATAATAAAAAAAGAAAAAGAATAAAAATTATTCTTTTGCTTCAATGACTGTTTTTCCGCCCATATAAGGTACCAAGACCTCAGGGACTTTAATGCTACCATCAGCTTGTTGGTAGTTTTCTAAAATACAGCAAATGGTTCTTTCAGTTGCAATAGCTGTACTGTTTAAGGTATGCAATATTTGTGCATCTCCGGAACCTGCTCTACCGTACCTTGTTTTGGTTTTTCTTGCTTGATAATCCTTACAGTTAGTACAGCTTACCAATTCCCTGAATGCACCGGAACCCGGGAACCAAGCTTCAAGGTCGTATTTGATTGCTGCATTGTCATTTAAAGCTGAAGACACAATAGCTATGATTTGATATGGAAGACCTAATTTCTGATAAATTCTTTCAGTGACTTCCATCAAATGATCATGCTGCTTTCTTGAATCTTCTGGTGTAGAGTAAATGAACTGTTCAATCTTTTCGAATTGGTGAACTCTAAAGATTCCTAAAGTGTCTTTTCCATGAGACCCTGCCTCTTTTCTAAAACAGGTTGAAAGTGCACAGTATCTAAGTGGCAAGTCTTCAGGATTGATGATTTCATTTCTGTGAAGAGCTGCCAAGGTCTGTTCAGCAGTTGCAATCAAGTACATATCCTCATTTTCAACCTTGTATAATGTTTCCTCAAACTCGCCAAGTTCAGAAGTTTCAGCTGCAACTTCACCTTTTACAAAGAAAGGAGTTTGCATAGGAATGTAACCCTCAGCTTCAAGTTCTGAAAGTGCAAATTGAATCAATGCCAAGTTCAAGTGTAAAATGTCTCTTTTCAAGTAGTAGAACCTTGCACCTGAAACGCTTGCTGCAGTTTCAAGGTCTGCTCCATCAATCTTATTGATCAAGTCAACATGATTCAACAATTCAAAGTCATGCTCTGGGATTTCACCATAGGTTCTTACAACTACATTGTCATCTTCAGTATCGGAAACTGGAACATCTTCGTCAATGATGTTTCCTACTTTATATCTATAATCATCTCTTAATTGAAGGTATTCTGCATTTTTAGCGCTTAACTCTTTAATTTCATTAGCCACTTCCTTGGATTTTGCAATGACTTCTTCAATATTGCCTTCCTGTTTAGCTTTTTTAAATGATTTGGATAACTTGTTTTTCTCTGCTCTTAAAGAGTTTAATCTTCTTTCACCTTCTCTCCATAAGGTGTCATATTCAATAACTTTCTCTGCATTTTCTGTACTTCTGAATCTTTTCTTTTCAGAGTCAAATATCAATTCAGGATCTTCTCTGAATAATTTTATGTCTAACAATTTTTATTCTCCTTTAAAATGAATAACGAATTAAGTAATTATGATTTCAGCAATCTATAAAAAATCTATAAAATTTTGATTATTAAATAATATATTTTTCTTATTTAATAATTATTTGGATTAAAAAAGTACATTTTAAGAATATTCAAGAAATAATTGGCTGATTCCTAACAACTATCTTTTCTTTTTTGAAGATTGCCTTATCTTTTCATGATAGAAATAATTGATTATGATTGGATTTTCATTAGGGCTTTTTATAAAGGGTTCTTCATCAATTATATACATAAAATCATTTTCCCTTGCATAAGCACTGATTTCATCATCCAATTCTTTCCAATAAGACATGTCCTTATAAGTATAAATCTCTTTATAGAGAGGCACCAATTCAGGATATTTTAAATCAATATAGTCAAAAATAGTCTTTTTATATCCTCCCCTTAAATTAAGATTTTCAAGCCAAATATAATCACAAAAATCACTGATTTCTTCAATAATTTCAATAGGGTCTGTTATTTCAGGAAAAATAGGAGAAATGAAACAAGTTGTTCTTATGCCCTCTTTGTGAAACCTCTTCATTGCTTTAATCCTATCCTTAATTGATGGTGCATCATCCATATCCTCTTTAAAATCTTCATCAAGGGTATTGATGGACCAGGAAACCAAAGGATCATTGAATGTTTTTATCAAATCCAAATCTCTGCACACCAAGTCTGATTTTGTAGTTATGATAAGATTTATGTCTGTTCCTTTCAGTTCCTCCAACAATTGGCGAGTTCTGCAGAATTCCTCCTCACATTGATTGTATCCATCAGTTACTGAACCAACAATAACAGTTTCTCCAGAATACTTTTGAGGATTTTTTATAGGTTTCCAATACTTTACATCAATGAAAGTCCCCCATTCCTCTTTATGACCAGTGAACCTTTTCATAAAATCAGCATAGCAATACTTGCAGGCATGTGGACAGCCAACATATGGATTTGCAGTATACCCTGCGATGGGAAGATTTGATTTGGATAATATTGATTTAACTTCCTTTTCCTGAACAATCATTTTTACACCATTATAAAAAAATCATTGAGACATTGCTTCAATTAATGCCGCATATCTTGATTTCGCTTTCAATATCGGGTCTTTTGAAATATTATTATGGCTTAATATCTTAATTACTTTAAACTCATTAGATTTTAGGTTTTCTCTTTTTAGAACTTCTTCCTCTAAATAATCAGGATAAACCAAATAATCAAAATCCATTCCTAAGTCATTTGCCTTATCTTTATAATTTCCATTTTTATCATATGTGAAATCAATCACATCTGCTCCAATATCTAAAACTATGTCCTTTAGGAATTCAGAATAGACTTTCACTTTTTTATCTTTGTTGGATTTTCTTATTTCATTAAACTCATTTTCATCCAAAAGGGCATAGAGAGCATCATCTTTATAATCATTGAAAATAGCTTCTATCTCTTCATCCCCAATAGCTTTTTCAATCAAGTTCTTTTCAAAAAGAGCCTTAGACACTGTTTTAATGCTTTCCTTAATCTGTCTAAATGTATTTGTCTTAATGGCCAATGAATCCATTTTCACCTTGCTTTCAGAAAGCAAAATGGCAAAATCCCCTTCTTCCTCATCAGGAAATTTATTTACTTTGAATTTCTTAAGTCCTGCCCATTCCACTATTTGCTTACACATTGGAGTTGTAACAACAATCATAATATTCCCCAAAATATCTTCAAAATAATATCCTCAAAATAATATCCTCAAAATTATGCTTAAAAAATATTACTTATTAAGTATTATATATTACTAAATATAAATGTTATACATAGAATAAAATCATATTTACTAAATTTTAGAAAGATTAGAGGCTAAAAAATGAAAGTGAGTTTAAGTTTTGAAAAAGGTTCCTCAAAAGACCTTTCCATAATGGTTGATGCATTAAGGGCAAGCACTACAATTACAGTTGCTCTCGATAAATTCAAGGAAATTTATCCAGTATATACACCAGAAGAAGCAATAAAAATAGCTGAAAGGAAGGATGCTGTGTTGGCAGGGGAGAGAACCGGCAGAACAATTGAAGGGTTTGAACTTGGAAACTCCCCGGGTGAAATGAAGGAATACTCTGGTGAAAAGGACACTTTAGTACTTACAACAACCAATGGTGTGAGAGCTTTGGACAATATGGAATCTGAAATCATTTTAATTGGATCATTCATCAATGCAAAAGCTTGTGCAAAGGCAGCATGCAAGCTTGCAACTGAACACATTGAAATCGTTATGGGAGGATTCGAAAGAACCTTTGCAATAGAGGACTTTTTAGCAGCTGGTGAAATATTATTCTGGATTCAAAAGGAATTGGATGAACAGAATAAACTAAATATCGATGACATAGATTATTTCAAAGAGGAAACCGGAATAACAGAATTTGCTATTTCAGCAATTATGGCAAGCAGAGATAAGGAAAAAGTTGAAAAAGTTTCCATCAAATCAAAATCCGGACGTCGTCTTGCATATCTTGGATATGAAGATGATGTTAGACTATGCGTTAAAGAAAATATCAGCGAGAATGTTGGAATCTATAGGGATGGAAAGATTACATTATACCATGAATAGATTTCAATCGGACTTTCAAAAAGTTTATAAATGTAATTGATATAATTAATATAAGAATTAATATTAATAGTTAAATAAAATTTTAATTATATTTTAAATAAAATTTACAATAGAAAGAACATTTTAAGAAGGATATCTGATGATAAGAGAATGTTTAAAAATTATAGGAACTGCACATGTGTCTCAAAATAGTGCTGATGAGGTAAGGGCAGCTATTTTGGAAGACCAACCTGATGTAGTGGCTATTGAATTGGATAGAGGGCGATACCAAAGACTAATGAATGAGAGAAACGGCATCGTGGAAGATGACTCAATTCATATTACCAAAATCATTAAGGAAAACAAGGTAGGTGTTTTCCTAGTTACAACAATCCTTTCCTATATGCAAAACAAGATTGGTGAAGATGTAGACATCAAGCCAGGATCTGAAATGATTGCTGCAGTTGAAGCCTCCGAGGAAATTGGATGTAGAATTGCACTCATCGACAGAGACATTAATGTCACATTGCAAAGGGTATTGAACAGTATGACCACTTGGGAAAAGCTTAAGTTCATATATGGAATTGTTGGTTCAGTGTTCTCATCAGATGAAGAGGAATTGAACATTGAAGAGCTTAAAGAGCAATCCAACATAGACCAAGCTATGGAATACTTCAAGGAAATCTCACCTGGAGCATACACTGCACTTGTTAAGGAAAGGGATGCATACCTTGCAAAAGGAATATTAGGCATTCCAGAAGATAAGGTAATAGCTGTCGTAGGTGCAGGCCATAGGGAAGGAATAATCGATTATCTTGACAATCCTGAAACACTCCCAAGCTACAGAGAACTAAATGATATGGATAAGAAAGGTGGAATCCCTTGGCTAAAAATCATTTTGGCTTTAATCCCTATTTCATTTGTCGTGATATTTTTTCTTGCTTGGATGAATGGAATCCATATAGAAGGGGATATTGTACAATTTGTTGTAATCAGCATGATTATGGGTTTTATAGGTTCAATTGTCTCTGGGTCTAAAATCCAATCTGCAATCATTGGAGGATTAGTTGCTCCCCTTACCATCATTCACCCATTGCTTGCTGCAGGATGGTTCTCAGGACTTGCAGAAGCTAAATTCAGAAGAGTGAGAAAACAGGACATTAACAATTTAGGTAAAATAGAAAGCTTTAGAGACTTATGGAATAACAATATCATTAGAATCTTGCTTGTGGTTGTTGGAACAAACCTTGGAGTGAGCATTGCCACTCTAGTAATCTTGCCTTCACAAGTGTTTATTCCACTATTCATGAAGATTTTTGGAGGTTAAAAATATGTATTTGATATTCAGATGCGACTGTGGAAGGGTTTTATATGCTAAAAAAGGTGTTGCTACAAGAAAATGCACTTGTGGAAAAACCATCAAGGTGAAAAGTCGCAGAATCCTTCAAAGGGTGGAAACTGCAGAAGATGCAACATATGCCGTTCAAAAGATGCAAGAGGAAATCTATGGAGGGTCAATGTTCAGCACTGCAGAGGAATTTAAACAGAATAAGTTCCTCAATCAAATAGATAGAAAAATGAAAGAATTATAATCAAATTTTTTCCACATAATAATTTAATAATCATTAAAATATTACCAAAATTATGTAAAATATAGCAAAATAATTAAAAAATTATAAAAATAATGCAATTCAAATGCTAAAAAAACATTAAATTTATAAATAGAATTAATAAATATCATTATTGCTTATAAAAAAAACTTTATATAAATATAGATAAAATACAATATAAAGAAATATTTATTTTTAATTAAAAATTTTAAATTATAAATTGTTTAAGGACTTAATGGAAATGGACTCGATAATTATAGGAATTGAAATTTTAGTAATAATAATTTTAATTGTGCTTAATGGACTTTTCTCCCTTGCAGAAATTGCTGTTGTATCCACCAGAAGGATTAGAATGCAAAAAATCGCAGATGAAGGGAATAAAAGAGCATTACTTGTTTTAGACTTTATGGATAATGTCAGTGACTTCTTATCCACTGTACAAATTGGTATAACATTTACTGCAATTATCACAGGGGCAATTGGTGGAACTACTTTTTCTGAACCTATGGGTAATTTTTTAAGCCCATACATTCCTTACAGTTACCAATTAAGCTTCATATTTGTTATTCTTGTAACTACATACTTCACAATCTTGATTGGTGAAATTGTACCTAAAAGAATGGCATTAAATGACCCTGAGGGATATTCATTGCAAACTGCAAAATTCATGCAAGTAAGTTCATGGATCTGCAAGCCGGTTGTCAGATTGCTTGACAGTTCAACCAACCTTGCACTTAGAATTGTTGGCTCCAAGCCAAAAGAGGATGTTGTAACCGAAGAGGAAGTCAAATTACTTATTGAAGAAGGTATTGAAGACGGAACCATTGCTGAAGAGGAAGAAGACATCATCAAAAGGGTGTTCCGTTTAGATGACCAAAAAGTGGATATGATAATGACTCCAAGAAGTGAAATCATCTGGATAGATTTGGAAGATGACATGGAAGAAAACAAGGAAAGAATCATTAGCAGTAAAAGATCCATCTTCCCTGTAGCTGAAGGAGAGTTGGATGATTTCATCGGTGTAGTTCAAGCTAAAGACCTATTAAGTGAAATCTTCTCAGGTAAAGAAATAAATATTAAAGAAACCATCAAATCTCCATTGGTTGTTCCTGAAAACATGCTTGCAATGGACTTGCTTCAAGAGTTCAAGGAAAATAGGGAATATGTCCATATGGTGCTTGTTGTAGATGAATTCGGAAGTGTTGCAGGATTGATTACATTGAATGACCTTCTTGAAGGAATCGTAGGAGACATTCCGGGTATCGATGAGGAAGATGATCCTAAAGCAATTGAAAGAAAAGACAATTCATGGTTAATTGACGGCAGATTCTCTATTGAAGACTTTAAGGACTTGTTTGAAATTGAAAAGGAAATGCCAAATGAAGTTGAAGACGGATACACAACCATTGCAGGATTCATCCTTTCACATGCAGGCAAAATCCCAGATACAGGTGAAATATTCCATGAAGGCAAGTTTACCTTTGAGATTATGGATATGGATGCAAACCATATTGATAAGATCTTGGTAACCGTCAACGAAGAGGATGCAAATAAATTGGATCTTGAAAGCAAAGAGGATTAGGAGAATAATAATGGAATTAATTATTCAAATTATTTTACTTATAATAGGATTTGTGCTTTTAATAAAAGGTGCAGATGTATTTGTAGATGGTGCAAGTAATGTTGCATACAATTTAAAGATACCTACCATCATCGTAGGTTTGACAATTGTTGCATTTGGTACAAGTGCACCTGAAGCTGCAGTTTCAATTACTTCAGCATTTGCTGGAACCAATGCATTATCCTTAGGAAACGTTGTAGGTAGTAATATCTTCAATATTTTAGCAGTAGTAGGTATTTCTGCATTGCTTGGAACCTTGACTGTAGATAAAATTCTAATTAAAAGAGATTTCCCATTTTTAGTCATCTCCACAATAGGATTACTTGTTATAGCGGTCCTATTTGGACAACTAAGCAGACTCTGTGGTATAATCTTCTTGATTATCATTATCGCTTATGTTTATCGTCTTGTACAGGAAGCAAGAAAAGATAAGGAAGCTATGTCAGAAGAGATTGAAGTGAAACTTTCAATGCCAAAATCATTCATTTACATTATTCTAGGTATTGCAGGTATCATTATAGGTTCTGATTTGGTTGTGGATGGTGCAAGTTTCATTGCTAGTGCATTCGGATTAAGTGATGCGCTTATTGGTCTTACCATTGTTGCAATAGGAACTTCCTTGCCTGAACTTGTTACATCTGTAACTGCACTTAAAAAAGGGGACAATGGTATTGTAATCGGTAACGTGCTTGGATCAAGCATCTTTAATATCTTATTCATTTTAGGTGTAAGCAGTGCAATCATGCCATTACCTATTGCACCGGAAATGGTAACTGATATTGCTTTAATGACAGTGATTACTATAATCGGTGCAATATTCGCTTATAGTCAAAATGAAGTGGATAAAAAAGAAGGTGCAATATTAGTTGCCTTATTCATACTCTATATGGCGTTTGTCATTATAAGAAATTAATTATTCATTAATTTCTTTTCTTTTTTTAAAAAATAAAAATTTGTCAAAGACAAATGGGATTTATATGAAATTGAATAAAAGAATTTTTGCAATAGCGATTTTTACAATTTTTATTTCAATAGCTACTGTGAATCTCGCACCGAATCATCAAAATAGTGATTTGGTGTATAATCCATCAAATACTGATTTAACATCTATCTTATCCAATGAAACAAATAATTTTGGATGCTGTTCAATAGTTATGCAATTGGAAGACAATGATACATTAATGTCTTATAGAAGAGATTCCAATTATGAAGCGGATATTTTTGTTGAAAAAACTACTTGGCACGAAATTCCTGCCATAAAACAGTATAAAACCAAAAATAAATATTTCAATCATGTGATCATAACTAATTCAGGTTGGGTAATTGGTTTAGGAGGAATAGATGATGGAATCGACAGTGAAAGATGTGAAAACATCACTGCAAAAATGATTACAGAAGATTACAGCATCTCAGAGAAGTATTTGGCTGAAATTCAAGAGATTAAAAAACATTATGGGAGAGGGCATGTAGTCATAAAAGCCCCTAATGGAAATTATGGATTTGCAACACCTACCAAGTTGAAAACAGGAAAATTAATCCCTGGAGAATACATATCCATTCCAAATGATTATGAATTATCCAGAAGAGGCAATATTTCATTAAACATAAAAGATAGAATCAAAGAAATGGTTAATTTATCCCAAACTGATCGTTATGGATTAGATAGGCGTGAAATAATTGCATATGATGTTCATTTAACTAATGATAACAATACAACTGACATTTATGTCGCCAATGAAGATGGAACCTTTGTTGGGAAAAATTATACTGGCTGTATTGACAATATAATCCTTAATAATGAAACTATAAAAGCCAAAGATATACCAATAGCTCCAAATTATAAAAAAATAGGTTCCATTAGCTTTGAAAATGATAAAAACAAATTAAGCAATCTAGAAATAAGCTTAATAATCATCGGAATTATAATCCTCATAGCAATTTTATTCTTTATAATGCTTAAGATTATAAAACTTGTTAAAAATAGAATTTATAGAAAAAGAAGAAGAAAAAGAAACAGAAGATATAGATAAAAAAAGATTAAAACTTAATAATCTAAAAAAGATTAAAAATACTAATCATTGAAAAAAAGAAAAAAGCAAGGAAAGCAGACTACATGTTTTCCCAAATTGTTTCTTTTATTTCACAAGCCTTACATATTTTACCGGATGTTGGTTCACCACACCTTTCACATTCATTTAACACTGTCCTAATATTCTCAACATCAAGTGTTTTAATAAATGAATTCAACACATTTTCCTTTGTTCCAGGATGTTTGGATTCTGTATTGTTTAAAAACTCCTTAATCTTAGCCCTTAATGAAAGATTAGAATAAGGACATTCATCCAAATGAATTTCAATTCCATTTAGGATTGCCCACATGCCTACCTCTTTTTCTGGAGTGTTCCATAATGGCTTTATTCTTGGAATCAGCTTTTCATGAATTTGATCTAATTCTGGGCCAAATTTAGAGAATTTTACGGTATCCCCTCTTGAAAAGCTCATTAAAAATGATTGAATCTCATCATCAAGATTATGTCCAGTAGCTATCTTATCAGCACCTATTTCATAAGCTGTTTTATTTAAGATATTTCTTCTAAAGACTCCACATGGAATGCAAGCGCTTTTAAAATAAGAATAAATGTCATCCAATGCAAATCCTTCCTCATCCTTAAAGGATTTTTGAATAAGTGGAATATCCAACATTTTTGCATTGTTTACTGCTGCATCAATTCCATGTTGGCGATAGCCTTCTATTCCCTCATCAACAGAAATGGCAACAAGCTCAAAATCAAAGCCACAAATGTCATGGTAATTTTTAAGTGCATGAAGAGTCAAGACACTGTCTTTACCTCCAGACAATGCAATAGCTATTTTTTCACCCTCTTTAATCAATTCATATTCTTTGATCAAATCATTGATTCTAGTGAAAATCATTTCATTAAACTCTTCTTTTTTTATACTCATAATATCACTTAAAATTAAAACAAAACAATTTAAATTTTTCTTAAAAAAAGTTTTTCTATTAAATTTTATATCATACAAAGTATAAAAAGTAAACTATGATTACAGCAGATTTATGTATTATACCTATGGGAATTGAAGAGTCCAGTGTTGGCAAATATGTTGCTAAAGCAGCTCAAATTATTGAAAAAAGTGGCTTGAATTATCAAATAACCGCTATGGGAACTCAAATTGAAACTGAAGACTTGAAAAAATTATATGAAGTTTGTGGAGAAGTTCAGGAATCTATTTTTGAAATGGGAGTGCCAAGGGTTTATACAGTTCTAAAAATAGACGATAGAAGAGATATAGAAAACAGGACTTTAGATGAAAAAGTGAAATCTGTAAAAAATAGAATGTGAAAATAGAAAAAGATTAGTAATTAAAAAATAAACGGATAAAATTAGTAAATAAAATAAATAATTAAAAAAAGAAAAAACTTATTAAAGAAAATTATTTAAAAAATTCTTTAATTGTCTTAATTATGTAATCTAAGTCTTCTTGAGTAAGCTTTGCATGAATAGGAAGAGATAAAACTTCTTCAACTATTTCATCAGTTACTGGAAGAGCTTGGTCGTAACCTAATTCCTTATAAAGAACTTGATCATAAAGAGGAATCGGATAGTAAATTCCATTACCAATACCATTTTCAATTAAATAATCAGACAATTCATCTCTTTTTCCATCTTTAATTTTAATTGTGTATTGGTGGTATACATGCTTGCAACCATCTTTTAAAACTGGAGTTTCAATTGCTTCAATGTCCTTTAAACCTTCATTAAGGCATTTGGCATTTGCAATTCTTTTTTCATTGAATGAATCTATTTTCTTAAGTTGCTCTAAACCAATAGCTGCAGCAATGTCAGTCATTCTGAAGTTATATCCTAAAACGTCATGATGATATTTTGTAGCTGAACCATGAGCTCTGAAGACTTTTGCATTTTCTGCAAATTCCTCACTGTTTGTGGTGATCATACCACCTTCACTGGTGGTCATGTTTTTGGTAGGATAGAAACTGAAGCAAGCCATATCTCCAAGGTTACCTACCTTTTCACCATTGTATTCCGCACCATGAGCTTGTGCTGCATCTTCAATGACAATCAAGTCATGCTCTTTTGCGATTTTCATTATAGGTTCCATATCTGCAGCTTGACCATACAATTGAACAGGCATGATAGCTTTAGTCTTGTCAGTGATTGCTTCTTCAATCTTTGCAGGGTCAATGGTAAAGGTTTCAGGGTCTATATCAACAAAGACCGGGCGAGCTCCAGTGTATAAGATGGAGTTTCCAGTAGCTGCAAATGTGAATGGGGTTGTAATAACTTCATCTCCTTCGCCAATTCCAGCGGCTAAAAGAGCTACATGCAATGCAGAAGTTCCGGAATTGGTTGCAATTCCATACTTTGCACCTACATATTTTGCAAATTCTTCTTCAAATTCAATTACCTTTGGTCCTTGTGCAATCATACCAGATTTCATTACATCAATTACTGCATTTATTTCCTCTTTTTCAATAACAGGACTAGCTATTGAAACTTTAATGTCTGCCATATTTTCACCTAAAATGAATAAAATAAATTATTTAATAAATTTAAAAAATTAACTAATAAAAATTAACTAATTGAAATTATATTTTTTTCAATAGTTTAGTTAAATAGTTTATAATATCTATTTATTCTTAATCTTATATTAGTTTTACTTAAAATTCTAAATTTATTTAAATAAAATGAAAAATAAATATTAATTAAAATATTAATCTAATAATAAATAAAAGAATTATTAAACCAATTATAATCAAAAAAGGCAAAATTATGGAAAATAATCAAAATAACAATTATCAAAATAACTACAACACCGAAATAAGGGAGTATGGTGAAGATGAATTAAAAATCATCGAAGAGGGTAAAGTTCAAATAAAATTCCCTGATTTTGATAAGGTTTCATCTGATGCTCCTGTTTTTTATAATCCTCGAATGGAATTCAATAGGGACAATTCAATCCTTGCACTCCAGGCATACCAAAGGGAAGTGGATAGGGAAATAAACATTTGCGACCTTTTTGGAGGAAGCGGAATAAGAGGAATACGCTATAAAAAGGAAATTGATGGAGTTGGTGATGTTTCAATAAATGACATCAGCCCACTTGCCAATGAATTTACCAGAATCAATGCAGAACTTAATGATGTTGAAGTTGAAATAGATCAAAAGGAAGCAAACAACGAATTGAGAAGCAATATGGGAAGATTTGATGTCATTGACATTGACCCATTTGGAACCCCTTCACCATTTGTGGACTCTGCAGGATATAACCTTAAAAGGGATTCCCTTCTTTGCTTAACAGCAACAGACACATCATGCCTTTGCGGAACATATGAAGAGCCTTGCATTAGAAAATATAATGCGCAACCATACAAAAGCGAATATTGCCATGAAAATGGTATTAGAATTCTCATTGGATTTGCTGCGCTCACCCTTGCAAAGTATCAGAAATACATTGAAGTTAAAATGTCACATAGCAGTGAGCATTACATGAGAACATACCTGAAAGTAAGAAAAGGCTCCAAAGCTACTGATGAATCATTAAAAAACATTGGATATATTGCACATTGTAAACATTGCCTTCATAGAAGCGAGTACAAAGGTCTTGCATCAAGCATTCCAGAATTCTGTCCTGAATGCGGTGAAAAATTGATAGTGGCAGGCCCAATGTGGCTAGGACCTATACAAAATGAAGAATTCATTGATTCCATGATAGAAATAGCTGAGGAAAAGAATCTTAACCAAAAGGATAATGTCTTAAAGCTATTGAATTCCTGTAAGATAGAGGCAAATGCACCAAGCACATTCTACGATATCCACAAAGTATGCAGAGCCTTAAAGATCAGCGCCCCTAAGTTTGACAAGGTATTCGATAAGCTTGAGGAAGAAGGGTTCATTGCAGTGAAAACCCATTACAGTCCTCTCGGTATAAAGACCAATGCAAGCAATAAGGAATTGATGGACATAATCACGGAATTGGCAAAATAGAAAAATGCAAACTATACTTAATTAAGTATTTTAGATAAGGATAGTGGCTTAAAATTGATTTAATTGAAGATTAGGCGATTATATTAAAATAAACCTTCTAAAATTAAAAATTAAGAACAAAGAATTAGTAAAATATACTTTAAATATTTTAAATAAAATTTAATTTAAAAATATTTAATATCAAATAAAATAATCAAATAATAATTAAATTTATCAAAAATTAGAAAAAAATAAGAAAAATAAGAAAAGTTTTATATATAAATTATAACAAACTTAATATTATTATACTTAATATAAACTATTTAACACGAAACTTGAATTGCAATTGATTTAAAACCCCCTTTAAAAATTGCAATGCAAGAAAAAATAAAAAAAGTGAAAATCATGTGTGCAAAAAAGAACGATGAAATAATCAAATTAGACGAAACTGATATTAAAATTCTAAAAATCATCAATGATGATGTTAGAATTTCATACAGACAAATATCACGTGATTTAGGAATTTCTGTAGGAACTGTACACAATCGTATCGATAAAATGCTTAAATCTGGTGTAATTGAAAAATTCGCACCTGTATTAAACCATAAAAAATTAGGTTATGCGCTTACAAGCATTATTGGCGTTAATGTTAAAGGTCAAGAATTGGAAGCTTGGGAAGCTGAAATCTCAAACAACAAAAATGTTGTTGGACTTTATGACGTTACCGGTCAATATGACGCTATTGTAATTGCTAAATTTAAAGATACCGATGAATTAGACAAATTCCTTAAAGAATTGCTTAAATCAGGCTGTATTGAAAAAACAATTACACAAACTGTGCTTAACATAGTAAAAGAAGATATTGGATCTGCTAATATCCTCTAGCTTTAAGTTAATTTTTAAAATTGATAATAGTAATTAAATAATTTTTATAATTAAACCCCTTTCAATAATTATAAAATTATTTTAATTATTATTACCCCTTTATTTAACCCCTTTAAAAATTTCTATTTTTAATCTTTTTTTATAATTTTCATACTATTTCTATTCTATTTATATGCTATTCTTACATTATTCCTACACCATTCCTACACTATTTCATAAACAAATCAATAAAATACCCTTAAAAAATAATTTAATATAGAAAATTATATTAAACATTTATACAAAAAATATATAAACATACAATAATATTATTTTAAATATAGAAAATAAAAACTATTTATTTTATTATAAAAATTAAAAAACAATGATTAATTGTAAAAATTGTTGTAATAAAAAAATAATATTTATTTTTAATAAACTAAAGAAGGTAAACAAAAATGGTAGTTTGTCTCCCAGACACACAAGATGATGAACCACGTATCCCTATTCACTTAAGTAGAGTAGGTGTTACTGGCGTCAAAAAACTTTTAACTCTTAAAAGAAAAGAAAAAAGACCAATCATATTATTACCTACTTTTGATGCTTTTGTAGATTTGCCAAGCACTCAAAAAGGTACACATATGTCTAGAACTCCTGAAGCTATCAGTGAAGTTGTTGATGAAGTTGCTAAAGGTGCATCCGATGGTGTTGAATCACTCTGTGCAGATATCGTAAATAGGATGCTTGAAAAGCATGAATACGCTAAACGTGTTGAAGTGAACATGGTTAGTGACTACATGTTTATGAAAGAGTCCCCAGTAACTGACAATAGATCCCAAGAAATGGCTAAATTAATAGCTAATGCTGTTGGCATCCGTGAAGATGATGGAACCATCACCATTAGAAAAGCTATTGGTGCTGAAGTTGTTGGAATGACTGTCTGTCCATGTGCACAAGAATCTGTAAGAGAAGTAGATAAAAGCAACTTATTAAAATTCTTAGATGAAGAAACATGTGAAAAAGTATTGGACACTGTAACTTTCGCTTCTCACAACCAAAGAGGAGTGGGAACCATCTTAATAGAAGTTCCTGAAAAGGAATACATCGATGGTGAAAAATTGATTGAAATCATTGAATCCTCTATGAGTTCCCCTATTTCAGAGCTTTTAAAACGTCCTGATGAAAATGCAGTTGTTATGAATGCTCATAAGAATCCTGTATTTGTAGAGGATTGTGTTAGAACAATGAATGAAAAGATCCTTGAGGAATTTTCATACTTGCCTGATGACACATTAATCACTACAAGACAAGAAAACCATGAAAGTATTCACAGACACAATGCTTATGCAGAAAAAGTTTCTACTTTAGGTTCTCTTAAAGAAGAACTTAATTTATAATAAGAAGTTTCTATTAAGCCTATGGCTTAATTTAAAACTTTTATTTTTTCTTTTTAAACACAGATGCAAATATTGCTTATTTGCTTTAATATATCTAAAATCAGATAATAAAAATAAGAACTATTTTTACTATTTAATAGGCCTAGTCAATATAAGGTTTATTTAATTAATTTTTTTAAAAATTACCTCATTTTCATGATAAATCTATTAAAACAAATTTAACCCTCATTTTCATAATTTAAAGATGCAAGTAAGTGCTTGCATTCGAAAGACTTTATATAATCCTTCTAATAGATAAAAAAGTAAGCAGAATTATTATAACCTAAAAAATATGGGGGAAAAATTATGAACACTATTTTGTTTTTAAGTTTAGTATCAATTATAAGCTCAATAGCTATAGCATATATTTCATTGATTTTTGCTAGATCAGAAGAAGCTAAAATTGTTAATGAAATCCAAAAGAAATATCCAAACAACACATTATTTTATGGATAGATAGTTAGAATTAAAAAAATAGTAAATAGTTTAAAGAATTAAATTATTAAATTTAATCCTTTGCCCATCTTTTCAATTGAGGGAAGACTTCATTCATCATTTTAGAAGCTTCTTCAATATTCATTTCAGGATGAACTTCAACCATCTTTTCACTGCAGAAAGCTAACATCTCTTCCATAGTCATATCTGAAGTGAATTCTCCATCCTTAAAGCAGTACATGCAGTAATCCTCATTTTTAGATCCATCTGCATTGGTTCCGAAAAGCTCTTCAGTCATAGGCATTGCACAGGATTGGCAGAATTTCTGATTTTCAAAATTTTCCATAATATCATTTCCTAAATTAAATCTATATTATTTATTAATAAATATAAGAGTAATATAATTTTTGAAAGAGCATTTAAAAACTATTCTCATTCATCACATCCAAAATACAATCAATACCATTAAATGATTTTAATTTATCTCCAATAGATTTAGAGTTTTTTCTAAAACTATCATCACTTATCAGTTCTTCACATTCCTTTTTAATTATTTCACTTTTAAATCTATTATGATCCAATACCTTCGCAGAACCTACTTTCTCTACAGATTTCCCATTATAAATCCTTTCAAAGACTCTTCCAGGACATATTAATTGAGGAACCCCATAAACCAAACTGTCAATCACACTATTTTGCCCGCCATGATTAATAAACAAGACAGCATTCTTAAATAGCTTGGAAAAGTCCCAATGATTATTGACATGTATATTGTCATAATCTTGCTTTTCCAAAGACAAAGAGGCAATATAAACTTCATATTCCCCGCCAAGAAATGCATCTTTTATCTCTTTAAGAATTTTATTAGCGGGAATAGTTCCATTTCCCATATAAACTAAAATAACATTATCTTTTTTCTTAGAATCATTATTTTTATCATCTTCATTAGGAATAGATTGGAAATCTAAATCTTTCCAAGTTCCACAAAAAGTAACATCACCCTTATCAATTGGTTCCAATTCATAAATGCTTGGAACAAAAGATTTTTCCGCCCAATTAAAAAGATCTAATGTAGAATTAACTTCTGGAAGATTATTTTCCTTTAAAAACTTATTAACTCCCTTAGCATACTTAGGATTGGAAGCGTATTCTGTTTGTGTAGGATAACTAATAGTTGTGTATAATGGCTTATTTTCAAGTTTTGAAGCTATGATTGCAGAAATGTTAAATTCAGAATAAACTATATCAGGATTAAAATCAGCAATTGCTCTTCTTATATTACCAACACTTTTCACTAAATAATTATAATCAACATTTCCTGTAAAATATAAAACATCCTCAAAGCTTTTAACATTTTTCCTTTCACTGATTCCTAATTTTTGAGCTATGGGGAATGTTCGACTTGCAATAGCCTTAGGCAAGCCAAGAGGCATGGGAATTTCAAGATAATGGTTTTTTACGCCATTTATCTTTTTATAATTAACATCTTCGGCTACACAGGTATTAACTTCAATACCCGCATCTTTAAAATGCTCAACAAGCAATCTAGCCCTGCTGGAAGGGCCTGCAGTTTCAGCCATTGCAGACATTGAACTAACTAGTACTCTCATAAATATCCCAATTATTTAAAATAATTTTTTATTAGTGAAAAAAAACAAATCAAAAAAAATTAAGCAAGCATATATCATTCTTTAGAATCATTGCTTATTGAATTTGACATTGTGAAAAATATTGATAATGCCAATACAATGAATGTTATTAGAATGTATATTCCTAATTTAAATAAATCCACTTCATAAATCAATTGACCTACACCAATAATCCACATGACAATTAACATTGCTGGAAGAATATATTTTAAATCAAATTTCCACTTTTTGCCAACTTTAATTGCAGAATTTTTATTTAAAAGAGCAGCCAATTCCCCCATATCCAAATACCTGGTAAATATTATTGCCTGTAATGCGATTAAAATTAAAACTCCAAATTCATTGACAAAAGTATCAACTATTTCAACTAAATGGCTGCTGATTCCTGTTGAAAAGAGCAATGAGCCACAACATGCAATGGCAACTAAAACACTACCCCCTTTTCTACGAGACCAGTTAAACTTATCACAAACAGATGCCAATAAAGGTTCAAATAATGCTAATGATGATGTGAATCCTGCAAATAGTATTGACAAGAACAGCAATGGAGCGATTATTCTTCCAACAGGGCCCATCACATCAAAAATTTCAGGAAGCACAACAAAGATTAAGCTGGTTCCTTCACTAATCAATTCAGTGATAGGGATTGAACTTGTTACAGACATGTATCCTAAAATGGAAAATATTCCTAATCCAACAAATATCTCATAAAGGGAATTGGCTAAAACAACCATAAACACATTGTCAATCAATCTGGTTTCTTCAGATAAGTAAGTGGCATATGTATAAATCATAGCCTGACCTATGCTTAATGAGAATATTATCTGAGCAAATGCTGCAAGCCAAATATTGACATCCCAAAGCGCACTCCAGTTTGGAGTCAACATGTTTTCAGCCCTACTTCAAATCCAGGCAAAGTGAATGAATAAAAAAGGATAAATGACATTATAATAAAAAGCAAAGGCATTAAGACCTTTGATACTCTACCAATTCCCTTATCAATATCATTGTTTGAAACAATCCAAAATAGAGCCCATAAGATTATAATGGCAATGAAAGTGGGAAGTATTATAGAACCTATGCTTCCAAAATCAGAAGTCCCTCCAACATTTGTTGCAAAAAAGCTAGAGGGATCGCTTCCCCATCCAAATGTAAAACTATTCAGGAAATATATAAAATCCCAACTTAAGATAACCATATAATAAATTGCAACGATGAAAACAAAAAGCACCAACATCCAAGCGATTATCTCAAATTTTGGATTAATATCATGCAAAAACTTTGAAAAGCTCTTCTTGAATTTAAATCCCAAACCATTCTCTAAAATCAAAAATGGAACTCCCATTACAAGAATTGCAATAATATAAGGAATAAAAAAAGATCCTCCGCCATTATTGTAAAACACATAACTGAAGCGCCAAATATTTCCAATACCAATTGTAGCGCCAATCATTGCAAATACAAATGTTAGTTTTGAGTTCCATCCTGAATGTTCATTCATATAATCACTTTATTTGAATAAAATAACTTAAATAATCCTTTAAATTCATTATCTAAAAATCAAAAAAATCAATTATTGAACAAATAATGAATTTAATAATCATTTTACTCACTATGTTTATTTTATTTCTTTTTTTATATAATTCTTATGAAATCAACAGAAATTGACATGAATAAAAAACATAGATTCATTTTGTAAAATTTATATACTATCTAAATTAAAAATAACTATATAATTTTTATAAAAAACAATTAAAAAAATTATTAAAAATTTTAAAAAAATATTAAAAAAATATTTAATGATAATTAGAAAAAATTATTAAAAATATTAAAAAATAATTTAAAATAATAAAGTGATTTTATGTCAGACGTATTATTAAAAACTACAGGACAAATTATAGGACATTTCAATGCATTTAAAGGATCTAGACCTGCATTTCATGGGGAACATGTTGTTATCGTAAGAGGAATAAGCCGTGACCCTATAGAAATTGATGAGATGGAAGCTAAATTGGGAGAACTTGAAGATATTCTCAAAGCTAAAGAGGTTGATGTCTTATCAGATGAAGGTAATGAGTTTGTAGAGAAAGTGGATTCTTACATTAGAGATGGTGAAGATGGTGGTGTAGCACCAGATAGCGGAGGATTGCTCAAAATGAAAGAGCAATTGGAAGCTATGGGATTGCATGTTGAATACAAGCTATTCCTTATGCCAAATGTAGGAACATTTGTCGCTATCTGGAAAGACAAATCTGGATTTGGTCCAATGTATGTTGAAGTGACTGCTACTGAAAGAGATGAACTTGAAGAATAATTAAATAAAAATGAAATAGAAATAAAATAAATATTAATCATCTTCAAAATAGGTGTAAAATGTCCAATATATCCAATATTGATTTTGAAAATCTCAGTCGTGACGACTTAATAGCTATCTTAGAATGCAAAAAAGAGGACATTTTGGAACTTATGTCTTTAGCTAACTCTAAAAGAGAGCACAATTATGTTACATTTTCCAAAAACGTATTCATTCCACTTACAAAGATATGTAGAAATGATTGTGGATACTGTGCATTCAAGCAAAACCCGGATGACCCTGATGCAATCATATTGCTCGACAGAGAAGAGGTTTTAGCCACCTTAAGGGAAGCTGAAAAATATGGCTGCAAAGAGGCATTGTTTACAATGGGCGAAGATGCAGATACAGAAGAGGCAGTGAAAGCAAAACTGGATAAATTAGGCTTTAATAATATGTGCGAGTACATCTATGACATCTGCAAGATGACTGTTGAAGAAACTGATCTTCTCCCACATACAAATGCAGGAAACTTCTCATATGAAGATATGAAAATGCTAAAGGAATACAATATCTCAATGGGAATGATGCTTGAAAGTTCATCTGAAAGATTGATGAATACAGTAGCACACGAGAAAAGTCCTGGAAAAAATCCTAAAATACGTCTTGAAACAATAGAAAATGCAGGAAAACTTAATATTGCATATACAACAGGAATACTTATCGGAATCGGTGAAACAAAAGAAGAGATAGCTGATTCCTTGCTTAAAATAAAAGAGCTTTGCGATAAATACGACCACATCCAAGAGGTAATCATTCAAAACTTTACTGTCAGTCCTGGAATTGAAATGGAAAATCATGAAGAGCCAAGCCTTTTGGATATGGTTAGAACCGTTGCAGCTGCACAATTGCTTTTCGATGAAGATGTTTCAGTTCAAGTGCCACCTAACTTAAACTATGAAACAAGCCAAATATTCCTTCTTTGCGGCACTGATGACTGGGGAGGAGTGTCTCCACTTAGTGAAGATTATGTAAATCCATCATCTCCATGGCCAACTCTTGAAAAATTAGAAAAACTAACCAATGATGCAGGATACGAATTGAAAGAGAGATTGGCAATATATGAAAAATACATAAATGAAAAATACATTGAAAATCCAGTTTTACTGGAAAAAACAAAAAGAGCACAAGAAGAGATTGAAAATAACTAATCTCTTCCGAATTATTTTTAATTGAAGAGATAAAATAATTAATCTCTCCTATTTAATTAAAATCTATAAGAAAATTCTACCTAATTTTAAAAGTGATTTTGGATCTGCTTTGATAACCACTTTAACAATATCAGTTGTAGTTATCTTATCAAATTCCATTTCCTTGAATTTATGAGCTATCTTATTTATGTCATCATCATCTAAAGTCCATAGATACTCAGTGACTTTAGTGTATTTTTGCATTTCAGCCCCCATTTCATCCAAATAGAGTTTTTCATACTTTTTAAGGAAATTCTTGGAACAATCCCCTGATTTTATAGCTTCTACAGCAACTTCACCAGCGAATCTGCCACCTAACATACCATTTGTGATTCCTCCACCAGTAAGCGGATTCACTTGACTTGCAGCATCCCCTACAAGCATGATGTTGTCTCCATACATTTCCTTTACAAGCCCTCCAACAGGGTCTCCACCAGCATTCAATTCAACCGCTTGAGCATCTTGGGTTGCATAACAGTTGTCTACAGCATCAACAAGGTATTCATAAGCTGATTTTTCAGCCATATTTGTAATGATTCCAAGGCCCGCATTTACAACATCTCCCCCTTTAGGGAATAGCCAGAAGTATCCTCCTGGAGCTACACTGCCGAAATAGAACTCAAGATAATCATTTCTTTTCATTTTAGCATTGCACATTTCATATTGAACGCCAGCAACCATATGTTGAGGCTTTATATAAGCATTGAGTCCTGCCCATTTGGCTACATGGCTTTCAGGACCATCTGCTCCAATGATGATTTTAGCATGAATATCATAGGTTTCACCCATTGATTCACAAGTGACAATGAATGTACCATCATCCTGCCTTTTAAGGCCTTTTGCTTGGGTCTTTATTCTGATTTCTGCTCCTTCCCTTGCAGCAACGGCCGCCATATGCTTATCAAATACCTTACGTTCAAGCACATATCCTGCATCAGGCAAATCGATTTGGTCTTCACTAAGCCAAATATCTGTCCCATCAGGAGCAACGAATCTTACACCACTGATTTCATTAGTGACCCAATGTGGGTCCATTTCAAGGCCTAATTTATCAAAAATCTTTTTTGAAACTCCTTCAGCACATCTTTTAGGAAAACCAATTTCAGATTTCTTATCTATAATAATTACATCTACCCCTTCTTTAGCTGCAAATCTTGCAGCAGAAGAGCCAGCAGGTCCAGCACCTATCACCAATACATCAGTTTTAATCATAATAATCTTCCCTAAAACATGAAACATATGATTTCAGTTTCAATCATAATAATTCTTCTTATATATTATATTTATATTACAATTTTTACTACAACAAATATAAAAAATTTTTTAATGAATCCTCGCATCCAATACTATATGCTCGACACCTGGAGCATATCTTTTGATCTTTTGAATATTCAAAACTTCAACTTCCCTTTCTCCACATTCCCAAGCAATCTCTTTCACTCGCTCATATGGACGGGTTTCAATTAACTTATCTGGAACGGTTTCATGATAATGAATTATTCCACCATCCTTGACACATTCCATAGCAGGCCTTAAGAAGTGATGGGTCGTTTTCACATAGCCCATCAAGACCCTGTCCGCTGAATATTTAGGAGCTTCAATAGCACAGTCTCCTAAAATCGGAACCATTCTATCATAATTTGCCTTTTCATTGATTCTGTTTAATTCAATGTTTTTCTTTAGGAAATGATAGGAATTTAGATTAATTTCAATAGAATAAATCTGTTCAGCTTGACTGTGAACTCCTATGGGAATTGAAAAATAGCCGATACCAGCAAACATATCCACTACACTTTCGCCTTTGGAAACTAATTTAGCAATCCTTAATCTTTCATTATTGTTTCCCTTGGCCCACATGACTTTAGATAAATCAAGATTAAAGAGGCATCCATTTTCCTTATGGATAGTCTCTGTTTCATCACCATACAAAAGACTAATGGTAGGTTCTCTCTTTTGTCCATCAATCTTATCAATCTTAATAATTGATTTGACATTATGTTCTGAAGCAATAGACTCTAAATTATCCAAAGAATCTTCACTGAACTTATTGTCAACGATTAAGATATCTCCAATTTTCTTCCATTTCAAGATAACACCTAAGAATGAATAATATTTGAATAATATTTGAATAATATTTGAATAATATAATGAAAAATATAATGATAATATTAATAATAATTTTGTATTCTAATTCAATAATTATAATTTATTTTAATAAATAAAATATTTTTTGCAAATGGCAAAAAAATTTATAAAAACTAATAAAAAGACTTAACAAATTAAACCGTTTGATGGAGAAATAAAACTAATTTAAAAACATTTATATAATACTAAATTAATAATAAATGTAAATACATTAAAATAAATTAAAGTTATTAAAATCAATATTAATTATTTAAGAAAGATATTGATTAGAAATAGGTAGTTTGAATAAAAATATAAAAATATAAATTTAAATTAAAAATAAAGAAAGGATTAATCTTTAATAAAAAAATAATCAAATATGAATAAATAAAAAATTTATTGAAAACCATGAAAAAATAAATTTTATGATAGAAATTATTTGAAAATTGTCCAAAATAACGAAACTATTATATATAATGTATAACATAATAAGAATAGGTTAGGAAAAGCGGTTATATTAGTATAAGTATAACTTAATTTTATCAATTTTATATAACTTTGAAAACCTAACTTTTCTAATTTTAATTAATAATAATTTCAATCATTATTAAGATTATATTTTATTATTTAAGATTATTTTATGCTTTAAATTTAATTTTACATTATTATACGAGGTGTATTAATATGGCTGATAAAAACACATTTGAAGGTACCACTACTGTCGGTATTACCTGTAAAGATGGTGTTGTATTTGCAAGCGAAAGAAGAGCAAGTATGGGAAACCTTGTTGCTCACAAAGTAGCTGAAAAAATATTCAAAATTGACAATCACATTGCAGCAACCATTGCAGGATCTGTTGCAGATGCACAAAGCTTAATGAAAATCATTAGCGCTGAAACTGCATTATACAGATTAAGAAATGGTAAAGACATTAGCTTAGAAGCTGCTGCAGCTGTAAGTTCTAACATATTACACTCCTCACCAGCATATGTACAAACTCTTATCGGAGGAGTAGATGACACTGGTGCATCAATATATTCTTTAGATGCAGCAGGAGGTATGATTAAGGATACTTTCATTTCTACCGGTTCCGGTTCTACATTTGCATATGGTGTTCTTGAAGACAGATTCCACGAAGACATCACTGTAGAAGAAGCTAAAGAATTAGCTTTAAGAGCTATCAAAGCTGCTACAGAAAGAGACACTTACTCTGGAAATGGCTTCTTAGTAGCTGAAGTTACTAAAGACGGATACAAGATGTTAGAAAAAGAAGAAGTTGAATCTATTATTGAAAAAATTAATAGCTAAAAAATATATACGAATTATTTATTTTTTAACTTTATTTTACAACTAATTTTACATATTACAGTATAGATAGTATATGCAATAAATTAAGTAAACATCTTTTTTATGACACAGAAGCTGTTTATTTAATCCATAAGAATATTGATGTCGTAGATTAAAATCAATATTCTTAACTTTTAATTTAATTTTAAATCCTGAATTTAGAAATTTATATAATTATATTTTTAGATAATATTAGGATTTTGATTAGTTAATTAATTTAATTATTTAGAATTAATTATAGAATAATTATTCAATTAAACGGCTTATTTAAAAATTAACCAAAATTTACTTAACGAATATTTTTAAAAAACATTTTCTATAACTGATTAAAGGAAAATAAAAGAAGAATTGGAAATTACAAAAATATTGATTTTATACCATATGCTAATTTTATACGTCTATTTTTCGAAGTGATAATATGGCTTCAAACGTTTTAGAAGAAATCAAACAAAAAATTACAAAAAAACTACCTGATGAAGTTCAATTAGCTAATATTGAATTTGAAGGTCCTGAGGTTGTTATTTATACAAAAAACCCAGACATTGTAGCAGACAATGGGGACTTAATCAGAAACTTGGCAAAAGAACTTAGAAAAAGAATCATAATCAGATCAGACAAATCAGTTTTATTACCATACGAAGAAACTATTCAAAAAGTCGAAGAGATCGTTCCAGAAGATGCTGAAATCAGTAACATCACCTTTGATGAAGTTACCAACGAAGTGGTTATAGAAGCTACCAAACCTGGACTTGTAATTGGAAAATATGGAGTGACCTCAAGGGAAATCGTTAGAAAAACCGGATGGGCTCCAAAGATTTTAAGAAGTCCTCCAATCCGATCTGAAATTATCGATAGAATCAGAAATACCTTGATGCACAACAGTAAGGAAAGAAAGAAAATCTTGCAGACTTTAGGTGCAAGAATCCACCAAGGCGGAAAATATGATAATGATTGGACCAGATTAACCGCTATGGGAGGATTTAAAGAGGTAGGGCGTTCCTGCATGTTACTTCAAACTCCAAACAGTAGAGTGTTGCTTGATTGTGGAGTAAACGTAGCAGGGCAAGATGAAAAAAGTTCATTCCCAATGCTTGGAGTTCCTGAGTTTTCAATTCAAGACCTTGATGCAGTTGTAGTGTCTCACGCTCACTTGGACCACTGTGGATTCATTCCTTACCTTTACCACTATGGATACGAAGGTCCTGTATACTGTACCTCTGCAACAAGAGACTTGATGACCTTATTGCAATTGGATTACATTGACATTGCACATAGGGAAAACAACCCACTTCCATTTAATGTAAAGCATGTGCAAAAGATGATCAAGCACACAATCACTCTTGACTATGGAGTAGTAACAGATATATCTCCAGACATCAAATTGACCTTGCATAATGCAGGTCACATTTTAGGTTCCGCTATGTGCCACTTCCACATTGGTGACGGTGCACATAACTTGCTCTACACTGGAGACTTCAAATACGAAAGAAGCAGACTCTTGGAACCTGCAACCACAAGATTCCCTAGAGTGGAAAGCTGCATTATGGAAAGTACATATGGTGGACACGAAGATGTTACCCCATCAAGAAACAATGCAGAAAAAGAATTGATGAAGACCATCTACAAAACATTAAAACGTGGCGGAAAAGTATTGGTTCCTGTATTTGCAGTAGGAAGAGCACAAGAATTGATGATTGTGCTTGAAGAGTACATGCGCCATGGAATGGTTGAAGAAGTGCCAATCCATCTTGATGGTATGATCTGGGAAGCAACTGCAGTGCACACTGCAAGACCTGAATACTTAAGCAAAGACTTAAGGGATCAAATTTTCCATATGGGAAGAAATCCATTTATTGCAGAATCATTCAATAAGGTTCAAAACAATGCTGAAAGAAAACAGATTGTAGAAGGAGAACCATCAATTATCCTTTCAACATCTGGTATGATGACTGGTGGAAACTCTGTTGAGTACTTCAAATGGTTATGTGAAGACAAGAACAATTCCATTGTTTTCGTAGGTTACCAATCAGAAGGATCCCTTGGTAGAAAAATCCAAAAAGGACACAAGGAAATCCCATTGGAAGATGAAACAGGTAAAAAAAGAATCTACAATGTTAAAATGGATGTTAAAACCATTGAAGGATTCAGTGGTCACTCCAACAGAAGACAATTGATGGAATTTGCAAAAAGATTGCACCCAAGACCGGATAAGATCATCACTTGTCACGGAGACCCATATAAAACTGTTGACTTAGCTTCAAGCATTCACAGAAGTTATAAGGTAGAGACCAAAACTCCACTTATTCTTGAAGCAACCAGACTTCAATAATTTTAAATATTTGTAAAATATTTTTTTTAAAATATTTTATTTAAAAATTTTTTAAATATTTTTTTAAATATTTCATATTTAAAACTAAAATTTATTTTTTTTTAATTTTTAATTCAATTTTACCATTAATTATTCTAAATAATTAATATAATATAAATAATAGCTAAAACAAATATTATAATGTTAGCTATTATTTAATTGTTAATAATAGCCTATTAAAATAAAACTTTGAAAAATAAAAAATTATAGAAATTATTATTAGGTGAATTTTATGGTTACTTACTCAGAATCTGGTGTTGACATTGACCTTGAAGCATTAACCGTTTCCAAATTAGCTTCAAAATTGCAGCCAACATTAGAATACAGAAATATTATTACTGACAGTGGACACTTTGCAGCATTAGTTGAACTCGGCGATAAGGCTATTGCTATGAGTACTGATGGTGTAGGAAGTAAAATATTAGTTGCAAAAATGATGGAAAAATATGATACTGTTGGAATTGACATGATTGCAATGGTAGTAAACGATATCCTTTGTGTAGGTGCAGAACCAATCGCATTAGTTGACTACTTAGCAGTTGAAGAACCAGACCCAAAAGTAGCTGAAGAAATTGCAGACGGTCTTGTCCAAGGGGCAAAAGAATCTCAAATCGCAATCATTGGTGGAGAAACCGCTTCCCTTCCAGGAATTGTAAAAGACTTTGACTTAGCAGGAACCGGTATCGGTTTTGTAGACAAGGATAAAATCATAACTGGTGCAGATATCCAAGAGGGTGATGTATTAATCGGTCTTAGAAGTAGCGGTATTCACAGTAATGGTTTAAGTTTAGCTAGAAGAGCAATCTTTGAAGAAGGTGGATTTGATGTTAACGACAAAATGCCTAATGGCGAAACCACTATCGGAGAAGAATTATTGAAACCAACCCAATTGTATGTTAAATCAATTGTTGACCTTTTAAAACATGACTTTAACATTAAAGGTCTTGCTCATATGACTGGTGGTGGAGTAAACAACCTTTCAAGACTTAAAAAAGGAATCGGATTTGACATTACCGATTATCCAGAACCACAAGACATCTTTAAATTGATTTATGAACAAGGAGTTCCTTTAGAGGAAATGTATAAGGTTTTCAATATGGGTGTAGGATTTTGTGTCATTGCAAGCCCAGAAGAAGCAGATGCTGTTGTAGAAGCATTGAATGAAAACATTGAAGCACAAATTGTAGGAACAGTAACTGCTGAAGAAAAGATTACTGTAAAAACATTTGAAGGAACTGTAATTGAATATTAATTCAATGCAAAAAAGAACAAAAAAGAAAATAAAAATACATAAAATTCCAATAATAATTTTAAAAATAAATTAAAAATAATTTAGAAATAAATTAGAAATTAATTATAAATAAATTAATAATTACAAAGATATTTCAACAAATGCCAATCATTAAGGAGGGAAAATATGAGAATTAGTGTTGAAAATGAAAGAAAACTTGTAAATGAAATCTTAATCAACATTGGAGTGCAAGAAGATCATGCAAAGATCATTACTGAAGCAACTTTAGACTCTGATTTAAAAGGTTTCACTTCACATGGACTTGGAAGATTCCCACAATACATTAGAGGAATCAATAACGGTTTCATTGAAACCAAAGGAGATTATGAAATTGTCAAAGATGAGGATTCCATTGCACTCATTGATGGAAAAAGCTTATTCGGACAATACATTGCACATGAAGCAATGATGATGGCAATCAATAAGGCAAAGGAAACTGGTATTGCTGCAGTTGGTACATTCAACTCAAACCACTTTGGAATAACCGGTTATTACTCTGACTTAGCTATTAGAAATGACATGATTGGTATTGTAATTTGTAACACTGAACCTGGAGTAGCTCCTTTAGGTGGTAAAAAAGCTATTCTTGGAACTAACCCAATAGCTATTGGTATCCCTTCTGAAACTTATATTGCTGTAGATATGGCAACTTCTGTAAGCGCAAGAGGAAAATTATTGGAAGCTAAAAGAAAAGGTGAGGAAATCCCTCCAAACACTGCAATTGACAAGGATGGAAATCCAACCACTGATCCTGAAGCTGCATTAGAAGGTTCTATCCTTCCATTCGGTGGAGTTAAGGGATACGCTTTAAGCTTTATGATTGAAATTATGACAGGCCCTTTAGTAAACGCTGCATTTGGTACTAAAGTAACCGGTACTGCAGGAGACTATAAGGAAGACTGTAACAAAGGAGACTTGTTTGTTGCAATCAATCCTGAAAAATTCGTTTCAATTGACGCATTCAAAGAGCAAGTGGAAGAATTCGTCACAGAAATCAGAGAATCCGGAAACACTTTCATCCCAGGAGATCTCGAAGTAAAAAGAATTGCTGAAAATGAGAAGAATGGTTTAGAAATAGATGAAAAACTCTATGAAACATTAAAAACCATTTGTGATGCTGAAAATATAGATTTAGACAGTTACTTAACTGAATAGATCTAACTTTTTTTCTTTTTTTATTCTTTTTTACTATTTTACTATTTTACTATTTTTACTTTTTACATTTTTCATTAACTGATTTTTTTATAAATTTCTAATCTACTATTTTTAAAAATTTTTTAAATTTAATAATTTTAAAAAAATTGAAAACTTAAATTTCATTTTTCACTGATTTTTATAAAAATTTTTATGAAAAAAATACTAAAAATTTAACTTTCTACGACATGTGAAAATTTTTATAATAAAAGTTCATTAAAAGATAGTTAAGATT
>Ga0256405_10003793_pt1 | contig 30316 bp, 40 predicted proteins | sample RumenRJG_02DNA_FD_189096 | JGI IMG/M metagenome (GOLD analysis project Ga0256405, IMG submission 189096) | Bovine rumen microbial communities from Lethbridge, Alberta, Canada - RJG_02 | ecosystem: Host-associated > Mammals > Digestive system > Stomach > Rumen | place: Canada: Alberta...
GAGAATGGGCACACTTTCCTAATCACCGAAAAACGAAAAGTTATGGGAAACACAAACGAAAAGCAAATTTACTTGCAAAAACCAAAAGTGCTGTAGATTTTCTTTTTCTAGTCTACAGCACTTATATAATCAAAGAGTCAATAGGCCAAGCTGTCTTGCCTTAGCAACATTGAAATCTAGTTCTTCACCGCTATTCGTCTTAAATCTGACATTATCTATGCATAGACATATGCTTTGCGATTGGAAATCGAATACCTGAATGCCATCATTCCGTATGCCTAATGGACATATCTGCAAGGTATGAACATATTCTTCAGATGAATTTTGAAAAGCGGTCAATCGAATTTCCCCACCACAATAGCTGTAGCCTTGAGCATTTCTAAGTATTTCAACATAATAGTTTCCACTTTGACCTTTTTCCAATTGCACTATAGAATCTTCTTGATTAGATGATTGCGTGGACTTATGGACATACGAAACCGAGCCTCCACTACTTCCACCACTAACATTGCCCTTGGTTACAGTTATAGTGTTTCCACTTTTGGTGATGTCTGTCACTACATTTCCACTACCTGAAATATTTACCGTGTTTACGTAACCCGAAAGACTTGGTACACTTGGATATGCAGGAAGACTAACAGTACCACCACTCACATTGTAGGCTGTACTACCTACCTTTACTGTCGAAGCATAGTTATGAGTGTGATTTGAGGCTGCGTAAGAACCTTTGGGTTGGAAATTTGCGCCAACCCAGGTTTTAATCTTATTCCATAGGGTTTGAAGCCCTGCTGAATCTAAAAATGTGCTCATATATTTAATGATTAGAACTAAGACAATGCGTCAATAACAGTTGTTGGAATTGCGCCAACATCTTCATTTGTTAACAATGTTACCACACTTGCAGCTGGAGACGGAAAATGAATCAATTTTGGTCCTACACCAGATTTCAGTAATGTGATTCCTCCATCACGATATTGTGTAATCGTTCCTGTTGATTTCGTTTTTGTTGAGAAGCCTTCGCCAGAAACCCCACCATAATGATCACTTTCATCAATATCTCCGAATGTAAGCAGAGCACCATCGTTAAGATGACCGCCATCTTTTGTTAGAGCACTATCTACTATAGCTTTGTCCTCAGCAGTATAATCATTAGTTGATAAACCTTTTCCTGTAACTTTATCAACCTTACCGTCTAGAGCAGCTTGCTGAGCTGAAGATATAGGTTTGTTTTTATCAGATGTATTATCTACATTACCCAAACCTACCTGAGTTTTTGTAACCTGATGAGGATTATTCTTGTTACCTGTATGACTTGTAAGATCAGCAGTTTTTGCATAAGGACTTAAGTCTATATCGGCTTTAAACTCGCCAAGTTGTTCCCATTTACTTGCATCATAGGTAGCAGATGTGTCTCCCGTATAGAGATATTCCTTATATATGTTATTAGTTTTCGTTGAAGATGCTCTTACAAGATAGATATGTTTCTTGATGTCGCTCTCAGGCAATGCAGTTACAACTTCTGCCACAGTTGTATCAAGATTACCAAGTTGCGACAAAGGTATTTTACCATTACTATCAAGAGTAGGAATACCGCCTGCTGCACCAAGTTGTCTTGTACTGCCACCACCAAGTAGAACACGGGTATTATCAAGTGAGGTGAATCGGATTCCATCCTTAGACAAAACAACATCAGTAGTCTTATAGTTACTGGTATGCTGTACAGCCAATGCAACGGCTTCATCCCCGAAGTCGAGATATGCACCATCTGTTATTTTGCCAACTTTTTCTGTATTAACACCATTAGCTATAAAGCTTTGCACCCAACTTTTAATTTTCTCCCAGAAATACGAGAGACCAGTAGCATCTAAATATTTTGCCATAGATTTGAAATTTAAAAATTAGTAATATTGTTTATTTCTGATTTTGATATAGTCAAAAGTCTTTGCATGATTGTATCTGCGATAAGTTCAGCTTCCGCCTCGTTGATATTATTGATATTGCCGACTAACAACCAAGGATTCTCATTTCGATTTTGATAGGCATATATGAATCCATTTTCGGCATTTGATCTATCATTCACATCACAGATAGCAACTAGTTGTCCAAATAGAAGAGGTTTGCCATTGCTGCCTATAGGTTCATCACCATCAGCAAGCATAGCAGCCACAGAGGGATACGTCTTGCGTATACCAATAGACTTACTGTTTCTTTCCAGATCAGCCAAATAGTCAAGTATATCCCGTTGTAATCCGAAAGTATCTTCTGGACTAATCGAAAGCATTTGCGTTTTATTACGCAATTCTTCCGCTCGTTGCTGAAGCTCGTTGATTGTCTTCATTTAAATAGAGATTTTTGGTATTTCAAATTCTGTTTTTATCCCACAAAGATTAGGAGCATCTGCAGCATCACTAGAATTTATACCAACCAATACTGCACTACCATTTATATATTTTATATAAACCTCCTTGAATGTTGAGTATGTCCCGCTGAGATTGAATCTTGGTGATATTATGTTGTTAAGACGAGCAAGAACTCCACTTGTGATAGAAAAAAGAGTGCTACTTGCATTATCCCATGAATCTCTACTACTCTCTATATTAATCCTAATGCGGTAAGCGTCCTCTAACTCCTTATACTGCACTATTCCAGTATAACCATTACGAAATTCCACTGATAAGTTTTTCCAAGTGGGTGTGGGTGCCTGCGTTTGTTCTTGATACTTTAATACCTTAGGAGATATTATTTGGAAGAGAGTTGGAAGTGACGAAATATCCCAAGACATACCAACCTGTGGTTCTTGCAATGACAGCAAAGCTTCACTTGATTTCAAGCAATCGTGATTCGTTCCATTCACAAAAGTTCTATTGTCAGAATTAGTTTCGGCAATATGAGCATAGACATGCTGATTCCAAGAACGCACTTCGAACTCAGTATTAGGAATTTCGTATATTTGCTCATTGGCATACAACCAGTTTCTTTCAAAAGCAATGGTACTAATTCCTGTATTAGTATCAACAGAAACAAGGTTAGCAGTAATATCGTTAAACAAAAACACCTCATTACCGATACCCAGAGCCATCATCAACATATTGAGTTGATTTGCCGAATTGTCTTGTATCATTTGGAGATCATCCAAGAAGATTGGCTGTCCACCTTCACTAAAGAGTAATTTTCTATTCATAATCGTATAATTCTATGTCATACATTCTGCCAGCTGGCTTATATTGATTGATAATATCTTTTATTTTTTGTAGATAGACACCATGATATTCATCATCTTCAGTATTGAGAGAAGTACAAAGATATGTAGGTATATGCACGATAAAATTGTACTCAACAACAGAATCATTAGATAACCATACAAACAAAGGTGTATTCTCAGACTTCATATAGCATGGCACATCAGGTTGTGATTCTTTTTTAAGGAATAGATTCCTTTTGAACTGTTCTTCTGGCGTTGATATAAAAATCTGATTATGCTCCAGATAGAACGCATCATTGAGAGCCTTCTGAAGATACTGCACATTTCCACTTATATTCAGTCTGTTGTCTATCAGAGCCTTATTAGCAGTAAATCTATTGTACAGATATAACAACGGAACAATAAGGACATGCAACAGTGCCACAAGAACATTGCTTCTCAATATTGGTGGAAGCATGTAATATATGAATCTATTGAAATCAACTCTGTACCACATAGTTCAATGATGTATCAAGTCCAACAGGAACATAGCTTCCTGCTTCGCCATTGTAATTATTTCCAGATATAACACTCATTGGTGATGCTATTTGATCAGCTTCCTGATATTTGCATTCGCCAAGTTCTACATCAACAACACCATTAACCGCTTGTATTGCATCCACAAGTTTAGTCTTATTGAAAATGCCACCATAGAGGATGTTCTTGAAGTGATTGGCAATAGCCAATTCAACAGGCTTACTGCCATCACTTAAAGATTCGCCTTTGCTGTTGATCACAAGAGGGTCAACATAAATGGTTGCAGCAACGGATATTCTTGTGCTATCCTTTGATGTGATCTTGAGGATAACACCAGCCACTTTAACACGATTCATATAGTATTTGAACGGTGTTAAATCATCGTTTGAAAGAGCAACAGGATTACCGTTATTATCACCACTTACCAATATCTGAACAGAAGAACCTCTGTCACGAACAGCTGCATATTTAACAATCTGTTTACTCTCATCTATCCTTGCATATTCATAACGCTGTGTAGCCTCGTTCAAAATCAGGTCATATCCCTTCTGATAAGCTAGAGCCACCTTATGATACCATGGCACTGATGCAACTACAGCACCATCCACTTTCTGTTCCACATCTATCAGATACTGGTCAAAGATGCGTTCAAGCACATAGAAAGCCGATGCAATGATGTATATGATGATATTTTCTAGACTGACGGGCGAAAAGCTTTCACTCCAGGTTGAATTACTTCTCAGACCATATTTTTCACGCAAAGTTTCATTTGCGAGAAAAGCATCCGTCATCGTCTTCTTTATTTCTGCAACACTTCTTGCCATATCACTTAAATTCAGTAGTAAATTGTTCTGTAAAGATACGTAGGTTTATTCCGCTGTTATCATCTGCTGTAGCAGGTGATATTTCATTATTCTTGCAATGCAGCATCATAGTTCTATTATACACCTTATCAGGCAACAACAATACAGAACCTGTATTTGGAATTTCCGTCACACTCATATCATTAATATGAGCTATATCAACAGCAGCCTCCCACGTTCCGAATTCTTGTATTGCAACATCAAACAGCGTTTGACCAGATTTAACCTTTACATTCATGATTTATTTGCTTTTTCTAAGACACATGCTATAATAACACCTATTAGGAAAACACTTATAATAATCAACTCAATAGATATAGGAGGCTTCGTTTTTTCTGTCTTCTGCTCATCAGACTCAAAGTTTTTTTTATTACCCCTATAATCTGTTGTTTTACTTGTATAATTGTTCTTCTGCTCCTGTTCTTGATTATTTATATTACTTTGACTGGTTGTTCTGCCTTTCTTATGCTGCACCCATCGAGGATGCAATCTGCCAGTTGAATCAGCTACCATTATGACTAATGTTTCGTCATACGTACTATCACGCTTAACGATGTATTGATTCTGAACCATCGCCTGATTATTGGTTACAAGCTGCACCTTTTTTAAAGTTGCCACAGAACTAGAATCAATTCTTATTGTAGATTCCATCGTTTTGGTACTTTTGCAACTAACCATTACGAGCGTCAGCAACAGCAGCATTATTAATTTGATAAACGTCTTCATAGGTATAAGTTTTTATATTCGTCTTTTGCATCAAAACAAGGGCATTGTTTCTGCCACTTCTTTGGATCTTCACCCCAGATATCACGATGTCCCATGATAATGGCATTTGGATATTTCTTTTTAAGAACAGAGAGTATGGATATCAACCCAGCCTTCTGTTCTGGTGTACGTGTGTCGGCTGCAACAATCTTTTCACCATTGTTTGTGATGCCTCCAATATATGCCACATTGATAGCCGTTGAGTTATACCCCTTCACGCCATTGCTCACCTTGTCTTCGCTCAGAAGTTGGTGTATTTTACCTGCATAGTCCACGAGATAATGATATCCTGGATTCTTCCATCCCTTTTTGGCAAATTCAGCCTTAATGTCGTTCACTGTTGCGGTCTTCCAGCTGGCTGTACAGTGTATGAATATTCTTTTAATCTGTCTCATATTTACTCCTTTCCTGTTAAATATTTTTTTGCTTCTTCCACACTCATATGCAGCTTATTCGCTATTTCCCCAATAAGTATTGGTTGAAGAAGTCTTAAAAATGGCATTTTTGGGTTCACAATCAACATAGAGCCAGCCATACTAAATGCCTCAACTAACATAATCAAAGAGCAAAATGATACAGTACTAATTGGTGTAGTTATTCCAATCAGCTTATCAAGTGCTATAGCAACAATTATACAACTGCCATATACTGTGAACTTCGAGAAAGTATCTCTTGCCAATTCACTTTTAGCAAATGTACCCCTCACTATACTTGCAGCTACACCCCAAACTAAATCCAAGACAACAAGGAGTATTACTAAAGATATAGATAGGCTGTAACCAGAAAAATAGTTCACGATGATTATACCTAAGAGTGAAAGCCAACCACCTATAGTTGACAGTATCAGCTCTAATTTGTTTAGAAAGTGTATTAATATATTCATATTCGCTAATATTTAGATTTAATCTTAATTGCTGATGTTGTAATACGAACTGATTCCACCTGTTGATTATCCATTGCTAGCTGTTCTTTGATAACCGACCGCCAATACAGAGGATCGTTATCAAGCAGCATAGCTTCAATACCACATCCTACTGCAGGATACTCTTTTAGTTCACCTGGATATAGCTGCAGGATAAGAGCCTGATTTTGTGCCAGGATATCACCGACAACAAGGCCTTGTGTTATCTGTCCATCTAAGTTTCTCTGTATCGAGATAGCAGGATTATAATCTGTTAGTTGAATACCGTTCATATCAATGCTTTATTTTATCGTCTTCGTAATCGGATGCGTTGAACTCCTGTGCTAACTCTGTAGGAACGCCAGATGGACCATTGGGAGTTGTATGAATATGATTATTAAAACTCCGAACCAGTCCATTGAGTTTGTCTGTCAAATCCTTAACATTAACCATACCACCAAGTTTTCCACCATTGATAGTAATGCTACCTGTTATCTTGATGGAATCCACCTTATCAACGGCAATTACTACGAGCTGCGATAAATCGCCAGACAGACTGCCAACAGTTACGGCACTACCAATTGCAGGCACAATTAGAAATTCGCCATCATCAGTTGTTTCTGAGGCTTTCAGTCTTACATCCTCAATAAGAATGTTACCTATCAGCAGGTCACATAGATTACCATGCACCTTTTTCACGATGCCTTGATAAATAGCCATGTTTCCATTTGGATTAAGCAAGCTATTCAAATTATCTGCCAATTTTCTGTACGCATCCATATCAACTCAATCTGAATCCTAAATCAACTTTTCGACTACCACCATTCTGTCCAAACTCTGTTGTAACCGAGTTCACAAAATAAGTTCCATTCTTGTAAGGATAATCACCATCATGTAGCGTTACGCTATCACCAGAAACACATTCAGGTATCAGCCATCCTGTAATACTACCATCATATCCATCAAAGCTTCTACGTTTCACTTCAAGTTCACCTCTGGCTTTCATGGAAGCTTCATCTGTAGTTGCCGATTTCACTTCTATCTTTTCGCCTCCAGTTGTTCCCGTTTCAACCTCCTTGACCGTTCCATCTGGCATAAGAGCTTTCACAACTACCTGCACCTTTTTGTCTTCAGCCTTGCGATAGGTAAGATCTTCTTTTTCAATGTTCTTAGCAAAATCATAGAAACGTTCCTTACCTGTCATCTGTCCAGGAGGATGCACATGTAGTTTCCCGTCAGCGATATATATATCTGCTCCACATTCTTCCTGCACCTTTTTCAGTACATCATATCCAGTTGCGTTGTTTATAACGAACTTTGAGTATGTCCATTTATAAGTGCAGTCGATACCCAAAGACAAACCACAGCCTTTAACCACCTTCTGCAGCAAAGATTCAATGGTTACTTTCTTCAGTTGCTCATTACGTATAGGCTTGCGAAATAGATAGAGATCATCCTCACATATCAATTGTATGTTGCCACCATCAGTACTGATGCGTTGTAAATAGCCTTGAAACTCAGTAATGAGTCCTGTCTCGTTGTAACCAAGCCCTATAGTAACCTTATCACCACGTTTTAGTTTTGATTCCACATCAAGAGCAATGTTATACTGAGCCGATGGTAATGTGATTGTAGCTGTATCTGCAAGGAGTTCCACACTTTTGTGTATCTCCACCTTATCTAGCATTCCCAGTTTATAATCACCAACCTGTATGTCAAATATCATCGTGTACATAGCTCTTACATATTTAAATCATCACGACTCAACAGCAATTTATAGATATCATCACTATAGCATGTCATCGAATAGTTCTGATTAGTTGCACCAGACGTGAACGGCATATCCCAGCTTTCAACTGCTAATTGGTTAATGCCAAAAATCTCCAAAAGAGGCGAAAGCGCCTTAACATGTCCCTTCTCACAAAAAGTTCTTAGTTTTTCAACATCATCCGTTGGGTAACGTCCGTCTTCACTGATAAGAATTCCTTCTATAGTAACAGTGTAGTCATCCTGTGTCCAACGTTCCTTGATAGAGCCTTTGATTTTGCCTTTAGAGACATATCTACGAATCAATCTATTCTGACCATTGATACTAATCATCGGCTCATAAGGGAACAGCCATTCAGCAGCACCAGGTTCTTCCAATTGAAAGCGTAATGGGGCTGTCATTGGTACACCTCTGGCATTGGTACGGATAACATCTTCAAGTTCTTGATCAGACATAGATTCAAGTTCAGAATACTCATCCGATTTCACCGTTGATACCTTAATGGGCATACTTGGTAAATATGGTGGTATCTTCACCTTCGACATCACCGTTGCTGCGAGAGATTGTAGTATGATTCTTGATGTTGCCATATTATCTATCAGTTGATGTTGCTATTGCCAATGCTCTGTTCATGCACTCCACAACTATACGTTGCAGTTCTGCTGTATCAGCTTTATCTGCCATGGTCACATTGATGTTATCGAAGAATTTTGCTATATGCACCTGTATTGAGGTGTTGCGTGTTCCGCCTGTTGCAAGAGCTTCAGCCGTTTTGTGAGAACCTTTTTTGCCTCCTTTGCCCTTCTTACCATCACCTGCACCGAATGTTATCGGTTCAGCGCTTGAACCTTTCAAACCTGGGGTGGCAATCTTGTTCTGTTTCTTTTCAACAGCCTTGGGCTTATCCTTGCGCTGTTCTTGTGTAAGATGAGCACTGAAATTTGAAGAAACTCCATTGGTCAACTTATAAGTAGATGCAGCTGCGTTTTTGATAGCATTTACACCAAGTAGATTACCAGCAGCTCCCTTGGCTGTTTCCCAAGCGCCAGAAAAGTCACCTTTGAACAGTTTAGCAAGAGCAGAACCAACACCTTTGATACCTTCAAGCAGTCCAACGAAACGGTCAATGACATATTGCTTGATGATGTTGCCGAATCCCTTCAATGTGTCCCACATAGTGAGGATAAAGGCACGGAATCCAGCAAACTTGTTCCAACAATATATAACAGCTGCTGTCATTGCACCAATAGCCATTGCTATTATTCCTATAGGACTCATGTTAAGCAAGACATTCATTATGGCTTGTATAGCAGCCCACGCCTTGGTAGCCAAAACAATGCCCCATAGTATGCCATGCCAAGCATAGAATACGGCAACGGCACCACCGACATAAGACGCAACCAAGCCAATTTCTGTACCAAAAGTCTTGAAGAATTGGATAACTGCTTTCACTGCACCACCAAGCCAAGTAAAGAATCCAACTGTCAGCTTAGTCAAAAATGCAAAGACATTCTTCAATGTATCTGATTCTGCTATCCAAGTTGCAATACTCTCAACAATATCCATTACAGCAGTGCCAATGGTCTGAAATACCGATATTGCAGTTACGAATGTAGATTTTAGCTTATCAAATATGCCTTTAATCCGTTGCTGCAATTGTCCCAAAGCAGTACTCATCTTACCTGCTGCAGTCTGCGAGGTTTCTTCCATCATACCATGGAACTGTCCACCTGCAGCAGTAGCATGCTCCATGGCCTTGCTTACCATGTCAGCAGTAATCTGTCCTTTTGACATTGCTTCCTGCAACTCCTTGTAGGACTTTCCCGTCATTGACTGTAGTTCCTTCAAAGGATTCCAGCCAGCGTTGATGAACTGTAGCAAATCCTGACCTTGTAGCTTTTGAGCAGCGTTCACCTGACCATATACTAGTGACAAGGATTCCAGTTTTTGTGCATCACCCATAGAGATATCACCAAGCATTTTGAGTTTACCCATCACGCTATCGCTTGATACACCGAAATTCAACATTGTCTGTGCTGCATTTTCCAGATTCAAATTTGAAAAAGGAGTATCATTTGCGAAATTATTGATATCACCTAATACCTTTGCAGCCTTGTTCTCATCGCCAACAAGAACCTTGAATGCAACTGATGTTTTCTCTGCCTGTGAACCAATCTTAGCAATCGCACCTACGCCAGCAGCAACCATCGTGTAAGGATTCATCAAGAAGTCCATGCCAGGAATAGAAGACAGAGAAGACTTGAAATTGCTTAACGAAAAGGCTTTCCTTATGCTCTGTCCTGCTGTATTGGCTCTTTGATTGATATGTTCAAGCTGCTCAGATGTGCGCCTTGCTACGCTTAGCACATTACCTGAGTCAGCTTGCATTTTTATGAGAAACTTAACGATGCTGTCCATCTTTCGTTGCTTTAGCTTCTAGTTCCTTTATCTTCAGAAGATTGGATATATACGTTACCCACACTTCATCTGGATAAATCTGAGGTTCTATCGACAGATTGTACATCAATAGAGTGTCGTAGAAGAGGATGTCGGCTGCCTCAAAGTCATCGGCTTCGACATCCGCATCCTCTAAAGCTTTTTTACTTCTGCCTCCTTCACTTTCATGATTTCATCCATCTTGCCTACTGCTGCAAGGAATAGGTCATCATTGGTCTTGATTTCCTCATCACCTGCAACCCAAAGGGTATTGAGTGCAGCTTCACTCATCTTGATAGGATCTTTTACCACTGAGAGGTAAGACAGATCCTGACGGGTTGGCTTACGTAAGATACACTCTTTGTTATCTACTGTAATCTGGTACAATTCACCATGCTTTTTTTTGAGATCATCGATCTCCTTAACGCTAAGTTTCTTCATAATAGTTCTGTTTTTTATTTTTGATCCAAATAAATGATAGGCAACTCCTGTTCTGCGAACTTGTCACCCTGTTTCCAATCGTGAGGTGCTTCTGTAAACTCCACACCAATAAGGGTATCAGTTGTAATCGGGTCACCCTTGCTTGGATTGCCGTAGCACACAACAATATTGGTACGCATATTCAAGATATCACCACCTGCAGCTATTTTCAAAGCCTCGTATTCACTCTGCAACATAGTCACACTACCTTCGTATGACTTGTTACCACGCTGAATACCTACAGGCTTATTACCTTTGCCATACAGCAGTTCCTTGTCCTGTTTTGCGTTGTATTTAATACCACGCAATCCAGTTATATCACGTCCTGCGAGGTTGACTTTTACATCGCTCCACTCGTATTCTCTTGTATTAATCATTTCTGTCCTTCTGTTTTGGTTACTAAAAATCCAAGTTTTACATCAATGTCACGAGCATATCCGTGAGGACGAACCTTGATAGCTACTTCCAGTTTCGATGTTGCCAGAACATTTATATCTGGATTGATAAAACAGGTGCAGCCTTCACCATTGCTGTTGCTCGACAATTCACCGTTGGCAGTCATTGCTGCATCAATGGCATCTTCTACATTCTGTTCAATGTATCTGATTACATCTGCTTGTAATGTACCATTGTCGTTCACTTCTAGTTCATCAAGGATAGAATCAACAAGGGTGTTGTATGTTACACGATAAGCCTTGTCAATAACTCTTCGATTTGCCAGTGAAGCATAATCGTCAGTTGGTTTGCAAGCCATGCAATCGTCATAATAGTAGTAGCCACTGCGACCTGCATACTTGCGCACGCACACATAGCGTTTAGCATAGAGTTCTTCCAGAGCATCGGTGTGTAAGCCGATCAGTCTGTCACCAAGATACATCTTGATAGGATAGATAGCTCCACTCTTAACACGACCGATATTACGATGCACAGGAGTCATAGCAACACGACCAGCGAAAGTACCCATATCAACATCCATGGTTGAATCTTCCTGATCACCAAGGATGATCATTACACGGTTATACTGCTCCTGTGAGAGGTCTTTCACAGTACTACCATCATAACCGATACCTGGCAGTGCAACGAACAATGGTGCATACAACTGGTTAGTTGCCCATTCAGCCAATGACTGAGCCAATGGTAGTGCTGTATATACATCTGTATCAAGACCGTCCTCACCAGTAGTAGGTTCTGTGTTCAATGCTATGACGATTCCACGCAACTGACCGTTCATGTCACCGATAAGGTTCTTCAACACACCTGTGTTCTTGTTGCAGAGCGATGTCAGAGTCTCACTTGCAGATACACCATACAGTATAACCTTTGTGCCTTCTTCTGCTTCATTGAAGTAGTTGGTAATCACCTCTACAACCTTAGCATTGTTTGTTGATGTAATACCAAGTTCTTCAAGTGATTCTGGGCGATAGATTGGATACGGCTTATTCAATGCAAACGTCTCGCCTACAGCAGTAGCACTAATAGCGAGAGCCAGGAGACCGTCAGCACTCTCGCTGACAGTTCCAAGCATTCCGTTCATATATTGTATTTTTATCTTTGGTAAAGACATAATCTACAATTTTACGTTAAACTAAAGATTAGGACTTTCTGATGGATTATCATCAGGTGTCTCTGCAGGTGTTTCTGCAGGTGTCTCTGTAGAAGACTCAACAGGAGCTGCTGCAGTTTCCTGGGCAATTACAAGTACACCCTTGTTGTCGTAGCGTCTCTTAGCACCGCCAGTACGAACCAGGAATGAATAAACATCACCATAGTAGGTTGCATCATTGGTGTTTGCAAACATATTCACCTCACCAAGAGCACGTGACACGCAATCCTTCTGCCATGCAACGCCAGCAAGGTTGTCTGCTGCTGCTTCGTCAGTACCAAAATCCTTGATGCTGCCAGCATTCTCTACTAAGACAGAAGAACGTTCCATGATGTTGAAGCCATACAACTGTCCAACGATACCCTTCTTTACATCAGCAGCCTGCTGGAATGCCATAAGTTCCTTTTCTGTGAGGTCATCAATCAAATCCTGATACATACATGCATCAAGTAGGAGATAACGATCCTCTACAGGAATATTGCTCTTATTGAACATATACTGGAGACGTGACACATCAGCCTTGCTGATAGTCTTGCGATAGCCTGTAGCAGTTTCACCTTCAGGTTTTACTGTCTTACCTGTACAACGTACGATAGTTGCATCCTTAGCCCACTCACGCAACATATTCTCATGAGCTACCATGATCAGCTGTTGACGATCCTGGTTGATTACAGAGTTACGCTTGTCGTAACTGAGTTCTACAGTCTCAGCATTTGTAATATGAACAGGGTCGGTAGTGAACTCATCAATACTGTACTCCTTGTCGTGATCATCACGCTGGGTTGCTGTTGCAGGATAGGTTACGCGATTCTTCTTCACGCCACTTGGTAAACCTGCATTAGGGATATGAACTGTCTTGAAGTTCACATACTGACTGTCATCAACACTCTTTGAAGCGAATGAGTTCTCTGGGAAGAAATTCTCTACAATGGTGTTCTGCCAAATTTGTTTGTTCAGTGCCATAATTTCTTTTTGTTATTTATTGTTTGAATGATTTTTGAACGGTGTTCAAATACTACTATTCTGTGTATTCAACACTAAACTTTTCCTTGTAAAGTTCCTTAAACTTAGCAAGGTTGGTTGCTTTCAGTTCTGAGAGTTTCCCCTCCTTATCCAATGTGTCCCAATCTTTGTTCTCAAACTGAGCCTGTGAACCCTGATTGATGAAATCTGTAACCAATCCTGCCTTCTGAGGCTTGATGCTGTTGATGAGAGCTTCGGTGTTCTTGCGGTCACTCTTCATCAGAGCCTTGTAGGTCTCTTTCTGTTCATCTTTGATTTTGCCTTCCTTGACAGCAGACGCAAGGAATGTATCAATCTCCTTGTTTTCTGAAGCTTCAAGCTTAGCCTTCAGACTCTTGTTAGCGTTTTCAAGATCCTCAATTTTTGTTGCAGTCTCCGACAAGTTCTTAGCCTTGTCCACTACAGCCTTTTCATCCGCACAATTAGCGAACATAGGCGTTGACTTCAAATCATCTAATAATGCCATGTTATTGTCTGTTTGTGACTCGCTTTCGAGTCGGTTATTAAAATATGCGTAGATATCCTTCTGCTCTGATTCTGTCAGAGTTTCATCCATTGCGTATATGCCATCAACAAGTCCCATATTCAATGCTTCCTGTGCCGACAGCCAGTGGTCTGTACCATCCATGTACTTTGCCTTAACCTCTTCAGCGGTCATCTTGCAGCGTTTAGCAATTATCTTAGCCAAATCATCTTCAAGGTCTCGCATCATCTTCGATGCACTCTCCAAATCTGCTGCATTGCCTTTTGCTCCTCCGCTTACAGCGTGCAGCATGATCTTTCCATAAGGTGATATCATTACCTTCTTGGCTGACAATGCTATGATAGCTGCCATTGATGCTGCGTAGCCATCAATGAATACTGTAATGTCGGCTGGACTTGTAAGCATGGCTGCACGAATAGCCATACCTGCGAACACATCACCACCTGGACTATTGATACGTAGATACAACTCCTTATAAGAGGTCTGGCCGTACATTATATCACTTACAACATTGGTTGGGTCACACTTTTCACCATCACCAATCTCGCCGTACATAAGTATAGTGCCAACACCTTCAGGTGTCGCAAAGTTCTTGAATTTGTATGTATGCTTTCGAGACATAATTTTTATTTTTTTGATGCAAATATCCAACTTATTTTTTGCCCTCGCAAATTTTGATTTTATGGTGACTCTCTAGAGGGACATCATGACTCTCTGGAGAGTCACCATGTTTTTGCAATTTTCTTATTTTCAGCCTATTACTTATCTTTGCATCACACAAAATTTCAAAAAAACATGGCAGAAAAAGCAAACGTAAGTATTGACAAAAAGAATATTGCTAAGACACTTTATCTGAGTAATTACACTCAGGAAGAAATAGCAGAGAAAGTTGGCGTGACACGCCAGACGATTGCACGCTGGATTAAGCAGAACAACTGGGAGGAACTCAGGGCGTCTGCATCCATCACTCCTGATAAGATTATAGCCAACTTTCAGCGTCAGATTATGGAAATCAATAATAACATTGCTGAACGTGAAGTAGGTAAGCGATTTGCAACAGTAGCAGAATCTGATACGTTGGTGAAGTTAGCAGCTGCCATACAGAAACTTGAACAGGATGTTGGCATAGCCGACATTGTCAACGTAGCTATCAAGTTCACCAACTGGCTAAGAACAACTGATATAGAGATGTGCAAGGCTATATCTCCATTTCTCGACACATTCATCAAATCACAGATTAAACATTAAGTAATGAGAGCAGAAGAAAAAAGAGCACTCGCAAGATGGGAAGAACACTTTAAGGCTTTATCGGCTGACGTACCCATAGAAGACTGGCTAACTCCTTTGGAGATTGAGCAGAAAAGAGCACGTCTCGAAAAAGACCCTATTGAATGGATTAAGTACTTTTTCCCAAAGTATGCTAAATATGAGTTTGCCGACTTCCACAAGCGAGCAATTAAGCGTATCATTGAGAATGATGAATGGTATGAGGTTCTGTCATGGTCACGTGAACTGGCAAAGTCAACAGTAGCTATGTTTGTACTCATGTACCTCACTCTCACAGGACGCAAGAAATTCGTTGCGTTGGCATCAGCAACCATCACAGCTGCTATTCGTTTGCTCACACCTTATCGAATAAACTTCGAACACAATCCACGTCTGCGTCAGTTCTATGGCGACCAGATGAACCTAGGTATGTGGCGTGAAGATCAGTTCAAGACTAAAAGCGGTGCTATGTTCGTGGCTCTTGGTGCAGGTTCTGCTCCTCGTGGTGCCCGTAACGAGGCTATACGTCCTGATGTCATCTATATGGATGATTACGACACAGATGAGGATTGCCGAAATATCGAGACGCTTAAAAAGAAATGGGATTGGTTCGAAAAGGCTCTTTATCCAACACGTTCTATCTCTGAACCTACGCTGGTATTATGGTGTGGCAATATCATTGCCAAGGATTGTTGTGTTAAGCGAGCTGGTCACATGGCTAATCATTGGGATATCGTCAACATCCGTGACAAGAACGGACATTCCACATGGCCACAAAAGAACACAGAAGATATGATAGACAGAACTCTGTCTAAGATATCAAGCAAAACAGTACAAGGAGAGTATTATAATAATCCTGTTGTTGATGGTACAGTGTTCAAGAATATTGCATTTGGCAAAGTACCTGCTTTGTCTAAATTCAAATTTCTCATTGCCTATGGCGACCCTTCTACTTCAAACCGCAAGAAAAGCGAATCATCTACAAAGTCACTTATCCTAATGGGTAAACTTGGCCAAGTGTATTATGTCATCAAGGCGTTCCTTGACCACTCATTAAACTCTGAGTTCATAGACTGGTATTTCCAGATAAAGGATTATGTAGGTGGAAAAACTCCTGTGTTCTATCTTGTTGAAAACAACACACTCCAGGATCCATTCTATGAGCAGGTGTTCTGTCCTCTGATACGTGAAGAGAATAAAAAGCGAAAGACTGATATTCATATCAAGGGTGATGCAAGCAAGAAGGGTGACAAGGCATCACGTATAGAAGCTGCTCTCGAACCTCTCGACCGCTTGGGACTTCTCATTTTCAATGAAAGCGAACAGGACAATCCTCACATGAAGCGCCTGATAGACCAGTTTTCGCTCTTCGAGACACATCTGCCATATCCTGCCGATGGTCCAGATGCCTGTGAGGGTGCAAAGGTGCAGGTGGACAGGCGCATCAACCTTGAAACACCTGTTGACACTATTTCATATAATGATTTATCCGATTTTGATTCAAACTATAAATTTTAAATACAATGGCTAATTTCATCCAACTTGAAGACTATGACGCAACGATTCACCGCGAGATCCTTGATTCGTTGACACGCAATGACTCTGCTACTCAGGATAGGCAGATTATCGAAATCTGCGAAGACCGTGCAATAGCCGAAATGAAAGGCTATCTAAACAAGAGCTATGATGTAGAGGCTATCTTCTCTGCAACTGGTTCTGATCGCAACCAGCTCATCCTCATGATGGCTATTGATATAGCTGTATATCACATCTTCTGCCAGCATAATCCTTATAAGATGTCAGAGATTCGCAAGACACGCTATGACCGTGCCATAGAATGGCTCAAGGGTGTAATGAAGGGTGACATTACAATAGCCGATGTTCCACGCCTTCCTGCAGAAGAAGCAGCCAGCAACAGCCCCTGGCAGATAGCATCAGATGAAGTTAGACCAACTGAAATGTAAGATTATGAAAAGAAAGAAGACATTAGCCAACAAGCGAACAGACTATAGCCGTAATCACAATCACATTACGACTGGTGGATACACAGGAGGAAATAGTGTTCCTGACGTTATCATGCAGATGCCAGAGATATTCTTTTTGGACATCAAGAAATTCGTTGATGCAGTCCGTTCTGCTCAGAACATAGAGTATAGCTATCGCACCGAGTTATATAATCTCTACGAGTCTTATCATCTCGACCTTCATCTTGAAGGTATCATCAACAAGCGTTTGCGTGGTGTCACTCGTTTTCCTATTGAGTTCCACAAGGCTGACGGTACCATTGACGAGGAGATAACAGCCGAGCTGCGTTCTCCTTGGTTCAAGAAACTGCGTAAGGAAATAGTTGAAGCTCAGTTCTGGGGATTCTCTGCATTCCAGTTCTATCTTGACGATGATGACCACATCCGTTACATCAGCATTCCACGCAAGAACTTCAATCCTGTCACCCGTCAGATACTAAAGAACGAGGGCGACCTGTCAGGCATACCGATGGAGGCATTCGAAAATACCATGATGGTAGGCGAACCTCGTGAACTTGGTTTGCTCATGGTGCTCATGATAGGTGTGCTCTACAAGCGTGGCAACATCAGCGACTGGGCAAAATTTTGCAACATCTTCGGTATGCCTATCCGTGAATACACTTATCCTGCAGGTGATGAAGAGGCACGAAAGAAACTCCTGCTGGATGCACGCAAGCAGGGTGTCAACGCCGTATATATCCATCCTGAAGGCTCTAACATGAATATCATTGAGTCTTCACAGAAGTCTGGTTCTACAGAGTTGTACTCCAAGTTCAACGAGTACTTTGACAAGAAGATGTCGGTACTCGTTCTTGGTAACACCCTCACAACTGAGGCACAAGACACGGGTACACAAGCTTTAGGCACTGTACACCAGGATGAAGAGAATGACCTCAATGCTGACGATCGTGAATACATCATTGACGTTCTAAACTATCAGATGCTGCCTATCTTTGAAAACTTAGGCTACAATGTTGCTGGTGGTAAATTTGTTTATGCAGAACAGGGTAAGGTCGATACAGAGAAGCAGATAACCATTGTTGAAAAGCTCAACGCTATGGGGCTGCCAATGGATGATGATTATCTCTATGAAACCTTCCATGTTACCAAGCCAAAGGATTATGATTACATCAAGCAACAGAAGGAAGAACAGAAACAGGCTTTGCGTGAAGCCCTCAACGGCTCACAGAAGAAAGAGGATAAAGACAATTTGAACACCGTTCAAAAATCGTTCAAAAACAATTTGAGAAGTTTTTTTGGACTCGCCCCGATAACAACAGGGGCGGACACCGACTTCTAATTGATACACTCTATTACGGCAACCATTGTGATTGTGGACACACTCATGCTGGCACTACTGATGTGCATTTCTCTAATGCTGTCAGCATTAAGTTTAACAGCGATGTGCTAAGTACCTTCATGCGCAAAATCTACAAGGGCTTTGACACACGTCATAACATAGAACCAACAATGTGGCGTGAGATTCTCCGTATCATCAACGAGGCTACTGTAGATGGATTGTCACAAGGCAAAGTTCCAGTTCATGAGGATGACTTCCTTTCAGCACTCCGTCATAGCAATGAGGTGTTTGCAGCTATGAAAACTCATCAGATGGGTGAAGACATGGCAAAGAAACTGTTGGATAGTCATGGCAAACTAAAGCCATTCGCTCAATGGCGTAATGATGTCAGCAGCATAGCACGTCATCATGTAGGGGCATGGCTGAAGACAGAGTACAACACCGCTGTCATACGTGCGCATGCAGCAGCCGATTGGCGTGAGTTTGAACGTAACAAGGATATTCTTCCCAACCTCCGTTGGATGCCTACAACATCTGCAGAACCTGACAGCGCACATAAGGTATATTGGCAAATGAAACTCACATTGCCTGTTGACGACCCGTTCTGGAACGATCATCATCCTGGCGACCGTTGGAACTGCAAGTGCTCTTTGGAGGCAACAGACGAACCTGAGGTACGTCCTGCAGAACTGAAGTACACAAAACCACAACGTGGTCTTGAAAGCAATCCAGGCAAAACTGCAGAAATGTTCTCGAATACACATCCATATTATCCCAACAGCTGCACATCGTGCCCGTTCAACAAGGGTTTCAAGAACAAAGCAAAATCATTCTTTAGAAATGAAAAGAAGCATTGTAATGAGTGCAGTAAGATAAATGGAGTGATAAGATATTCCAATCAGGATAATATAATAATTCAAGCTAAATCTAACATCAAAAAACTCTTTGATGATATTAAAACATATGGACATCCTACAGATGCTTCTCCGATATTACTTGGAAATTTTCCAAAAGACATAATTCAAAAAATAAAAGAAAATGGAATAGAACTTTCTTCGGCTGCTATATATACATCACCTAAAAGGTTATTACATCATAGAGGTGGACAAAAAGCAGAAAGAGATAAAGAGGTTTCATTTGATGATTTTATAGAATTGCCTGAGAAAATGCCTTTTATGGATATTTACACAGAAGGTAAAGCCCTAATTTTTACAGATTATATAAATAAATTTGTCATAAATCCTAATGATAGGATTAAAGTTAGAAAAGATAAAATTATAGCTAATAATCACATAAGTTCATCAAAAGTAAAAGACAGAATGGAATTCAGAAATGGATATAAAAAAATAAAATAAAAAGAGTTGCGGTGGGGTCGAACCACTCCTTCTCACACAGAGCCGAATTGTTCCACGAATATATCGGTGTCTACAACTCTTTTGCAAAAATACTAAGTAAATCAATAAGTTAAGTCAATTTTCCCGAAAATCTGCACAAATGGATGCAAAAAACTTAAATATTAACATAAATCGCCTTACAGAGGACGTAAAAAAGTTGGTTTTAGACCAATTACCTCGCAAGGTAGGTGTCATTGCCACGAACCACTTCAAGGACAATTTCCGCAAGAGTGGATTTGTGAATGGTGGTGTACGTCCATGGCAGAAGACGAAACGACAAATGAGCAATCTGCCAGGTGCAAACTCCCGATGGGGACCACTTACATCAAGTCGTAACCATCTCATGAGTTCCATAGAGTCACATCCTGGTGTAGGTGAAGTATCAATTGTCAACCCCGTTCCTTACGCCTCCATTCATAACGAGGGTGGCAACATTACCACACATCCAACAGTAACACCACAAATGCGTAAGTTTGCATGGGCTATGGCTTATTCATTGGCTGGCAACAAACCACTAGCCAAGGACATTCCTGCTGAAGCTCAGAAATGGAAGGGATTGGCTCTTACAAAGAAAAAGAACATCACCATCCATGCCAACATTCCAAAGCGTCAGTTCATGGGTGACTCTCTCGAACTCAATAAGAAAATAGAAACAACAATTGAAAAAGAATTATCTAAACTCATAAAGTAATGGAAAACGTACTTGCCGACCTCATACAGCTAATAGGTCAAAACATGCCAGAAATCAGACTGGTTGATGAAGATTATGGTCAGTTGGAAAACCTTGATGAAAATGGTGAATGGATGTACCCATTGGTTTTTCCTGCTGTATTGATCGAGGAACAGGAAACGTCATGGTCTAACATCGAGGGGCTTAACCAGAAAGGTGATACAACTATCCGTGTCCGTCTGCTTATAGACTGCTATGACGATACTCACTACACATCAGGCACTATCGAGAAGGTAAACGAGCGTATGCAGATGGTTCACGACCTTCACAAGCTCATACAAGGACACCGCATAGCCATCAACAACAATGATGATGGTGTACTCATTCGTACACGTAGCCGTTTCTTTACGGGCAATCATGGCATCAAGGTCTATGAGTCGTATTACTCCACCACCGTTAGTGACATTGTTTCACTGCCAGAAAAAAAGAAGATAACCACTATTAGGTTATCTCCACTATAGAAAGCAAAAAGGACTGGTGTTACCCAGCCCTTTTCTTTAACATATTCCGAAAACCGCCAAACATGGGTCTTGTAAGACCCTTTCCGTTACATGTTGCGCCTTCGTCGATCTTCATACGTAGGATTTTTAAGATTCTTGCTTCACTCAAAAAGAATTCTTCAGTAGATAAAATATTTAGCACATCGTCAAATCGTCTGCGCTTTTCTTCCGTCCAGTAGTAATACCGTTCGAAAATCTTCTGGTCTCGTTCTTTTAATAGTTCTCGGCTTCGTCCTTTCGTCATGATGCAAAAATAGAAAAAATCATAAAACAATTTCAAGAATTTGACCAAAAAAAGGATGCAGAATTACCTGCATCCTTTAATCCATGCCATATCCTACATAAATATCTCCTTTGGATTCAAAACAAGGTAAGCGTGTTTCAACTCGAAGCATGCTCTGTTTATCTCTTTCTTTGAGCTCTCCATATCAAGTCTGTTCCGTTTGACTACCTCAATCTCAATTTTCAACTCACTTATTTGTTCTTGCAAGTGGCTCTGTTTTTTAATGAGTTCAATCTCCCTATCAATATACGGATGCAACATCCTCGACTGTTCATGATTAATCTCACTCATCACTTTTTCAAATTCTATATGACTACCCAACTGACGAGGCTGGAATTGTTTCTTTAATTCTTCAATCTTCATAATCTTGTTATTTTGATAGTTTCTTGTTTTTGATACGTCCTGCATATCCTTAATTATACTTTCCGTTGTTACTTCATTCATTTCTCATCCTCCTTAGTCAAACATCCACCAACCATTACTGCTTTCACTGGCTGCAAGCAAATCACAAAAGCCACAGACATGCTTTTATCTAGCCAACAAACATTAATATAATTGCTACCATAACCTTTTTGAGCAAACAACTCTATGTCCTGTTTCAGCCTTGGGAACTTTTCATTCAGTTCCTTTATCTTAGCTCTGATGTCGTTTATCATTTCCTGTTCATCAAGAGATTCATTCAATAGCACGTAGCTATATTTATCTTTGCACCAGCTGTATAGTTCCGATCCTTTTTGATTCTTTGTATTATAGCCAATAGCTGTAATACGTTCTACAAATTGTTTCATGTTATTCTTTTTAAAAGCACCCCCGAAGGGGTGCAGGGTTAAATATGAATCATTCCTCCTTCCACGCTGTAGCGTTAAATTCTACAGAAACTTGGCTCAATCTTGTGCCAAACATGTTTCTCATCCATTTGCCAGAAGTAATAGTTGGTTACAGTACTCTGAACAACGTTGCTTTCTCTGAACAAGTCCATTATGTTCTTGTACTCCTCATCAAACTTATCCTCCAGTTCGTACAGTTTAGAGATACTCTTGTAATCAAGTTTACCTTGGCGGTTACGTTCCAGCAAACTCATTGCCAGCTGATAGATAGGGTCTTCAACACCCTTGTCGCTTTTCTCAATGTAAGCGCTCAGATAGTCTATCAGTTTCTGTGCTGCCATATCTGCACGCTCATCAAACTGCTTCACCTTGTTGAACTTCACAGAGAGTTTGAAATCACCCTCAACAATTGTGAATCCTTGCTGGTCATCGTGACGCAACTGACCATATTCTGCCATCACTTCACGGAAAGCATCGCTGTTCTTGTCCATAGACTCCTTGAACTGCACCACCTCATCACGTATTGCTATCAAAGATGTTTTCACATCCTTCATAAAGTCCTTACGCAATGTTTCGTAGGCTTCACGCTTGTTCACTTTTGCTTGCTTCTGCTTCTCTTGCAAGGCTTTCAACAAATCGTCTGCATCTTCTTCAGACAGATTCTTTAAGATTTCTTCTTTGTTCATAATTGTTTATAATTAAAATTGATTATTGGTTTTCGCCTTCTTCAATATCATCCTTAGTTTGATAGACAGTTCTGCAAGTTCATCACAGTTCAAATCTCTGAACTCCTTGCCAGCTATCTTCTTGCTCAAACAGTAGGAATTGATGGCTATCCAGTCTGTTGTGTCAACACCTATCTTCTGCATCAACCTCAACACTATCGACCTCTGATGCCTTAGCTGGTTCATTTCTGATTCAAATTGGGGCTTCATACCAATCACTTCCTCCATGACTCTGCAACAACGACCATACTCCTGATAGGTCATTTCTTTCAAACTTTCAGTTCTACCATTAGTAACATTTCTAACTAAAATAGCTTTCAGTTCTTCACTATCTATTCGCCCAGGCATCTGCTTTAGCAGAGTGTAGAATCTGGCAAAATTGGTTACTTGTTGTTTACTGGCTTCCATGTAATTGCTATTTCTGGTTGTACATACTTCGTTCCCTTGCACAACGGGCATGTTTTTTTGATTCCGTCACCAAACTCATCACGTCCCCAAAAGAATCCGTTGCCCGAACAGCATCTGCAAGGCTGTTTCTCACCCACAATAACCTCTATAGGATTGTTCCTACTTGGAGATTGTATGTCCATCATTTGTTTTAATACTGACATAGGCTTTACTTTTTAGTTGTTACTTTCACATCTTCTTTGTAAGTGGTGTAGAATGTATTGGCAAACATTGTGCATTTTGTTATCATCACAACTTGACCAGGATTCTTCTTACTCCTTCTTACAAGTAGGTCACATTCAAAATCGTGTTCATACCACCATTGCATCAAGTCTGCTGCCAAGTGTCCTGGAACCAACAGGTAGTATGTCTCCGCTCCTTCATGATTCTTTATATCTTCTTTCATAACCTTTATTTTTCGCCCCAGTATCGGTTGGCTCCTTCCTGCCAGATGGTGTATTCACCTGTTTTTCCAAAGAACCTTCCTTTACTGAAAGCCTTGAATCCCTCAACCCATATCTTCAGCGTTGCATCATACATCACACTTTCTGCAGCACTTCCTCGTGGTGCTCTGCCTTTGGCATGGCTGATGAAAATCAATAGCTTGTTCTTGTTCTGTTCTTTCAGTTGGATATAGTCCTTATAACTCATCTGAGTATATTGAAAAGAATCTATCACCACGATATTGAAGCTTTTCCTTTTCTGCAATCTTTGCCTCAGTTCTTCAATAGGTTCTGCATTCAGCAGACTGAACCTTCTGCCACATTCATTCATCTTGTGCCTCACAAGGCTCTGTTTCATTGTCAGCGAGTCGCCCTCTTCAAGGCTATCGTAAGCAACTCTGTCAAATCTGCTCAGTTCCTTGCATAGTTGCATGGTGAATGATGACTTTCCGTTTCCTGAGTTGCCCCAGATGAACCACACGCCTGTGCGTTCTGGTTCACCAAAGGCTTCTTTCCATGCTCCTTCAAAGTCGAAGGTTGTTTTCTTCTCTTTCAACACCTCATTAACTGTGAGTGCTCTTTTCATGTCTTTTCGCTCTTATTCCTTTATTCTCTTGGCACGGTGTACCGATTTCTTCACTCTCCTCAAATCATATTCGCAACTTTCGCTTTCCTTTATTATTCTGTCTATCTCCTTGCGGTCGGTGATACCGTTGTTGGCACATATCGAATACACATCCTGAGGCGATGTAGGCTCTATCTCATAGAACTTTCTACCTATTCTACTGTAGAATTCCTTGTATCCTGGTTTCTCATAGCGCAAACCATTCCGTATTCTTCTCTTAATGTAGTCTGTACTCAGGAAGATTACACCGCATTTGTCTTCCAGATTGTTGTATAGGCTGATGAAGTAGTGGAACACTCTTTCTGTCAGCTTATCGGCTTCATCAAACACAAGTAGAGGTGAATCCATCTGCACAAGGTTGTCAAGGATCTCCATCCATAGTTCTCTCACAGTGCAACCTTCACCACGAATACCTATCTTTTTTGCTATGGTGCGCACAAACTCACCTTTGTACATATCCTCGCTACACAGTATGTAGAACACCTCCTTGTGAGTATCGGTATAAAGTTTGGCTGTTGTGGTCTTACCGCTGCCTGCTTCGCCTACTATCCATGTCACGTTCTTGCTATCCTGAGCATCGTTCATGGCATAGGTGATTTCCTGATAGGCTGTTGTCTCTACAATGTTCCATCCTGTAGCCTCCACGGTATTCTGTTTAACCTGGTCTGCAAGTTTCTTCCACATGGCATCGCTAATGTTAGCCCAGTTGCCGTTAAGGATGCTGCTCAGTGTACCTGCACTTATTCCGCTCAAACTGGCTGCAGCCTTGTTCTGACTTGGATAGTGAGCCACATAGCGTTTCACATCCTCCACAATCTGTTTCTTTTCAATTTCTTCCATTTTTCTTATTCGTTTAAAGATTAATAAAAATCGGTTCGTCCTCCTTCCATGTTCAAAGTTCTACAGCTTTCCAGCCATCTTTTTGGCGTTCACTCTAACAGGTTCCTCCAGTTCCATCCAATCAATGTAGCTTTCCTGCTTTGTCGCTTTTCCTACACTCAGTTCGTAAGGCTCTCGGTTAAACAGGTTGGTCTTGCGTTCTATCTCTCTGTTCACCGCTGCACTCACTCCCTTCAATTTCGGACTATTCAATCCCAGTTGTTCAGGCGATTTGCCTTCCATCTGTTCTATGCGTCTTGCAATTACCTGTTTCTTTACACGAGCTTCGTCAGTCGCCTTCTGCATCTCTCTGATGAACTTTGCATCACCTTCCTTCTGTTCCTGCAGGTTTCGCTGTACCATCATGTAAGGTTCAGCCACTCTTTCAAACCTCAGTTCTCCTGCCTTGTCCTTCCAGTAGAGGCGTACACTGAAGGTGTCGTATGGGTCGTATTTCACGTAGAACTTCTGATATGTATGCTCCATTCGCCATTCAAGATCAGGTTTACCATCTTCACCATACACATCATACACATGCTTCTGCTTGTTTATCGTAACCTCTATACCGCTTGCCGTGAATGTGCTTGGTCGGCTTGCCATCACCCAGAACATGTTCACCATGTCGCTTGCAGTTACCTCTGGTGTTTCTTCGTTTACCGATGCGTTATACATTTCTATCCTGCTTATTCCTGTTGCAGGGTGTGCCAGCTCGTTCCATTCCTGACGTGCTTTCACATAGGCTGCTTTCAGTTCTTCAAGCGTGTATAGCTTGTTTTTGTTTGCCTCAATGAATTCCAAATTAGGCTTGCTGTCTGCTTTCTTGGCGGTGATGTTCTGCCCTGTAAACCTCCAGTCCTTGTGCAGCACCTCATGTTGAAATCTGCCAAACACGCTTTCAATGGTCTTGCTTCGTCCGTTGTATGGTGTCGTTGTTCTGTGTATATGGCATATGTTGTCAAAGTAGTCTTGACTCCCTTTTCTCTTGTGTCCACCTTGGTTATCATATACAATTTCGTATGGCTTGTGCTTAGCCACCTGTATTGCCATTCGATAAGCATTATACTGAGCTTCGTAATCCTCCGTATCACTGATGCAGAAACCAAGGAAACACTCAGAGTAGGCATCTATCACTTCATATACTGATGTTGTACGCACCTTACCGTCTTCGTCACGATAGTAGAGGTTAAGCTTCGTACCGTCACCATACCAGAGGCTGTCTCGCATTGTTGGCATTGCTGTCATGTGTCTTCTGTCAAATTTGGTATGTGCTTTCAGTTCTCCGTGTACAGCGTCATACCACAACTGAATTATTCCAGGACTGTTCAGCCATTGCACAAGGCTCTTTTCACTTTTCAGTGGTTTCAATCCTCTTGCCTCTGCCTGCAGATTGTATTCTGCAAATATCTGGCTGTTGTTAAGCACGGGTTTCTTCTGCCTTTTCATGGCTATCAGCATTCGTGCAGCCTCAGGTGTAATCTTTATGGTGTTGCGGTTGCCGATGCGCCCGTTTATCATCACTCCGTAGCCGTTTTTCTTGTAGTCATTCATCTTCGTCTTCAATCTTGATAGGTTCTTTGGAAGTGTGTGTCCCACCATTTCTCTTAGCTTTTCACTTTTCTTGTAGGTTATGTCCCAAAGATCACTCCGTCTTCCTGCTCCAAGTGCGTGGCTGTTGGCTATCATATCGTTCTGCTTGTCTATCAGCATGTTCAGCACCGATGCGTTCAGCGTGTATTCATCTATCAGCTTCTGGCTCAAATGAGTTTGAACACCGTTCAAATCATATTCAAACTGCTCATAAAAGTGTCTCGCTTCATCATCCATAACAAGGGTGTCCTTCATCTTCAGATCTTCAAGCACCTGAGCAGCATTACCATACAAGGCGTTGAACTTTTCCTTGTAAGCCTTGGGTAGGGAATCAAGCACGTATAGAGCTGTCTTGCCATAGCAGGCTCGTCTCGCACAAATGATATTGTGACGGTTGACATTGGATTTCAACGTACTGGCATTGATAACCCTCGGTGACAATTCGTCAAAGCTCACACACAGTTGATTATTGTAATACTCCATTTACTTATTCTATATTAAACACTTTGCCACCATACTCATTGATAGCCACGTTGCGAATCTTGCGAGCTAAACTCGAATTCTTCTTATAGTTCAGCGCTCTGCTCACCATTTCTAATGAACATTGCATTTTATTGGCTAATGCTGTAGCCAAACCATATTCCATTACTACTCTTCTGTGCATAGTTCAGCCCTCCTTACAAACGTTCTGCAAATGTCTGTTCTACATATAGCTGTTGTATGGTGCAATCTGGCACCTCTCTACGTTTCACACCTTCTGGGTCAAACACTCTAAGTAAACCTGTGTTCTTGTTAACTTCCAGTAAAGCACCGTTAGGAAAATACTGTTTCATCATTCCATCAGCGTCATGTATAGTTTCTGTCTCTGGCACTGTTGTCACAACCTTACCACCATTCTGTAAGGCATACTGTCTGATACGCTTACATATTGGAGTGTCACGAACAAAATTCAATGCCCTCCAGACGGTCATTTCTGTACACTTGAACACTACTTTGATTTTCGCACGAACCTCAGTAGTTACCTCAATCTGTCTTCTCGTTTTTTCCATAACTTTATTTTTTTAGTTTAAAAATTCTCTTTATCGGTCATTTTTTTGTATCTTTGGCCTCGGTTATATTTAACTTTCGGATGCAAATATAGAAAATATTCTAATATTGACCAAATAAAATATAGGATATTTTCTAATTTTGCTCTTAAAAAATAATTATTATCTATGTTATTAGACAGAATAAAACAGTATTTAGACATAAAAGGTATATCTGTATCTGCCTTTGAACGTAGCGTTGGAATGTCAAATGCTTCATTTGGCAAGTCGTTAAAGAAAGGAGGAGCTATTGGTACAGATAAATTAGAAAATATTCTAAGTGTCTATCCGGATATTTCAGTTGAATGGTTATTTTCTGGCAAAGGATCCATGTTAAAAGATGGAAAAGATAATTCTAAACCAACAATTACAACCAATCCACAAGAAGGTGTACCTTATTATGATGTAGATTTTATTGGCGGTTTTAGCGAAATATTCAATTGCCAAGCCGCAATTCCACACAATTATATCAAGATACAGGGATTCGAAAGGGCTGATTGCTGGTGTAATGTTAGTGGGCATTCAATGGAACCAAAAATCAATCATGGCGACATAATTGCTCTTCGTAATTGCAACGTAGAGGACATCCTGTATGGTGAAATCTATGCTGTTGTTACCAACTCTGTGCGCACAATAAAGATATTACGTAAATCAAAGAAGCCTAACATGCTTCGTTTCATTCCAATCAACACTGAAGAATTCGACGAGCAAGAATATCCAATTTCCGACATCCTACATATATTTAAGGTTATCGGTAGTATCCGCAAATTCTTTTAACCAATAAAACCAAATTGACCACTATTTTTTATGTCTTTTTACATAACTCGTTGATTCTCAACAACATCACTTGTAAAGTGCCCTCCGAATACGTCTTTTTTTATGGTATTTTGTCCCTCAAAAACGCTATTTTTGCCCGTTTTTCGCTCTTTTTTGTCCCTTTTCCTCGTTCAATGCGCTCAAAATTTTGTTAAAAGTGCATCCCCAAGCGCATCCCCAACTAACACATTTGGTTTGTTTTTCTAAAAAATGCGTCCCCAAGTGCATCTCCAACTGCATATCCAAGTGCATCTCCAACTAAAATTCAGCCATTGAACACCTTGTTCAAATTGCACGAAAAAAGGCTACCATCACTGGCAGCCTTATCCAATCTTTAAACCCTAAAAAAATAACCTTTATAACAAATAAAAACTAAGTTATACAAATATCATTAACTACATCACAAAGTTACTCATTTTCCCTTATTTACAAAGGAACTTTGACCACTATCTGCACCCATTTTGCGCCTTGGCGATGTTATCACTTCACCGCGCTTTACAATGGCTTTCTTGTTGATTACAACTCCTAATTTAGCATGTCTAAGATACGTCTCTGTAAATCCCAGTTCATCCTCTGTAAACACGCTGAATATGGCTGCTATCGAGCCAAAATAATGGTCACTGTGTGCCTTGAATCCACCAATGGCAGCTATCAAATGTACGTGTACTATTGTATTATTCATGTCTCTTCATTTTTCTTGCAAATATAAAACAAATATTCCAATAAAAGTATAAATGGAATAAATTATTTAAAACAAAATATAGATTTTACACAAAAAAAATAGTCATTAGCCAACCGCTGTTGCACTAATGACTATCGGTTACGATAAACTTTCAGAAAAAAATTAACCACTAAAAATGAAATTATTACCTAATGCAAAGATAGCCAGAAACAACCATCCTCACAATAAACTTTGACCACATAATAACCGCATATTATAAGCTCTCAGACGCTTTAACCATACACAACAGTAACCAATCCATATGAGCCGTTTTGTGTGCTCAGATAGCCTTCAATCCAGCCCAGACATGATATTAGCAAGAATCACCAATCTGCATGCTCATATTTCAAACAAATCCATGTTCATTAATGTGTCTTTCATCAGCCTCGATTATTCCATGTTACATTTCCATTTGAACACCTTTTGAACACCATTCAATTTTGTAACCCGAATGTTACATGTTTGTTGCATTTGGTTTATCCTGTGTTTTTTACCTCTAATCTCGTTCAATCCCCGATTAACAAAGGCTTTTCCTCACTTTCCTTCATCCTCTCATATTTACACATTTGGTTTTTCCCCCGTTAAATAATTAGAGACGAGTTGATGAGAGCTTTGCTCGAATA
>Ga0256405_10003794_pt1 | contig 30316 bp, 28 predicted proteins | sample RumenRJG_02DNA_FD_189096 | JGI IMG/M metagenome (GOLD analysis project Ga0256405, IMG submission 189096) | Bovine rumen microbial communities from Lethbridge, Alberta, Canada - RJG_02 | ecosystem: Host-associated > Mammals > Digestive system > Stomach > Rumen | place: Canada: Alberta...
ACGCTGACTTACACCCTTCTGACGACCTTTGCGGCGGCGGCTGTGGGAGCAGTGCTCTATGTGTTGGTGGCTCCTGGCAATCTGCCTGCTGAGGCTATCGGACAGGGTGGGGAGGCTGTCGCCGATGCGCCCCACCTCTCTTATTATAGTCATCTGATCAGTCTGATACCCAATAACGTCGTGAAGCCTTTCCTTGAAGGGAATGTGCTCTCGCTGCTGCTGTTGGCCTTTGCCATCGGCATCGGACTGTCGAAGTTGCCCGAGTCCGAGAATAAGGCTGTCGTCGTGAAAGGGTTGTTGGGACTTCAGGAGCTGCTCTTCCTGCTGATTCGCGGACTCATCTGGACGCTGCCCCTTGGCATCGTGGCTTTCTCAGCCCAACTGTCGGCCCAGGTGTCGGCAGGTGTCGTAGCCGACAGCATCGGCAAGTATGTGCTGGTGGTGCTGGGTGGCAATGTAATACAGTTCTTCGTTGTATTGCCGCTGTTCCTGCTGGCACGAGGACTGAACCCCGTCCATGTGCTGGGGCGCATGATGCCTGCCGTGCTGATGGCCCTCTTCACCAAGAGCAGTGCTGCCACGCTGCCCGTGACGATGGATACCGCCGAGAATCGTCTGGGTGTCAAGAAGAATATCGCCCGCTTTGTGCTGCCCATCTGCACCACGATCAATATGAACGGCTGCGCAGCCTTTATCCTCGTCACCTCGCTCTTTGTGATGCAGAATGGCGGCACACCGCTCACCATATCCACCATCTTGCTGTGGATACTCATCTCCGTCATCTCTGCTGTAGGCAATGCGGGTGTGCCCATGGGCTGCTATTTCCTCACTCTCTCGCTGATGTCGGGCATTGGCGCTCCCGTCGCCATCCTGGGTGTCATTCTGCCCATCTATACGATTATAGATATGGTGGAAACGGCCGAGAATGTATGGTCGGATTCGTGCGTAGCGGCCATTGTTGACCGCGATTTATAGCAAAATACCATGTTTGTGGTATGCGAATAACATGCCCGAGGTATTGTGGGAGTGTGAAAAACGCCCTACCTTTGCACCCAGAAACATTTAGTTATTAATTTTAAAAAGGATAAGACTTATGACAAAGATTGCAAAACAGCTCACCGAGCTTATCGGTAACACTCCTCTTCTGGAGCTCAACAAGTATTCACAGGCAAAGGGCCTTGAAACCCCGGTAATTGCCAAAGTAGAGTTTTTCAATCCCGGCGGTAGCGTGAAGGATCGTATCGCCCTGGCGATGATTGAGGATGCGGAGGCCAAGGGCATTCTGAAGCCCGGCGCCACCATCATCGAACCCACCAGCGGAAATACGGGCGTAGGACTGGCACTGGTATCTGCCGTGAAGGGCTACCGTCTTATCCTTACCATGCCCGAGACCATGAGTGTCGAGCGTCGTAATCTTGTGAAGGCCTATGGCGCTGAGGTTCGCCTCACTTCTGGTAAAGACGGCATGCCAGGTGCCATCCGCGCTGCTGAGGAACTGCGCGACTCCATTCCCGGTGCAGTCATCCTGCAGCAGTTCGAGAATGCCGCCAACCCCGCCAAGCACTATGCCACCACTGGTCCTGAGATCTGGCGCGATACGGATGGTCAGGTAGATATCTTCGTGGGTGGTGTTGGTACTGGTGGTACTATCAGCGGCACAGGCAAGTATCTGAAGGAGCAGAATCCCAACGTGAAGATCATCGCCGTAGAGCCCAAGTCGAGCCCCGTGCTGAATGGCGGACAGAGTGGTCCTCATAAGATTCAGGGTATCGGTGCAGGCTTCGTGCCCAAGACCTATGATGCCGCTGTGATCGACGAGGTGTTTGATGTGGAGAACGACGATGCCATCCGCACAGGTCGTGAGTTGGCTCAGTCCGAAGGTCTGCTCGTAGGTATCTCTGCAGGTGCAGCACTCTTCGCTGCCATCCAGGTGGCCAAGCGTCCTGAGAATAAGGGTAAGAAGATTGTGGCCCTGCTGCCTGATACGGGCGAGCGTTACCTTAGTACCGTGCTCTACGCTTTCGAAGACTATCCTCTCTAAGAAGCCTACTCATACGAATTAATTGATGCTGTTAGTGCCCGCAGGTGTGCGGGCACTAACTTTTTTATCTGAAGATGTCGAAGTCTTTGTTATAGGCAGGCGATTCAATGGCCAGCAGGTTGAGCACGGAGTGGAAGATATAGTGCTGTTCGAGCACCTCGGGCAGTTCGCTGTCGGGCTTATACGTCCTGAAATGCTCCGAAGTCCATACCAGGAAGGGTATCTCGTATTGCTCCTTGGGCGCCAGTTTCATGGGCAAACCATGCATGAACATCTTATTCTCGCCGAGCGATTCGCCATGGTCGGAGATGAAGATCATGGCACTGTGCCAGTCGTTCATCGTGCTCAGGGTGGTGATCAGCGAGTCCAACAGGTAGTCGGTGTAGCGGATGGTATTGTCGTAGGCATTCACGAGCCAGTCGATGTTCTTCTCGCCCTCTTCCACGTTTCTGGCCACAGGTTTGTACACCTCAAATGCCTTGGGATATTTGTCGGCATATTTCGGACCGTGACTGGTGCTGGTGTGCAGAATGACCAGCACCTTGTTCTTCTGGCTCGATGTGATCCGCTCGCGCAGCCCTTTCAGCAGGATGGCGTCATGGTAGATGTTCTCGTCGGGATACAGTTCGCCCAGTTGCTCGTTCGTGAGATATTCCTCGATGTGGATAGGCGGCTCTCCCCAGTTAGAGGTGCGCCACGTCACGTCGACGCCAGTCCTGTAGGCATAGTTGGGCAGCAGCTCATACAGGTCGTCGCTGTTCTGGGGCTCCAGTATCGCCTTGGTGCCGGCAGTGGTGTAAGTCGCGCACGAGGTGGCCTGATATACCTTCAGGTCTTCACGCTTCGCCAGCAGCGGATTGGTGTCGCGCTGATAGCCGTAGAGCTGGAAGTTGGCTTTCCTTGCCGATTCGCCTATTACGAGCACCACCACCGTCTTCTCCTCGTCGGCTATCTTGCCGTCGGCGAGTTTTATCTCCTCTGCCTGTTCGTCGTGGCTGAAACTGATCACGCGACAGGTGTTCACCACATACGACCAGGGCTGCAGCAGTCCTCCCAGTTCCGTATCGTGCTGGCTGATCCACAGCGTCTGACTGATATGCATCGAGGCGATGGCGAGGATGATGGCCAGCGAACTGCCGCAGCAGATAGCCAGCCGCTTCGCACGCCCGATGACCACTGGCTGCAGCAGGCAGAATAAGGCCGGCAGTAAGCCAAAGACAAAGATCGAAAGCCACAGCGACCAGCTGAAGAAGCCCGATGCCTCCGAGTATCTGGTGTTGAATACGTTCTCGATAGTCGTCGCATCGATCATCACGCTGTAGGTGTAGATGAAATACACGGCCGTCGCATTGATGATCGAAAGGATGGCCAGCAGGATGCGCCCCACCATCCGCAGCAGGAACATCACGAGATAGGTCATCATGAAGTTGAGCACCAGCATGATGACCGCCAGCGATCCCAGCAGAAACAGTTTGCCGCCTGTCGTCTCATTCGTGTTGTCAGCCACATATTCGAAGAACGGCAGGTTGTATAGCACCAGCGTCCCCAGGCTCACGATGCACGAAAACGCCAGAAGTGAAATCGGCTTGCGCAGTCCCTTTATCATTCCTAACCCTGAATGTAGTATATTCATCATTACTTTCTTTGTTTCTAGGCGCAAAAGTAATCATAATCCTTCGTACTACCAAGCGTTTTCCCGAAAAACTTCGCTTCGTGGCCCCCGCCAGTGTTTGCGAGGCCCAGATGTATATCCCGATGACCATGCCTTGTTGACTACCTTTTTTCCCGTTTTGATGCACTTATTTGGGCTCTGTACCAAATGCGTGCATGTGTTTTCTTTCAAATGTACTCTTTTTTGCATACCTTTGCACCATGAAGCTATAAATCTTATGAGCAAGGAACTTTTTAAGAGAATTGATTCCGTAATACGAAGTGAACGGCTCTATGCCAATGTGGACCTGATGCGTGAAGACGTGATGAGGCGTTTCGGCATTAGTCGCCACCGTCTGAATGACCTACTGAACCAGTATGCTGGCGGATTGTCATTTCCTCAGTACATTAATAATATCCGTGTCAAGGAGGCTTACGAGCTGATAACTCATCACCCAGAAATGTCAATTACAGAAATTGCTTTTGAAGTAGGCTTCACACCTCCTAATTTGCGTGATCAGTTCAAGCGTCATTATGGCATGACACCTACGAAATATCGCACGCATTTGGTATAAAGCCCAAATGCGTGCATCATTTTTTTGGTAGAATAGATGTTTTTGCGTATTTTTGCATTCGGTTATGAATGAAATCGTTTATTTACCAAATCAAAACGAGACGGCAATCGCGTTCGTGAAGCGTGTGGTTGCAGAACAATCTGACAGAGAACCGCTGTGCATTGTAGTGCAGCTGCTGGAGATAGCTTTGGGCGAACTCCAAGGTCGTCCTTGCGAAGTCAGCGTGACAGCTTCGAAGCAACGGTTTACCTTGACGCTCCGTCATGGCGGTAAACCTATTGATAACCGTATGATATGGTTGATGGATGATCATATTGACCGTGCAAAATATCAATCTGACGGCGATGACTGGGTACTGACCCTCCGTCGAGACATTCCTTCGTTTTACATTTCCCATGAGAAAGATTAAGATACAAAGACTATTATATATAAATATGAGAATTGGCCTTCAAGTCCTGTTACTTGTTTGTACACTGGCTTTTGTAAGTTGCGGAAGTAATAATTCAGCAAGGCATATTCCGAATTTGGGTGATACGCCCTATCAGGAAGACTCCGTATTGGTGGCTTATGGCTATCATCCGGACCGGGCACTCGTGATGCTGGACTCTGCCTTGTTGCTTGGCAACATCAATGAATACCGTGCCAAGTTTATCCGTGCCAGAATCTATAGCAAGTCGCTCCTCAAGCAGCGGCAGGATTCTGCCATCCTGATCTGTAAGCAGCTGTTGAAGCATGATTCCGTGATTAATGTACTCCATGAGCAGGAGAACGTTCTCGACCTGCTGATGATCACCAGTCGTACCAAGACCGACTTTGAAGGCTATGTGAAGTGGGCGACGCAGAAGGTCGAGGTCTGTCGTCTTCAGGGAGAGGAGACGGAGCAATGGCGTACGGAGGCAGAGATCGGAATGGTGATGGCTCACCTGGGACAGCCGGAGGAAGGTATGACGAAAATCGACGAGGCAATCCGTCAGCTGGATGCACCCGGCAGTATCGACCGCATGGATGCTTTTATCATTGCCGTGAAACGTAAGATTACTGTACTGAATAATCAGGGCCGCTATGCTGAGGTCATACCCTTTGCACAGCGTATCCTCGACCAGCTTGATCATTACGAGCAGCATGCCAAGGACTATGCCGAAGACAGCTATCGCTTGTCGTGGAGCGACAAGCCTGCCGACCGCGACCGCTATATTGACTTCAGCCGTGCCCAGGCCAACGGCTTCCTGGCAGGTGCCTATGCCATGACGGGTGATGTCGCCCATGCCCGTGAATATCTTGCCCGCTTCGACCAAAGTGGTTATGGTCATTCATTCGGTGCTCGTAGGATGATTATTCCAACGCAGATGGCGCTAGGTATGTATGATGAGGCGATGGTCACCTGTGATGAGATGGTGTATCGTATGGGCAATGATACCGTTAATGACGACTATGCCGTGATCCTGCGCGACCGTGCCGTCGTTGCCCGTGCCAAAGGGCATGTCGCCGAGGCTTACGATCTGATGAACCGTCATGCTAATCTGGCTAAGGTGCTCAGTGACAGTTTGCATGCCAGTGAGGCTCACGACTATGCCGCTCGCTATCATGCCCAGGAGCAGGAACTGAAGATTCAGGAGGCCGAGACGGCCAGTCGCATCAAATCGATCATCATCGGTGTTATCATATTGTTGTTAATCATTGCTGGTGTCGTCTCGTTCTACTATCGTCGTCAGCGCCAGATTATCAGTGAGAAGAACCGTGCCTTGGTTCGCATGATCAACGGCACGCCGCTTGTGGTGCCTACTGATGAGACGGAAGAAACGGAAGCCCCCGACGAGGTCAGTGATTCAAATGAACCAGAGGAATCAGAGACTAACTCAGCTCTCTTTGATGCGATCGATACAGCCATCCGCACGGAGCATCTCTATGCCAATGTCTCGCTTCAGCGTCAGGATGTCTGTTCACGTTTCTGTATCACCCGTCATACACTCAACAATCTGTTGGCGCAGCATGCAGGTAGCTCTTCATTCCCGCAGTACATCAACAATATCCGTATGGAGGTGGCGCTTCCTCTGCTTCGCGATGATCCTTCAATGACCATCTCTGCCATCGCCGCTGCTGTGGGGTTCACACCTGCCAACTTCCGTGAACAGTTTAAGCGTCAGTACGGTGTCACCCCGCAGGAATACCGCCAGAGTTTGTAGTCCTTCTGCTCAAAATGTCTTTTAGTATGCGCTCATTTGGTTTCCATCCCAAATGTGTGCATATCATTTCTTGGAGGTCAGAATCTTTATGCCTATCTTTGCACCAGTTTTTTTACGTTAATTGTTAGTAATGATTGAAAAAGGTAAAGAGATTGTGAGGGCGCCTTATTTGAAAGCAGGGGATAGGGTGGCCCTTGTTTCCCCTGCCTACTGGGTGCCGGAGGATGCTATTACTCAAGCTGCGGATGTGTTGAGAAGTTGGGGACTGCAGCCCGTCATCGGCCCTCATACCACAAGTCTAAATGTGGATGCCTTTTCGGGAACAGCGGATGAGCGCGCAGCTGACCTGTTATGGGCGTTAGAGGATGATACCATAAAAGCCATTTTTTGTTCACGAGGGGGATACGGTTCTATGCACCTATTGAACCGGATTCCTTTGGAGATATTCCGGCAACATCCCAAATGGCTGATAGGGCATGGCGATATCACGATGCTACTTTATGCCGTCGTAACCACGGGGACACTTTGTGTTCATGGTCCTATGGGATTTCAGATTGCCAGCCAACAAGAACCCACCACTACCATCACACGCAACCTGCTGATGGGTATATTGCCACAATACATTATTCCAAACAATCCTTATAACCGCTGTGGTCATGCAGAAGGTATCCTTGTGGGAGGCAATCTTTCAAGTTATGCTGTGATTTCTGGCTCAAAATTCCAGTTGCCAGAAGATCAAGAACTCATCCTTTTTATCGAGGAGGTAGAAGAATCGCTGCATACCATCGACAGATTGTTCTATATGCTACGCTTGCAGAATAGTTTCGAAAGGATAAAGGGCATTATCTTCGGAGCCTTCAATCACATTAGATACGATTTGCAGTTTGGTAGTGTCGAACAGATGCTGATAGCCCATCTGCATGATATTGAAATTCCAGTCTGCTGTGGCTTTCCTGTCGGCAGTAACAGTTGTATCCCGCTTATTGAGGGTGCGCCGTGTTCGCTTACTGTCACTTCTGAAAATTCTGTATTGACATTCAATATAGAGGGCACTCAGCAGGCCTGTCATATAGAGAAGACGAAAACGACGCTGTTGAAATAAGAGGATTGCCTCTGTAATATAAACAAATTAGAGAGGAGGGTATGTTCAAAAACTGACATACCCTCCTTCTTTTGTAATATTGGGGACTAATGTTACACTAGTCCATAATGTGACCAGGTAGATGCGTTAATTGATCGTACCTTCCTTACTGACCGTGAAAGACCAATGCTCCTGGTCATTGTTGGTATCCTTGGCAAAATACTTTTTCATTTTTATACTTATATTTGTTAATAGTGCTGCAAAGGTACGACAATAATTTGAAATCATAGCAAAAAATGAGAGAAATGTATGTATTTTCTTGTTTTTTTTCTCGCTTATTCGTAACTTTGCACCCCATGAAACTAGAAGAATTTGAAATAATGGCGCCTGTGGGGTCGCCGGAATCGTTGGCTGCTGCCATTCAGGCGGGGGCTGACAGTATCTACTTCGGCATCGAGAAACTGAACATGCGGGCGCACTCTGCCTCGACGTTTACGATTGACGATCTGAAGCAGATGGCGCAGACCTGTCGTGAGCACGGCATCAAGAGCTATCTGACGGTGAACACCATCATCTACGGTGAGGATATCCCGCTGATGCACGAGATCATCGATGCCGCGAAGGAGGCAGGTATCTCGGCCGTGATTGCCAGTGACGTGGCGGTGATGACGTATTGTAATCGGGTGGGGCAGGAGGTACATCTCTCTACCCAGCTGAACATCTCGAACATCGAGGCACTCAGGTTCTATGCGCAGTTTGCCGATGTGGTGGTGCTGGCGCGTGAGTTGAATATGGATCAGGTGGCTGAGATTTACCGTCAGGTGGAGGCCGAGCACATCTGCGGCCCGTCGGGTGAGCAGATCCGCATCGAAATGTTCTGTCATGGTGCCCTCTGCATGGCCATCAGCGGCAAGTGCTACATGAGTCTGCATGCCGCTAACCGCTCGGCTAATCGTGGCGAGTGTATCCAGGTGTGCCGTCGCAGTTATACGGCTACAGACAATGAGACGGGCTATCAGCTTGACATCGACAACAAGTATATCATGTCGCCGAAGGACCTGAAGACCGTACGCTTCATCGACAAGATGATGCATGCGGGCGTGCGCGTATTTAAAATAGAAGGTCGCGCGCGAGGCCCTGAATATGTCTACACCGTCGTGAAATGCTATAAGGAAGCCATCCAGGCCGTGCTCGACGGCACGTTTACGGAAGAGCGGAAAGACGCATGGGATGAGCGACTGGGCACCGTGTTCAATCGCGGTTTCTGGGACGGCTACTATCAGGGTCAGCTGATGGGCGAGTGGAACAAACACTACGGCTCGAATGCCACCGAGCGTAAGGTCTACATCGGCAAGGGCGTGAAATACTTCTCGAAACTCGGGGTGGCAGAGTTCACCGTTGAAGCCAATACCTTCAAGGTGGGCGACAAGATGCTGATTACGGGTCCCACGACGGGCGTGATGTATGTGACAGCCGACGAGATACATGGCGACAACGGTCCTGTGGAGGTGGCTGAGCAGGGCACGCGCGTATCCATCGCCGTTACGGGCAAGGTGCGCCCCAGCGACAAGCTGTTCAAGTTAGTGAAGAGTGAAGAATGAAGAATCAATAATAAACAGTAATGAGTGATATGACGATTAACGAAATACAAGACGAGATCATAGAAGAGTTCAGCGGTTTTGACGACTGGATGGACAAGTATCAGCTGCTCATCGACTTGGGCGGTGAGCAGCCGCCCCTTGACGAGAAGTACAAGACGGAGCAGAATCTGATCGACGGTTGCCAGAGTCGTGTGTGGCTGCAGGCAGACTATGCCGACGGCAAGATCCATTTCACGGCCGAGAGCGACGCGCTGATCGTGAAGGGCATCGTGGCCCTGCTCATCCGTGTGCTCAGCGACCATACTCCGCAGGAGATCCTTGATGCCGACCTGTATTTCATCGAGCAGATCGGTCTGAAGGAGCATCTGTCGCCCACTCGCAGCAACGGACTTGTAGCAATGGTGAAGCAAATTCGGCTGTACGCGTTGGCTTTCAGCAAGAAGCAATAATCCGACTTCGATTTTTGATATTTATTAACGAAAGAAAGTCTTCCGATTAGGCGGACTTTTGGATTATTTTTTGTATCTTTGCATGCGAATTTGAAAAGATATGGACTAAAACCTTTATAATATATGATTCAAACAGTAGTTAAGCGTGACGGACGCATCGTGGGATTCAACGAGCAGAAGATTATGGCAGCCATCCGAAAGGCCATGCTTCATACTGACAAGGGTGAAGACGAGCGTCTGCTGTATCAGATTACCGACCATATTGCCCAGCGTGGTGAGAGCCAGATGACCGTTGAGCAGATCCAGGACGCCGTAGAGGTGGAACTGATGAAGTCGAGCCGCAAGGATGTGGCTCAGAAGTATATCGCCTACCGTCATCAGCGTTCGGTGGCCCGAAAGGCCAAGACCCGCGAGGTGTTCCTCGACATCGTACACGTGAAGCATACCGATGTGACCCGTGAGAATGCGAACATGAATGCCGACACCCCGGCAGGCATGATGATGAAGTTTGCCTCGGAGACCACGAAGCCCTTCGTCGACGACTACCTGTTGTCGGAGGAGAGCCGTGATGCCGTGGAGCACAACTATCTGCATATCCACGACAAGGACTATTATCCGACGAAGTCGCTGACCTGTGTGCAGCACCCCTTGGACAATATCCTGAACTGCGGTTTTATCGCCGGACATGGCGCCTCGCGCCCTGCCAAGCGTATTGAGACGGCCTCGGTGCTTGCCTGTATCTCGATGGAGTGCTGCCAGAACGAGATGCACGGCGGACAGGCCATCCCAGCCTTCGACTTCTACCTGGCACCTTACGTGCGCATGAGTTATGTGGAGGAACTGAAGGCCCTCGAGGAACTCAACGGCGAGAGCTATCAGGATCTCTATGAGGAGCCCCTGATGGACTACCTGAAGAAGCCGCTCGACGGACTGACGGGTAAGGAGCGCGCCCAGCAGCATGCCATCAACAAGACCGTGGGCCGTGTGCATCAGGCGATGGAGGCCTTTATCCACAATATGAACACAATCCACTCGCGTGGCGGTAATCAGGTGGTGTTCTCATCGATCAATTATGGTACTGACACGAGTGCCGAGGGTCGCTGCATCATGCGTGAGATCCTGCTCTCTACCTACGAGGGTGTGGGCAATGGCGAGACGGCCATCTTCCCCATCCAGATCTGGAAGAAGAAGCGCGGCGTGAACTATCTGCCCGAGGATCGTAACTTCGACCTCTACCAGCTGGCCTGTAAGGTGACGGCGCGCAGGTTCTTCCCCAACTTCCTGAATCTCGATGCATCGTACAACCAGGACAGCGAGTGGCGTGCCGACGATCCCAAGCGCTATATCCACGAGGTGGCTACGATGGGTTGCAGAACGCGTGTGTTCGAGAACCGCTTCGGACCGAAGACCAGTATCGGGCGCGGTAACCTCTCGTTTACCACCATCAACATCGTGAAGCTTGCCATCGAGTGCAGACAGGAGAAAGACCAGCAGAAGCGCATCGATATGTTCTTTGCCAAGCTCGACCACATGCTCGAGGTGGCAGCCCAGCAGCTCGATGACCGTTTCCAGTTCCAGAAGACCGCCTTCGCCAAGCAGTTCCCCCTGCTGATGAAGAGCCTGTGGATCGGTGCCGACAAGCTGAAGCCTAACGATACCATCGAGAGTGTGATCAATCAGGGTACCCTCGGTATCGGCTTCATCGGACTGGCTGAATGCCTCGTGGCCCTTACGGGCAAGCATCACGGCGAGAGTGCCGAGAGTCAGGAACTGGGTCTGAAGATTGTCACTTATATGCGCGACCGCGTCAACGACTTCTGTGAGCAGTATCATCATAACTACTCCGTGCTCGCTACGCCTGCCGAGGGTTTGAGCGGCAAGTTCACGAAGAAGGATCGTAAGGAGTTCGGCGTCATCCCCGGCGTTACCGATCGCGACTATTATACCAACTCCAACCATGTGCCCGTGTACTACAAGTGCAGTGCCCGTCATAAGGCCGAGGTTGAAGCGCCCTATCATAACCTGACGCGTGGCGGACATATCTTCTACGTGGAGATCGATGGCGACGCTACCCACAATCCGCAGGTAATCATGAGCGTGGTGGATATGATGGATCAGCTCGACATGGGTTACGGCTCCGTGAACCACAACCGCAACCGCTGCATGGACTGCGGCTATGAGAATGCTGACGATCATCTGGAGAAGTGTCCGAAGTGCGGCTCTACGAACATCGATAAGCTGCAGCGCATCACGGGCTATCTCGTGGGAACGACTGACCGCTGGAACAGTGGTAAGCTTGCAGAACTCAACGACCGTGTGACGCATATCGATCACGGGGCACAGGACTTGTTTGGTGAGTAGTGATTAGAGTTCTCGATGTCATAGAAGATACCATGGTGGACGGTCCGGGATTCCGGACCTCCATTTATTGTGCAGGGTGCCGCCACAAGTGCCCCGGGTGTCATAATCCCCAGTCGTGGGATCCCAAAGGCGGCAGGGAGATGAGCACAGAGGAACTGATGAAGATCATCGAAGCCGATCCCTATGCCAATGTGACGTTTACCGGGGGTGACCCTATGTACCAGTGCGACGGCTTTGCGGATTTGGCGCGAGCCATCCACAAGCGCACGAACAAGGATATCTGGTGCTACACGGGCTTTACCTTTGAAACGCTTATCACACGGGCGCAGCGCGAACTGCTCGAACTGCTCGATGTGCTTGTAGACGGGCCTTTCGTCCAGGCACTCCGCGACCCCGATCTGCTGTTCAGAGGATCGTCGAACCAGCGGCTCATCGACGTGCAGGCCTCCCTCTATGCGGGCGAGACCATCTTGTGGCAGCCCGATGTTACGGTAAAATGACAATCCCCGCCAATCGGCGGGGATTATCTTTTATTCCTTGAACGAATCCAGTTTCTTCAGATAATAGTCGCGTAAATCGCTCCAATGGTAATAGGGAGCGCAATCCGTCTCCAGCGGCAGCGTGGCTTCGTCTTCGTTGAGGAGCACCTTTACCAGCACATCCTTATCTTTCGGGTTCTTGCGGTAGAACACAAACTGGATGTTGGCTGCCATGGGGAACACCTCGAAGTTAATCCAGCCGTGGGTGTCGAGGTCTTCCAGATTGGTAAACTGTTGATCGAAGCCGTTGATGCCTAACAGACAGGTGAGGGGCAGCACAATCGTCTCGTGGCCGAAACGCAGTGTGGCACCAGGGCGTGGCAGGGCAATGCAACTGTCGGCCTCTTCAATGATCTTCCGCAAAAGGTTACGCTGGGTGAAGGGCTGTTGTCCACCGTTCAGCGGATTGTTGCCGAAACTGATGTACCAGTAGGCATTGGCCTGCAGCCAGTTGTTGAAGAGCTCGTCGAGGGTGTAGATATCGAAGAGGTTGAAATGGAAGCGCATTTCGGTGCCCTGTACACTGGAGGCCATCTTGAAGAGGGCGAGGTTCAGGTTGTAGGTGTCCACACTGTCGCGCACATAGACAGAATCGTTGAAGAGTCTGCCCATGGCCTTCTTGTCGATGGTGTAGGGTTTGCAGAAATTCTTGTAGTTGTCCATCGACTCTTTCGGGTAGCGCTTCTTATAGAGGACGGAATCCTGCAGGTTCATGTAATACATGTCGTGCTGACTGGCGTCGGACTTGATGATCAGCCTAGGGTTATTCTTCACCAGCTGTAGCAGTTCGCTCTGCATCGATATGGTGCAGCGGATGACGACGGTGCTCTTTGCATCGACGACGGCTTTGTCGCTGAATACCTGGGGGAAGCGATCGTACATGCGCTGGGCTATCTGCTGGTGCTGTTCCACCCCGAGGGGTGTCAATTCACCGTAACGGTTTTTGGCTTCCTCTCGCAGCGCTTCAACTCTTTTCAGGGCTTGCTGGCCTACGGGTGACAGTTTTCCCTGATCTTTTGCCTTGCGGAGCACGTTGTAAGGATAGTCGTAATCCTTGGCTTTGATCATGTAGCGTGATCCGTGACGGGCATAGTGGCTAAGGTAGAATGGTTTTTTGCCCTTCGGTGCTGGTGTGAGCTGCTTGTTAGGGGTAGGGTAGGCATAGTAGTTGCTACTGGCCTTGAAGAGATTTTCCTTCAATTGCTCACGCACGTTTTGTGCCGACAGCGATGTGCAGATTACTGCGCAAAGGGCAAAGAATACGATTTTTCTCATAAGTTTTTGCAATTTCGGTTGCAAATATACGAAAAAAGATGTATTTTTGCAAAAAAAATAAGAGAATATGGCAAAATCTTCTACTTGGCAGGATGATTATTGGCTCCTTCTGATGGAAATCTATCTCCAGAAACCCGTGGGTATGAAGCCTTTGTATAACCGTCAGATGGTGGAGTTGGGTATGGAGTTGCATATCGCGCCAGAGGTGCTCTTCAACAAGATGTGTCAGATAGCCAATCTGGAGACGCCGCGCATCGAGCGTATCTGGGAGACCTATAGCGGCAATCCCCGTAAACTGGCTCGTGCGGCCCGCTTGTTGCGCGAGATGAAAGGGTTCAACAACGCCAGTCTGTTCTACGAAGGTGTGGAGACCAACGAGAGCTTCGAGAAAGACTTCAAACCTGTAGAAGGCAGCGATCATCTGACCCCCGTGATGCTTATCCTTATCCTCGACCTCTACTTCCGTCTGACACCTATCACGATGGTGCCTGAGACCCCAGAGGTGCAGGAGTTGGCAAAGCTGCTCAAACTGAAGCCGCGCGAGGTGGCCGAGGTGATGGAAGTGCTGCAGCACTGCGACCCTTACCTGAACCGTAAGGACACGTTTATCAACGTGCTGTTCGCGCCTTGCAAGGAGATTTGGCGCCGCTTCGGCAATTCTGATACAGAAGAACTGGCATCGTATGCCGAGCAGCTGAAGGCGTATTTTATGAGTTAAGATTAGAAATTAAGTTTTGGCACAAAGTCAGATACAGGAACAATTACAGCAGCAGAAACAGGGACAGATGTTCTCCCACCAGCAACTGCTGCAGGCTTCGTTGGTGGAACTGCCACTGATGCAACTCGTCGACCGTATCAATACGGAGATGAATGATAACCCTGCGCTCGAGAGTGAGACGGGTTACGACTACGGCGAGACTACGGACTATCAGGATGGGGGCGATTATAGCGATGCCCCTGAGGCTCAGGATGATTTCGAGAGCCGCAGTGAGCGCGAGGAGCGACAGTCGGCCCTTGATGAGGCCCTCAGCAATCTGGGGCGTGACGATGAGGATCTGCCCGTCTATCATGGTGGCAGTGCCCTTGCCGACGAGCGTGAGGAGATGGTCTATGGCGAGAGCGTCTCGTTCTACGACCAGCTGAAGGAACAGATGGGCGAGCTCGATATGACTGAGCGGCAGCGCGATATCATGGAATATCTGATAGGTTCCCTCGATGACGACGGCCTCTTGCGTAAGCCGCTCGATGCCGTCTGTGAGGAGTTGGCCATCTATCATAACCTCGATGTATCAGAACAAGAGGTGGCCCAGACGCTGGAACTGCTGCAGGGCTTTGACCCTGCGGGCATCGGTGCCCGTACACTCCAGGAGTGTCTGTTGCTACAGATAGCCCGGCGGAGTCCATCGCGTGTCAGAGAACTGATGCAGCGGGTGGTGAACAACCACTTCGATGAGTTTACGAAGAAGCATTGGGACAAGATCCAGACAGCCCTTGGCATCAACGATGCACAGGCAGAAGCCCTTTTCCGCGAACTCCGAAAACTGAATCCCCGCCCTGGAGCCTCGTTGGGTGAGACCGTTGGCAGGAGCATGCAACAGATAACGCCCGACTTCATCGTCGACACGCAGGACGACGGCACTGTCACCTTCGTGCTCAACAATGGGGAAGTCCCCGAGCTGAAAGTCTCCCAGTCGTTTATCGACTCGATGGAGGAATACCAACAGAACAAAGATAACCTGAGCCGTCAGACGAAAGAGGCGCTGCTCTATATCAAGAAGAAGGTAGATGCCGCCCAGAACTTCATTGAGGCAGTGAAGATGCGCCGTCATACGCTCTCAATCACGATGCATGCCATCATCCAGTTGCAGCATCAGTTCTTCGTCGATGGCGACGAGGCCTCGTTGCGCCCGATGATTCTGCGCGATGTGGCTGAGAAGACGGGGCTCGACCCCTCAACGATCTCGCGTGTGAGTAATTCTAAATATGCCCAGACGCGCTGGGGCACCTTTCCCCTGCGGCATTTCTTCAGTGATGCTTATGTCACAGAGAGTGGCGAGGCAATGTCAACACGAAAAATCAAGGCCGTGCTACGCGAGATCATCGATGCTGAAGACAAGCGTAAACCGTTGAGCGATGATGTGCTGAAAGAGGAACTGGGGCGTCGCGGATTCCCCATCGCCCGCCGAACAGTGGCAAAGTACCGCGAACAACTGGGTATCCCCATTGCCCGTCTGAGAAAGTAAGTAAAACGTCAATAATAGGAAAAAATGGTACGTGAGAAGACAATCATCCTAGGCGCACGGCTGGTAAGCATGCTGTTCACACCCTTCTATCTGCCGCTGGTAGGTATGATGGCACTGTTTGTCTTCAGTTATCTCGGACTGATGCCCTGGGCTTATAAGCTGCAAGTGCTTACCCTCGTCTACGTGTTCACCATTCTGTTGCCCACAGTGCTTATCCATCTTTACCGCAGATACCAGGGATGGTCCCTCATCGAACTTGGGCATAAGGAGCGCCGTATGGTGCCTTATGTCATCTCCATCCTCTGTTATTTCTTCTGCGTCTACCTGATGGACCTCTTCCACATCCCCCATTTTATGGGTGCGATCCTCTCGGCAGCTTTGTTCATTCAGGTGGTATGTGCACTGATCAATGTGTGGTGGAAGATCTCCACCCATACAGCAGCTATCGGTGGTGTGGCAGGTTCACTCTTCATCTTCGGCGAGTTTTTCGGGTTCAATCCCGTGTGGTGGCTCTGTCTGGTGTTCATCCTCGCAGGCATCCTCGGCTCCAGCCGTATGATCCTTCGTCAGCACACACTGGCGCAGGTACTTTCTGGCTTCCTTGTGGGAGCCGTCTGTTCGGTTATTGCATTGATTTATTCTTAAAACGATATGAAACCATTAGTAAGCATTATCATGGGCAGCACGAGCGATCTGCCCATTATGGAGAAAGCCTGCAAACTGCTCGACGAGCTGCAGGTGCCTTTTGAAGTAAACGCCCTTTCTGCCCATCGCACACCTGATGCTGTGGAAGAGTTCGCACGCACGGCGAAAGATCGTGGGGTGAAGGTGATTATCGCTGGTGCTGGTATGGCTGCCGCTCTTCCTGGTGTCATCGCTGCCAGTACGACACTGCCCGTCATCGGTGTCCCCATCAAGGGTATGCTCGATGGCCTCGACGCCATGCTCTCCATCATCCAGATGCCCCCGGGAATCCCCGTGGCTACTGTGGGTGTGAATGGCGCCCAGAATGCGGCTATCCTCGCTGTTGAGATGATGTCGCTCTACGATGCAGAGCTCGCCCAGCGTCTGGCGGTCTATAAGGCCAGTCTGCGTATCAAGATCGAGAAGGCCAATGAGGAGTTGGCTGCCATCAAGTATAACTTTAAGTGTAATTGAGATGTATCAGAGAAGATTCTCCACAGAGGCTCGTGTCGGTGGTATCGGCATCGGAGGCTCTAACCCCATCCGCATCCAGTCGATGGGTACGGTGGATACGAATAATACCGAGGGCTGTGTGGCACAGGCCAAGCGCATCATCGATGCAGGTGGCGAACTGGTGCGTTTCACTACCCAGGGTACCCGTGAGGCGGAGAACATGAAGAATATCTCTGCCCTGCTGAAGGCCGACGGCTACAATACGCCGCTCGTGGCCGATGTCCATTTTACGGCTCATACGGCTGATGTGGCTGCACTGTATTGTGAGAAGGTTCGCATCAATCCGGGCAACTATGTTGATCCGGGCAGAACGTTCAAGCATCTTGAATATACCGATGAGGAGTATGCTGAAGAACTGAAGAAGATTGAGCGCCAGCTTGTGCCTTTCCTCAATATCTGTAAGGAGCATCATACGGCCGTTCGTATCGGTGTGAACCACGGTTCACTATCCGACCGCATCATGTCGCGTTATGGTGACACCCCTGAGGGTATCGTCGAAAGCTGTATGGAGTTCCTGCGTATCTTTAAGCGTGAGCAGTTCAACGATGTGGTCATCTCCATCAAGGCTTCGAATACTGTGGTGATGGTTACCACCGTACGTTTGCTTGTCAAGACGATGGATCAGGAGGATATGCACTATCCGCTTCACCTCGGTGTCACAGAGGCAGGCGAGGGCGAGGACGGCCGCATCAAGAGTGCCGTGGGCATTGGCGCCTTGCTCACCGAGGGCATCGGCGACACCATCCGCGTGTCTCTCTCCGAGGAACCTGAGTGCGAGATTCCCGTGGCCCGTAAGCTCGTTGATATGATTCCTGTCTGTGCTGCCCTGCGTGAACAGGCTGAGGCTGGTATCAAGGACGATACCATTACCCTGACGCTCGATGATACCGACAGGGAGACGCTTCAACTGAAGGCCGCAATGGCGGTTGGTGCCCTGCTCATTGATCGCAAAGCCACGAAACTGGTGATTCATTCTCCTCTCCTTTCGGATGAGGAGAGGGAGGCTCTTGCTGATGCCATCCTTCAGGCAGCGCGCATTAAGTTCACGAAGACGGAGTATATTTCCTGTCCGGGTTGTGGCCGCACGCTTTATAATCTTCAAGAAACCATTGCCAAAATAAAGGCCGCCACGAAGGATCTCGTAGGACTGAAGATTGGCATCATGGGTTGTATCGTGAACGGCCCGGGCGAGATGGCCGATGCCGATTATGGCTATGTGGGGGCAGGTCGTGGTAAGATCTCACTCTACAAGGGTAAGACCTGTGTCGAGAAGAGCATTCCCGAGGAGGAAGCCGTCGAGAAGCTTCTCGAACTGATCAATAACGACAGAAAATAGTATCAAACAGATTATATTTTGGCACGGATTTCACGGATTTACATGGTTTAAAATTTTAAGCCGTGATGCTCGAAGAGCGCCGTGTAATCCGTGCCTAATAAAAAACAGTCTTTTTTATTTCTCCAGGATCTTTATCAACTCCTTCATGCCTTCGGAGGCACCCTTCTGGATCTGGGTGACGCGGCTGCCGGCATTGATGGGGTTCGGATCTATCAGATAGATGGGGGCATCGGGCTTTGCATAGTGCATCAGACCGGCAGCAGGGTAGACTACCAGTGAGGTGCCGATGATGATCAGGATGTCTGCCTGCGATACCTCCTCGGCAGCAATGCTGATGTTGGGCACAGCCTCGCCGAAGAACACGATGAATGGGCGCAACAGCGAACCGTCGCCAGCCTTCGTGCCTGGCTCTACCTCGCAGTTCTCGGGTGTCAGCTGAATCTGGTAGCGGGGATCATCGACATCGCGGCTTGAGCATACCTTCATCAGTTCACCGTGCAGGTGAATCACTTTCTTCGAACCTGCCATCTCGTGCAGGTTGTCCACATTCTGGGTAACTACCGTCACGTCGTACTTCTCCTCAAGTTTAGCCACGAGTTTGTGTCCCTCGTTAGGCTGCACGCCCCAGCATTTCTTGCGAAGCATGTTGTAGAAGTTTGTCACGAGTGTGGGGTCTGCCTCCCAGCCTTCATGGGTGGCCACCTTTGCCACGGGATAGTTCTCCCAGAGTCCGTCGGCATCGCGGAAAGTCTTCAGACCACTCTCCACCGACATGCCGGCACCAGTCAGTACAACAATCTTCTTCATCGTTCAATTCGTTTATATTAAAAATTGTAAATATTCGCTGCAAAGGTAGTGTTTTTTTTGAAAACTTAAACACTATAGCTGAAAAAATGTATTAAAAAAATAAAAAACTATGTCGCTCAGTAGCTATGTGTACTATATTTTATATAACTTTGCACCCGTTTTCGAGAATACACATTATTAATATATAGAAAGAATGGATAAATTAAGCTACGCATTAGGTTTGGGAATAGGTCAGCAATTGGCCCAGATGGGAGCCCATGAGATTAATGCCGATGATTTCGCACAGGCCATCAAGGATGTGCTGGCCGGCAGTGAGTTGAAGGTGTCGCATCGCGATGCCCAGACAATCGTACAGGATTATTTTACCAAGCAGGAGCAGAAACTAAAGGAAGAGCGCGCCGAGCAAGGTAAGGTGCATAAGGAGGCTGGTGAGAAGTATCTCGCTGAGAACGCCAAGAACGAGGGTGTGATCACCCTTCCCAGTGGTCTGCAGTATCAAGTACTCAAGGAGGGCAACGGCAAGAAGCCTTCAGCCAAGGATACGGTGATGTGTCATTATGAGGGTACACTCATCGACGGTACGGTGTTCGACAGTTCTTACAAGCGCGGTGAGCCCGCTACATTCCCTCTGCAGCAGGTGATTGCAGGCTGGACTGAGGGTCTGCAGCTCATGCAGGAGGGTGCCAAGTACCGCTTCTTCATCCCTTATCGTCTGGGTTACGGTGCAGGTGGTGCAGGTGCTTCAATTCCTCCGTATGCCGCTCTGATTTTCGACGTCGAGCTTATTCAGGTAGTATAAAGATCAAACAATTTAATAATAATAGAAATGAAGAAAATTACGTTTGCTGCCATTGCAGCAGTTATTGCTATCATGGCCACCTCTTGTGGCAATGGTGCACCGAAGGCTAACCTTCGTACCGACATCGACTCGATGAGCTATGCCATCGGTATGGCTCAGACTCAGGGTCTGAAGGAATATCTCGTTAACAGTCTGGGTGTCGACACCGCTTATATGAGTGAGTTCATCAAAGGTCTCAACGAGGGTGTGAACGCAGGCGACAATAAGAAGAAGGCTGCTTACTTTGCCGGTATTCAGATTGGCCAGCAGATCAGCACCCGCATGATCACTGGTATCAACAACGAGGTGTTTGGCGACGATTCCACGAAGACCATCTCTCTGAAGAACTTCATGTCTGGTTTCATCAGCGGAACCACTGGCAAGAAGGGACTGATGACCGTTGAGGAGGCTCAGCAGATGGCTCAGACGAAGATGCAGCAGATCAAGGCCGCCCAGCTTGAGAAGACATTCGGTGAGAACAAGAAGGCTGGTGAGAAGTTCCTGGCTGATAATGCCAAGAAGGAAGGCGTGAAGATGCTCGCCAACGGTGTGCAGTACAAGGTGCTGAAGGAAGGTACAGGCGCCATTCCCTCTGATACATCACTGGTGAAGGTTCACTACGAGGGCCGTCTGATCAACGATACCATCTTCGATAGCTCTTACAAGCGTGGCGAGCCTGCCACATTCCGTGCTAACCAGGTCATCAAGGGTTGGACTGAGGCTCTCTGCCACATGCCCGAGGGTTCTATCTGGGAGGTTTACATTCCTCAGGAGCAGGCCTATGCTGAGCGTCAGCAGCGCGGCATCGACCCATTCTCTACCCTCATCTTCAAGATTGAACTGATCGAGTCTAACGCTAAGCGTAAGTAATGAAAAAGATCATCATCCTTGCACTCGTCCTTGTGGCGAGTGCTTCTTTTTGCCCTTTAGAGGCCAAGAAGAAAAAGAAGGTCGAGGAGCCGGCAGCCCCTGTTGTTGAGGCTGTGCAGCTTCTGAATGGCTCCGACTCTGTGAGTTACACGGCTGGTATGACGTTTACAAAGGGTCTTGTCAGCTATTTGCTTCAGCAGAAGGTGGATACCGCCTATATGGCCGACTTCATCCGAGGTTTCAAGGATATGGTCAGCGCCAGCGGAGATCCCCGTCAGAAGACCTATGTCGTCGGCATGGACATCGCCCGCCAGCTCAATGAGCGAATGCTCCCTGGCATTACGAATGAATTTACCGACTCTCCTGATTCTATCGTGGCTCCGCTGCTCTATCGTGGTTTTGAGGATGCCCTTCTTCAGGATACCACCCTGTTCACGATGGCTGCTGCCGAGACATACTTTGCTGAGCGCGAGAAAGCCGACAAGGCTGCAAAAGAAGAGAAACTCTACGGTCCCAACCGTGATGCCGGTATCGCTTTCCTGGCTGAGAATGCCAAGAAAGACAGTGTCATCACTCTCCCCAGCGGTCTGCAGTACAAGGTGCTCGTTGCCGGTAAGGGTGAGGTGCCAACCGTCAGCGATAAGGTGCAGGTGAACTATGAGGGTCGTCTCATCGACGGTACCGTGTTCGATGCCTCTGCCCGTCATGGCGACAAGCCTGCCGAGTTCATGCCCACTCAGGTTATCAAGGGTTGGACCGAAGCCCTCACGATGATGCCCGTAGGCAGCAAGTGGCAGCTCTACATCCCCTCTGAGCTCGCCTACGGCAAGCGTGAGACAGGACAGATCAAACCTTACAGCACGCTGGTCTTCGATGTCGAATTGGTAGGCATTGTGAAGAAATAAGGTCTGCTGAAATCCATTATAATCGGAAGTGTGTCACAAAAGTGGCACACTTTTTTCATTTTTTCATTGAAAAAGTTGCATTATTCAATAAAAAGCCTTACTTTTGCTGACAAAATGTAACCAATAAAACAAGCAATGGAGAAAATTGATCTTTTGGACAAGAAGATTTTGAGCATTTTGTCAAAGAATGCAAGAATTCCGTTTAAGGATGTGGCTGCCGAGTGCAATGTCTCTCGTGCTGCCATCCATCAGCGCGTGCAGCATCTCATTGATGCCGATGTCATCACTGGCAGCGGCTTCGATGTCAACCCCAAGAGTCTCGGCTACAGTACCTGTACCTATGTAGGCATCAACCTCGAGAAAGGTTCGATGTACAAGGATGTTGTCGAGCGCTTGAAGCATATACCCGAAGTGGTCGAGTGCCATTTCACCACGGGCCCTTATACCATGCTGGTGAAACTCTATGCCCGCGACAACGAACAGTTGATGGATCTCCTCAACGGCCGTCTGCAGAGTATTCCCGGTGTCGTTGCCACCGAAACGCTCATTTCTCTGGAGCAGAGTCTGAAGCGTGAGATTCCCATATCCGTCGACGAAGAAGCATAAGTGCGATGGAGCATCCATTTGATCTGCAGGGCTGCCTCGATGCCATCTACGCCCGTTACCCCGAGGCCCCTTGCCAGCCTGTCATCGGTATCACGGGCAATTATACCGAACAAGCGTGCAAGCTAGCTGAAGGCTATTATAAGTCAGTTGTAGCCGCCGGGGGCGTGCCAGTGATAATCCCGCCCGTCAGCGATCCTGACGTGATTCTCAATACCCTCTGCCGTCTCGATGGTCTCATCCTCAGTGGTGGTGGCGACCACAATCCCCTTTGGGTAGGTGAGCAGCCTTCGCCCAAGCTTGGTGATGTCTGCGGCGAGCGCGACCTCCCCGAGTTGCTTATCACCCAGTTGGCCTATAACCGCCAGTTGCCTATCCTCGGTATTTGTCGCGGCATCCAGACGCTTGCCGTGGCTCTTGGTGGCCATGTGGCTCAGGATATCGGCGACATCCAGGAAGTGAAGCACTCCCAGAGTGCCGACCGTACCACACCTACCCATACCGTCACCATCGAGCAAGACTCGACTTTGTATCGCCTCTACCAAGAGTCATCACTCCCATCATCTTTTGAAGGGACCGGTGGGAGGCTCTTCGTCAACTCCTTCCACCACCAGGCAGTATCCGATGCCGGTCCTAAGTTCCGTGTGGTGGCTCGAGCTACCGACGGCATCATTGAGGCGATAGAGAGTGCTGAGCACAAATCCATCCTTGGTGTACAGTGGCATCCCGAATGCCTCGCCGATGGTCTGCCCCTCTTCCGGTGGTTGGTGGGCGAAGCCCGCTCCTTCAGTGAGGCTCAGCGTCTGCACGACCGTACACTGACGCTCGATACCCACTGCGATACCCCTATGTTCTTCTCTGAAGGTATCCGTTTCGACCATCGCGACCCGAAGATCCTCGTTGATCTTCATAAGATGACCGAAGGCCGTCAGGATGCGACCATTATGGTGGCTTACCTGCCACAGCCCAAGGACGGCAAGACCTTTGGCGAATGTGTGCCGTTCCCCGTGGCTGGTCCCAAGGCGTACGCCGACCTGATCTTCGACAAGATCCAGGCCATCGTGGCCGAGAATGCCTCCTATATTGCTCTCGCTGCTACCCCCGACGACCTCTGGCGCCACAAGCATCAGGGCCTGAAGAGCATCATGCTCGGCATTGAGAATGGTCTTGCCCTCGAGGGCGACTTGGCTAATATCGCCCATTTCGCCCAACGTGGCGTGGTCTATATCACCCTTTGTCACAATGGCGACAACGACCTTTGCGACTCTGCCCGCGGCTCGTCCACCCATGGTGGTGTGAGCCCCTTCGGAGCCGATGCCATCCGCGAGATGAACCGTCTGGGTATTCTCGTCGACCTCAGCCATGCCAGCGAGAAAAGTTTCTACGATGCCCTCGATATCAGTCGTGTGCCCATCGTGTGCAGCCATTCCTCGGCCCGTGCCCTCTGTGATCATCCTCGTAACTTGACCGACGATCAGATGCGCGCCTTTGCCGCCAAGGGTGGTGTTGCCCAGATAACCATCTACAACGGTTTCCTCCGTACCGATGGTGCTGCTACCATCCACGATGTCCTGGCTCACCTCGACCATGCCATCCAGGTGATGGGCATCGACCATGTGGGACTCGGCACCGATTTCGATGGCGACGGCGGTGTTCCTGGCTTGGCAGATTCCTCCGAACTTATCAACTTTACCCGACAGCTCCTGGCGCGCCGCTATAGTGCGGCCGACATCCAGAAGATCTGGGGCGGCAACTTCCTCCGCGTCATGAAGCTGGCTCAGCAAGAAATAGTGAAATGATGAATAAACCGTATATTTTCCTTTGCATCATGGCGACCTTATTCCTGACCAGTTGTGGCCTGCGCCGACAGGCCTCCGTCAGCGATGATACCGTCGCGATGACCCCCGTCGGTCCTGTGTTCAGCGCTGATAGCGCCTATCAGTTCTGTGAGCGTCAGTGTGCCTTCGGACCCCGTGTCATGAACAGCGACGCCCACGATGCCTGTGGCCGCTGGATCCAGCAGCAGTTTGCTGCCTATGGTCTTACGGTGACCACCCAGCTCACCGCCCTCCGTGGCTTTGACGGCACTCCTTTGAAGGCAACCAACATCACCGCCAGCTACCGTCCTGAACTTACGGATCGTCTGCTGCTCTGTGCCCATTGGGACAGCCGCCCCTGGGCCGACAACGACCCCGACGAGTCCAACTGGCGCAAGCCTGTACTTGCAGCCAACGATGGTGCCAGTGGCGTTGCGGTCATGCTCGAAGTGGCCCGTCTGCTCTCGGTGCCCGATACGACTGCTGCCAAGAAACTGGATATCGGTGTCGACTTTGTGTGTTTCGATGCTGAAGACTGGGGCATTCCGCAGTGGAGCGATGCGCCTGACAATGGTAACTCCTGGGCTCTGGGATCCCAGCATTGGGCTGCCCATCTGCCGAAGGAAGCCGCCCGCCAGTACCGTTTTGGCATTCTCCTCGATATGGTAGGTGGCGAGGGCGCCCAGTTCTATCGCGAGGGCATGTCTCTCACGTATGCACCCAATATCGTTGACAGGGTATGGCGCTGTGCTCATGCCGTCGGCTACGGCAGCATGTTCCCAAACCAGCCTGGCGGTACTATCACCGACGACCATATCCCCGTGAATCAAGTGGCCAAGATTCCCTGTATTGACATCATTCCATATTATCCCGCCTGTGAACAGAGCAGCTTTGGTCCTACGTGGCACACTGTCAATGACGACATGGCCCACATCGACCGCAACACCCTGCAGGCTGTCGGCCAGACGATTGTCCAAGTATTGTTCAGCGAAGAACCCAGCGGGCGCTGAGTATGTCTTTCGGGCTATATCTGCCCTGATTCCACCATGCGGACCACGCGCTCCGTCAGTCTGTCTGTGCCCTCAGGGTCATACTCTTTTTTCAGCGAGGCCCCGAAACCCCAGGCAAATACCTGCCAGAAGCCTGCGCGGATAGGACCCATAAAGGCTTTGATCATGTCGTAGGATGACGAGTGGCATTCACGGTCTATCAGTTTAATCAACAGCTTACCTTGCGAATAGGTAAGCTTTTTCATTTTCGGCTTGTAAGTACGGAAGATGTCTTCCTCCACGCGCTTGATGTGGGCCTCCTTGGCCTTCTCGTCAGGCAGCATATCCAGCAGTTCCGTCGTCTCGATCAGCATCTGCCGCGCCTCCTTGGCGATGGGCAGCACCTTCTTCACGTTTGTCACCAGGCGCATATAGGCCCCTGCCTGCTTCTTGTTCTTGAAGGTCAGTTCCGGATACACGTAAACGTTGTTCATCTCCATATACTGGATGCTGTCGCCATCGTGGAGCACCTTTCCCACCTTCACCGTCGGCACGAAGGTAGGCGAGTCCATCTCCGCGAGCACTTGCTCCGCAGTAATCTGCTCCTGTGCCTGCAAAGGCAAGCCCAGTCCGCACAGCATCCCTATGACGATCATCTTTCGCATTACGCCTGCAAAAGTACACCATTTTTCCCAATCCCCGCTGAATTCCTACCTTATTTTGCATTAATTCAGAAAATTATTCGTATCTTTGCAGTCGATATTCATCTTATAGTTGCAACATGAATAAATTGAGATTTCTATTAACAATCGCATTGACGTTTGTATTGTCTGCAGTTGGCGTCAGCGCACAGGACAACGGGCTGAACCCTGTCTACAAAGTACAATTAACCGACATTACTTATCAGAAGAATGAGGTCAAGAAGAAGGTGACGGTGGGCAAAGTGCTCAGTGTCATGGCCGATGTTGTCGAGGGTCGTGTTACCGACATCAACAATGAAGAGTACATCCCGCTGGCCCGCAATCGTGTCATGGAAGGACTGACCCATGTCCGCCGCCTGCAAGTGGTTGAGGATAGTGAGGCTTCCGATGCCAAGTATCAAGTGTCGGCCGTGCTCACCGATATTGCCGCCACGCGCAAGGTGAAGGCCTATGACCGCAAAGACAGCAAAGGGCGCGAGTACACAGAGACGAAGACCTATTACGGCGCCATCGCCTCGGTAGCCCTTCATTTCACCAATCTGCAGACGGGCGAGGTTACCACCAGCACCCTGTCTGGCCGCTGTTCCGAATACTCGCTCGCCAGGTCTGCCGACGAGGCTATCCGCTCCGCTCTCGACGAGTTGTCCGATAACATATACGAGTATTATAACGAGTGCTATCCCATCCGTGCCAACATCATCGAGCGCGGCATCGAGAAGAAAGACAAGACGAAGGAGCTTTATATCGATGTCGGCAGCCGTTTTATCGGCGAGGATATTCATTTCGATGTCTTTGTGGTAGGTCAGGTAGCCGGTCGCGAAACCCGCAAACAGATTGGCCGTATCCGTGTCCGCGAGACCTTGGGTGATGATATCTCCCTCTGCAAGGTCCAGAAGGGCGGTAAGGAAATCAAGGCCGCGTTCGACAGGGGCGATGCCATCGTAGCCATCAGCACCGACTGATGATCATTTGCCCCGGATTATGGAAAAGAAAGAAACATTTGGTGAGCTGGTCCGTTTTGCCATCGTGGGAACGACGGCAGCGGCTCTTCACTACGGCATCTACTGGGTGCTGCAGCATTGGATCAATGTCAATATTGCCTACACCATCGGCTATTTGCTAAGCTTCTTGGTGAACTATTACCTCTCCGCCCACTTCACGTTCAAGGCGAAGACCTCGGCCAAGAACGGTATTGGCTTCGGTGGCGCCCATCTGGTGAACTACCTGCTCCATATTGTGCTCTTCAACTTCTTCCTGTGGATTGGCCTCAGCCGCGAACTGGCCCCTATCGCCGTGCTCGCCATTGCCGTGCCGGCCAACTTCGTGATGGTGCGTTTCGTTTTCAAGCATTTTAAGCGCTCATGAGCAATCGGATGACCGTCGGCTTCGATGCCAAGCGAATCGTCAGGAACGGCACAGGACTTGGCAGCTATGGCCGCACGCTTGTCAATGATCTGGCTAGCCGCGACCTCAACCTGCGCCTCTATGTCCCCGATGCGGGCCGTGAGGATCTGCGCAGCCAGGTAGCCGAGCTGCCTAATGTCGGTTTCTGTTATCCTGATCGCACGCCTTTTGGCAAGGCCTTCTGGCGCTCTCGGGGGATTGTTGCCCAATTGCGGCGCGACGGCGTGGAAGTGTTCCACGGACTCTCTGGCGAACTGCCCGTCGGTATCCGTAAGAGCGGCATCAAGAGCGTAGTCACCATCCACGACCTCATTTTCCTGCGTCATCCCGAGTATTACCACTGGCTCGACACGAAGATCTATGCCTGGAAGTTCCGCCAGACCATCCGCGAGGCCGATCATATCATCGCCATCAGCGAATGCACCAAGCGCGACATCATGGAATATGCCGACGTCGACGAACGTCGCATCAGCGTCATCTACCAGAGTTGTGCCCCCCGCTTCACAATAGGTTCTGCAAAGAGCGCATCCAGATACATCCTGAGCGTCGGCTCCATCGAAGCCCGCAAGAACATCCTGCTGGCCGTGAAGGCATTGCCTTATCTGCCCGATGACCTGAGTCTGGTGGTCGTGGGGCGCCACACGAAATATACCGACGAGGTGCTCGATTATGCCAAGCAACAAGGGTTGGCGCATCGCGTGAAGGTGATGCATGGCGTCACTGACGAACAACTGCCGCAGCTCTATGCCGGCGCCGAGGCATTCGTCTATCCTTCACGCTACGAGGGCTTCGGCATCCCCATCATCGAGGCTATCAGTTGCGGACTGCCCGTGGTAGCCTGCACAGGTTCCTGTCTCGAAGAGGCAGGCGGCCCCGACTCCCTCTATGTCGACCCAGACGATGAACAGGCGATGGCAGCCGCCATCCGGCAGGTATTGAAAGGCGCCGAGGGTCGCGAACAGCGCATCTCCCGCAGTCAGCAGTACATCCGCCGTTTCGAGGGTAACGACGTCGCTGGTCAGGTCTTTGAACTTTATCAAAGCCTCCTTTAGAATTTCCACCTTATTTGTATATCCAGATCCGTTTGCGCCGAGGCGTCTATCTGCTGGTAACTGCTGCCGATGGTGCTCCTGTCGAAATAGTCTGTCACCCCAAGCTTGGCCGTGAGCGTCAGGTTGCCCCATGGCTGCACCCTCGCCATCAGCCAGTAGCGGATACCCTCACCGTAGAAGGTCGACATCGCGTAAGTGTATAGTGGTCCCCGTTCGTAGAGATACACTCTACTGTCGTAACTGTCGGTATGGAAATAGCCGGCCCCGCCATAGAGCCTGACCCGGCGATGGGTGTAGGATAGTGTCTGGCTTAGCATGGCGCCCCAGTCGCCGGCACCATAGGCACAATAGCCCGCATCCAACTGTGTCCTGCTGCCAAAGCCACTGTCGCCGGCATAGTCCGCACTCAGTCTGCCCCGATGCTCCCAACGGTTGTCTAAGGCTGTCTTGTCTTCATTGTCCTTCTGCTTCATTCGCAGCCGATAGCGGCCTCCCAGCGTCCAGTGCCGGCCTGTATGCGTCAGTTGCAATAGATGATCCCATGCGTGCGATGACTGCGACACTTGATACTTTGCCCAGGGGAAATAGGCGAAATCCGCATAATACACCATGCGCCAGGCTGCCGAGGGTTGCCATGTAAGTCCCAGATATACCCCGCTTTCGTTCTGTACCCGCCCGCCGTCGCTATAGCTCTGTGCATCGAGCGACGTATAGCGATAGGCATAGAAGCGCTGCAGGGCCATCACGCTCAGTTCGTCGCTCACGCGCCAACTCAGGGCATTGATGGTTGCCAGATGTCCTTTCTGGTCCACCGCCGTCTCTCCGTTCAGCGACAGGCGATAACTTGCATATCCATAGTCCAGGCTGGCATTCGTGAAGTCCGCACCCTGCGGATAGTGCCGGCGGTAGAGCACCTTGGTGTTCGGTTGTAGCCGCTTGTCGAGGTGAGTGTAGAGTGCATTCGCGCCCAGATGCAGCCCGTGGTGCTCATAGCGCAGGCTGCCGCCCGCCTTCGTCACTTGCAGGTTGTGTTTCTTGTTCATCTCCGTTTCCGTGCGGTGATAGTCCGAGGTCAGGATGGTCGCTGCCGTCCCGTTGTCGTTCAGCGTCGCATCCATCGGGCGATAGGAGCCAAAGGCCGTCAACTTGAAGCCTCTACCTAGATTCACCGTGGCTGCCACACCCTGCAGATACGTGTTGCTGCGCGAGCTGTGAGCCCTGACGCTGTGGGTAGCACGGCCGAGCGACTGCAACAGCGCTACCTTTCCGAGCGAGAAGTCGCTGTTCATCACCAATCCCATGCCCATCGCAACCCGATAGTTCCCCAGACACAGCGTTTCCAGCCGACCCAGGTTGCGCAGTTGCAGGTAGAGCGAGTAGTAGTCATAGCCCCAGCGGTTGCGGTTCGAGAAGAATGGTTCCCCCGCATCCTGCGCTCCGACGATACCCGCCTTCACCGCCTCGCCACTCGTAAACTGATAGCGCAGCCAGTGGCGGTAAGGGTATCCCAGATAGCCCTCGTTGTCGCCCCGCCGCTCGTAGAAAGGAATCCGCGCCGTAGCCGTCAGTTCGTGGCGACCGTTCCTGACTATCCTTTTGAGACTTGGGAATCCCGCCTTCGGTTCCTCACCCACGAATACAAATGCCGAGAGCAACTGCCGCTGACCGTAGCTCAGCGAACGGATCATCTGCAGTTCCCCCAGCGACTTCATCGGTCCGTAGCGATCCCTGTATTCCACGAGTTCCTCGATCTGCTGGGCAGAGAGGAAGGGCAGTTCCTCCAGCTGCTCCCGCGTGGC
>Ga0256405_10003795_pt1 | contig 30304 bp, 29 predicted proteins | sample RumenRJG_02DNA_FD_189096 | JGI IMG/M metagenome (GOLD analysis project Ga0256405, IMG submission 189096) | Bovine rumen microbial communities from Lethbridge, Alberta, Canada - RJG_02 | ecosystem: Host-associated > Mammals > Digestive system > Stomach > Rumen | place: Canada: Alberta...
CCAAAACGGCACAGAGCTCAAAATTGACGGTTTCACCCAAGCTTACATCAATGAGGGTGAGACATATTACATAGTACTTCAGGGACCGTCTGATCCTTATACTAAGAACCTCAGCAAGATTGTCAGCCCTATAGACCAAGTCATCACAGCCGATGCTGCCTACATTGAGACCTCCTGTCCGGCTGCGGTCATCAGCTATGATACCGGAAACAGTTTTGCCGGAGCAACCGGTTCGGAGATCGTGGACGGACAGGGTGACCCGTCGTCTGTATGGCTTTCGCCTATTCAACAGAAAATTAACAAGATTACCTTTGGTGCCTGCTACACCAAGAAGACGCAAGCACACTTCTTGAATGTCGTTGCGGAAACAGCTACTTGTTCCAATACGACCCTTACCGCATATATGGGTCAATATGGCGCCGACTGGTCAGATAAACTCACATGGACACAGGTTCCGGGTAACCCCACCTATTCGTACGCACGTGTTCAAATAGGTAACAACACGGAAACTATCAAGGTCTTCACACTGGAGAACGATCGTGGTTTCATTGCTCACGTGTATGGTAACGGTGAGGATGAGTCCTATGCCTACTCTGCCGGCTCAGCCGCTGTGGAGCAAGGTGTGCTCGTTAACGGTGAGACTTTTACCAACGGGTATCGAAGCGATAAGAAATACTGCTTTGGCGATGAGATCCATTTTGACGCCAATGTGGGTACCGACGCTATCAGCCGTGTGGACTGGAATTTCGGCGATGGTACATCGGAGTATTACGGTCAATCCGTTACTTCGCACTCTTATACTTCGCCGGGCTGGTATGACGTAACCGCAGCGCTGTACGGTCACCAAGTATGTACCGCGGAGTCCGAGCAGTACTTAGGTTCCGTCTCCTTCTCCTTCCGCATCGTTCGACCGGATACCGTCTTCGGATCTGTCATTCCGCAATGTATCTCACTGGATGAATACAAGTCAGACCCCGCTTATTGGGATGAGAAAATAGCAAATCCGCAGATTGATACTGTGCAAGAGAACTGCTACGATACCGTAAAGCTCAACTATATCATCTATAACCGCGAGACGGAAGAGTACCGCGATACGATCGTCGGTCGTGACATCGCTTACGGCTATGATGGCACGCCCTATTATTCTTCGCAAGATGTAGTAGAGGTGTACAAAAACGCTGCCGGTTGTGATCATTTCGTACGGTATTACGTCAAGGTCATCACTTGTCTCGACATCACCGTTAATAATAATCCTGCCACGCAGCATGTGTGCCCGGGTGAGGACTTCTCGGTTTCCTATACCAAGACCAAGGGGGATATAGAAGGTATGGCTACGCTCAAGATCCCGGGAACACAAGATAAGGAGATTTATATCTCGAACGATAATATCGCAGACGCATGGCTGACCATTCCTGTTAGTGAAATGACCAAACCGGGCGTATATAAGGCACAACTGCAGATCAAGGATGAGAACTGTGGCGACTTGCTCAAGTTCGACATCGATTTCCAGATCTATTATCCGCAGGATATCTTCTCGCTCAAGTACAATAACGTGCTTGCGGTATATGCCAGTGGCTATGGAGGCAATACGTATGGCAACTTCACCTCCTTCCAGTGGTACCACAACGGAATCCTGATCCCTGGTGCAACATCCGCTGTCTATCATACGGACGCACCGTTCAAACCGGGTGACACGTATTACGTAGAGCTCAGCGATGGTGTCGCTACTCCCCTGCCCTCTTGCCCGCTGACCATTCCGCAGGATGTAGAGGACTACAACGTCAATAAAGCGCCGTCGGCTGAGAAAAAACTCATCAACCGCCATATGTACATCGTCATCGACAACCGGATGTACGACGCATATGGTCTGCGCGTCAAATAACTGAAAAGTAACAGATGAAGCAACTCTTCAAACAAAACGCAGTTTTCATTTCGCTAAGCCTGATACTCGTCGTAGTATTGGGCTTAGCCCTTTTGTATATCCCTAAAGGTGAACTGCACATCCTTTTATGCGACCGTCATACGTACGCGCGTGATATATTCTATCGGTATTACACGCAAGCAGCGGAGTGGTTTCCATACGTAGTGTGCGTGCTGCTGCTCCTTTTCAGCCGCATCGGAGACGGTGTTCTGGCAACCGCTGCGCTATCCATCTCCGGTTTGGCTACGCAGGGACTCAAGTACCTCGTAGATACCGACCGACCCTATAAATGGTTTGAGAACAACTTCCCGGACATCACCCTTCCGCTGGTAGATGGCGTACGGATGAGTAAGTACTACTCGTTCCCCTCCGGTCATACCACCAGTTTCTTCGCGCTCGCTTTCGTGCTTTGTATCATTGCCACTAAAAGTCTCTCAGCGAAGCAGTCCAACAGTGCCAACACTCTCTCAGCACAGCGATCTATCAGCGTAGCTATTCAGATTCTTCTTTTCATCGCTGCCGCAGTGGGAGGTTATAGCCGCGTTTATTTGAGCCAACATTTCACGGAAGACGTAGCCGGAGGCATCTTGGTCGGAATTCTGATTACACTCCTATGCTATGTTGTATTTAACCATTTTGAGGGTCAAAAATGGTACAATTATCGCGTTTTTTCAAAAAAATGAGGGGTAAAGTGCATTTTTTTGCAAAAAAATTTGGTCATATCAAAAAAAAGCAGTACCTTTGCACTCGCTTTTGAAATCGAAGGCATTTGCCTGAGAAAAAACGATCTTAATCGCTTTTGAAAAAGAGCTCTAAAGTCGGTAAAACGACGGGCGTTTAGCTCAGCTGGTTTAGAGCATCTGCCTTACAAGCAGAGGGTCTGCGGTTCGAATCCGTAAACGCCCACAAAAAATGAAAGGAAACTTCGGTTTCCTTTTTGTTTTATAGTACGGGTTTGTCGTAACTGGTTACGGACAAATCGTGCTATAAAATGAAAAGAGAGGTTTACCTCTTTCATTTTTTGTGCAGAACTCACAGCGTTGCCTCTGGATTACGAAGAAATCCGAATGTCCACTATAGTGGATGAGAGAAAATAAATATCAATAAAAAGGGTGATTTATTTGCATATGTCAAAATTTTTTTGTACCTTTGCAGCCAATTTAAATTAGGCTTGTTATGGTCACTTTTATTATCGCTTTGATTCTGCTGGTAGTCGGGTTCTTTACTTACGGCGTATTAGTGGAGAAGATTTTTGGAGTAGAGCCGGATCGTCAGACTCCGGCGTTGAGCAAGACAGATGGCGTGGATTACGTGCCGATGGCTCCTTGGCGAATCTTCCTTGTTCAGTTTTTGAATATCGCAGGACTTGGCCCTATCTTCGGTGCAATTATGGGTATTTTCTATGGCCCGGCAGCATTCTTTTGGATCGTTTTCGGTACGATTTTCGCCGGTGGTGTACACGATTACATGTCCGGTATGCTCTCTATTCGTATGGGAGGAGAATCGCTGCCTGAGATAGTAGGAGGCCAATTAGGCAAGAGTACCAAAATCTTCCTTCGCGTGCTCTCGTTGGTCTTGCTGATCTTGCTGACCACCACTTTCCTTAGCGGTCCTGCTACCCTGCTCCAAGGACTTGCTCCGTTAGCTACCATCAACTATGGTATTTCGTCTATGCCTATAGCTTGGGTATTGATTATCTTCGGCTATTATGCGTTGGCAACCGTGCTGCCGGTAGATAAACTCATCGGTCGCTTCTACCCTATTTTCGGTGGTATACTGTTGTTCATGGGACTCGGAATCATGGTCGTTATGCTCTGGGAACATAGCGCCGAAATGCCCGAGGTCTTTGATGGTCTGCACAACAGACATACCAACGGTCTGCCGCTCTTCCCGATGATGTTTGTAAGTATCGCCTGTGGCGCCATCTCCGGTTTCCACGGCACGCAAAGTCCTATCATGGCGCGTTGCGTGACCAACGAGCGTCAAGGACGTTGGATCTTCTACGGCGCCATGGTGGCAGAAGGTATTCTCGCGCTCATCTGGGCAGCCGCAGCAGGTACGTTCTTCGCCGATCCGGAGAAAGGTTTGTACGGTATTGATGGTTTGCAGGCTTTTGCCGCTGCTCACCCGGGAGAGAACATAGCCGCACTTGTCGTTGACCGCGTTAGCCGCAGCTGGTTAGGTGCCATAGGCGGTATATTGGCTATCATCGGCGTCATAGCTGCTCCTATCACCAGCGGCGACACAGCGCTTCGTTCTGCACGTCTCATCGTAGCGGATTTCTTGGAGTGGGATCAGCGTCCTATACCGAAGCGTTTGATGATCGCCTTGCCTTTGTTCCTTTGCGTCTTCGGCATGGTGTTCGTGGATTTCAATGTCGTTTGGCGTTATTTCGCATGGACTAACCAGACCTTGGCAGTCTTCACTCTTTGGGCAGGCACGGTATGGTTGTATAAGAAAAGCCGAATTACAAATGACAAATTACAAATTACGAATTACCGTTACGGGTATTTGATTGCCTTGGTTCCGGCACTATTCATGACCATGGTGTGCAGCAGTTATATTTTCATTGCCCCGGAGGGCTTCCATTTTGCATGGCATTGGGTTTGCTATCTCTTAGCCGGTATCGTTACACTCGGCAGCTTGGTCGGCTTCCGCGTATGGGCACGTAATCTGAAGAATGCGAAATGATTAAATCTGCACAATATATTATCTCCTCTCCGGATGTGAAAGATTGTCCGAAAAGTCAACTGCCGGAATATGCTTTCATCGGACGCAGTAATGTAGGTAAGTCCAGTCTTATCAACATGATTTGTCATGACCCTAAGCTGGCAAAGACGAGCCAAAAACCCGGTAAGACGCTGCTGATCAACCATTTTTTAGTCGTTAGTCGTTCGTCGTTCGTCGTTCGACCCGATTCCAATGACCAACGACCAATGACCAACGACCAGACATGGCATCTTGTGGATTTGCCCGGTTACGGATATGCGCAAGCAGGACAGAAACAACGCGAGGCACTCAAACGGATGATTGAGCGGTATTGTCTGATGCGCGAACAGTTAGTTTGTCTGTTTGTGCTCATCGACTGCCGACACGAACCGCAGAAAATAGACTTGGAGTTCATCAACTGGTTAGGCGAGAACGGCGTGCCTTTTGCCATCGTCTTCACCAAAGGGGACAAACTCGGCAGAATGCGTCTCAAAGAGAATGTAGAAGCTTATCAAACACGCCTTTTAGAAGACTGGGAAGAACTGCCGCCGGTCTTTGTCACCTCTTCCGAGACAGGGCTTGGCGGAGAAGAGCTGACCGCGTACATAGAAGAACTGAATGAAAGCGTGCAATCTTAAAAATCGTTCATTTTTTGCATCCGTAATTACTCCGACTTGCCTCCGACCAAACTCCGTTATTAACAGCACACCCACAGAATGAGTAAAATCTTAAAAATAGTAAACTTTTGTCTGCTCTTCGCATGCAGCCTCTCTTGCTACGCACGTACAGCGCGTGTGTACGGATATGTGGTGGATCAGGACAATATAGGTATCGAGCTGGTCAACATAGCGGCATGGAGTAATGTACAAAGGGACGATGTACAAAGTACAAAGGAATTACTGGGCGGCACGTCAACCAACAAAAACGGTTTCTACGAACTCGTTTTAGACGAAGCGGACACGATTACGCTCATCTACTCGATGATAGGCTATACCAGCGTGCAGCAACGAATCATCGACTTCCGCGAAGTGCTGAACGTCAACGTACAGATGCTTACGGACGAACAGGTGCTCAGCGAGATAGAGATACGCGGAATCAAGCATACCAAGGGTACCATGGACCGCATTGATGCCTCCACGACACGCGTCATGCCGGATGCTACCGGAGGATCAATAGAGAGCCTGCTTATCACCTTCGCCGGTGTGAGCCAAACCAACGAACTCAGTAGCCAGTACAACGTACGCGGCGGTTCGTTTGACGAGAACTCGGTCTATGTCAACGGCATTGAGGTGCACCGTCCTCTGCTCATCCGCAGCGGACAGCAGGAAGGACTGAGTTTTGTGAACCCCGAGATGGTGGAGAACGTCCATTTCTCGGCAGGAGGTTTCGGAGCGCAGTACGGCGATAAGATGGCTTCCGTGCTGGACATCAGCTATAAAAAACCGCAGGCTTTCGAAGCCAGCTTGAGTGCCAGCCTCCTTGGCGCAAACATCTATGTCGGTCATGGAGACAGCACGTACTCGATGATGCACGGCTTCCGATACAAGACCAGCAAATACATGCTCGGAGGACTTTCAACTGCCGGCAACTATCAGCCAACTTATATCGACTACCAGACGTACATCACTTGGAAAATTAAAAATTCAACATTAACAATTAACACGCCTTGGGAGATGTCATTCCTTGGTAACATCAGCCAGAATGACTACCGCTTCACGCCGGACAGCCTCTCGGAATCGTTCGGAGGACAGGACGCCAAGAACCTCTCCATCTACTATGACGGCAAAGAGAAAGACAAGTTCCTGACCGCCTTCGCTGCCCTGAGCGCGAAAGGCAAAGTAAGCAAGGAAGTGGAGATAGGTTTTGACCTCTCGGGTTTCTATACCAACGAGCGTGAGAACTTCGACATCACCGGCGAATACGTGCTTTCCAATGCCCCTGCAGGTGGCAGCTCGGCAGGAAACGTACACTCGGAGCAGATCGACCCTTCGGAGGGACAGACAGCCGTGCTCGGAACCGGTATCTTCCACCAACACGCGCGTAACACCCTTCAGGCAAGCGTCATCACCCTCGCTCATAACGGCAACTGGAAACATGGTTCCAACACCCTCACATGGGGCGTCAGCGGACAGTTCGAACTCATCAAAGACCAGATCAGCGAATGGGAATGGCGAGACAGTGCCGGTTACTCCATGCCTGACAACAGCAAGTCAATGGAGCTTTGGTACGCCCTGCGAGGCAACAGTGACATGCACTCCGCACGACTGCAGGCATATGTGCAGAACGAGCATAAATGGAACACCACCAGCGGTCAGTGGATCTTAACCGTCGGCGGACGACTCCAATGGCGGAGTTGGAACAACGAAGTGCTGCCTTCTCCCCGTGCGTCCTTGGAATGGATACCGGGTTGGAAGCGCGATTTCTGTTTCCGTGTAGCAACAGGTCTCTACTACCAAGCGCCGTTCTACAAAGAGCTGCGTGACACCATCACAGACGACCTTGGAGTGACCCGTATCTTGCTCAACAAAAAACTCAAGGCGCAACGCTCCGTGCATGTGGTTCTTGGCGGAGACTACTATTTCCGCGCATGGGGACGACCCTTCAAACTCACTGCCGAAGCCTACTATAAACACATCGACCGAATGGAGAGCTATACCGTTGATAATGTGCGTGTTCGTTACTCCGGTCAAAACGACTCCAAGGGCTATGCTGCAGGACTGGATCTCAAGCTCTACGGCGAACTGGTTCCGGGAGCAGACTCATGGATCTCTTTCTCCACCATGACCGCACGCCAACGACTAACGACCAACGACCAACGACCAACGACTAATCCATGGATCCCCTCTCCAACAGAGCAACGGTGGAACTTCTCCATGCTCTTCCAAGACTACATCCCTAAGTTACCGCAACTCAAGTTCCACCTCAAGATGCAGTTTGCCGAAGGACAGCCGTTCTACGTTCCGCGCAACCGGCAAGCTTGGGGACGAATGCCGGTCTATAAACGTATCGACTTAGGTGCCACGTATGTCTTCAATGCCCAAACGGCGAAGTTCATGCGCAAGCCCTCTGCCAAACATGTCAAGCAGTGGGCATTGCAGTTCGAGGTCTTCAACCTCGTCGGTTGGAAGAACGTCAACTCCTATTTCTGGGTTGCCGATGCCTATGGTCAACAATGGGCAAGCCCCAACTACCTGACCGGCAGAAGATATAATTTCAAGGTCACTGTGGACCTGAGATAATTTGAAATTTGACATTTGAAATTTGATATTTAATAATATGGCAGAAGAACTAACTCCGATGATGAAACAGTTTCGGGATATAAAAACACAATACCCCGATGCGATGCTGCTGTTTCGTTGTGGCGATTTCTATGAGACTTACGCAGAGGATGCGGTCAAGGCGAGCAAGATCCTCAATATCACCCTTACCCACCGTTCCAACGGCGCAGGAAATGCCGCTCAAGCCTTAGAGATGGCGGGATTTCCCTTCCATGCCCTCGATACCTATCTGCCCAAACTCGTTCGTGCCGGACTGCGTGTCGCTATCTGCGACCAACTGGAGGATCCCAAACTGACCAAGAAACTGGTCAAACGAGGCGTGACCGAACTGGTCACCCCGGGTGTCAGCTATTCCGACACTACCCTCACCCAGAAGGAGAACAACTGGGTAGCTTGCATCCACTTTTCAAACGACAAACGACAAACGACAAACGACAAATACCCAATCGGTGTGGCTTTCCTCGACATCTCCACCGGAGAGTTCCTTGCCGGACAAGGAGACAGCGATGCCATCGACAAACTGCTGACGAACTTCGCGCCCAAAGAAGTATTGTACCTGCGCGGACGTAAGAACGACGTGGAGAGCCTCTTCGGCAGCAAGTATTTCACCTTCGAACTGGAGGACTGGATGTTGGTCGAATCGACCGCACGCGAACGGCTCCAGAAACTCTGGGGCGTCAGCTCGCTCAAGGGTTTCGGCTTGGAGAAAATGCCTGCCGGAGTGACTGCCGCAGGAGGCATCCTCATGTATCTCGACATGACGCAACACCTCCAAACAGGACACATCCAACACCTCAGCCGCATCGAAGAAGACCGATTCGTTTGGCTCGATAAATTCACTATCCGCAACCTCGAACTGGTCAAAGGACAGAGCGATGATAGTGCCACTTTATACGATGTCATTGACCGAACGATCACCCCAATGGGCGGACGTATGTTACACCGCTGGATGGCTTTTCCGCTCAAGGAAGTACGCCCGATTCGTAACCGCCAAACGGTCGTTGAACATCTCTTCAAGAACCCCGAAGCACGGGAATCGTTACGCGAAGCACTCAACCAGATGGGCGACCTCGAACGTATCGTCAGCAAGGTCTCCACGGGTCGTATAGGTCCGCGTGAGATGGTCCAGTTAGGTCGCGCCTTACGCGCTGTCACACCCGTCAAACGGATCTGCGAAGAAGCACGCGACAACTCCTATCTCTCCCTTCTTGGCGAACAACTCGATCCCTGCACAGAGATGCGCACACGTATAGAGCGCGAGATAGTTCCCGACCCGCCTTTGGCACAAGGACGACCGAACATCATCGCACGTGGTGTGGACACCGAGCTGGACGAGCTGCGCGCTATTCAGTCCGACGGAAAAGACTACCTCCTCCAGATCCAGCAACGCGAGATAGAACGAACCGGCATCACCAGCCTCAAGATCGGCTACAACAACGTCTTCGGCTACTATCTCGAAGTCCGCAACACCTACAAAGAACAAGTACCCGCAGAATGGATCCGCAAGCAGACACTCGTCAACGCCGAGCGGTACATCACAGAGGAACTCAAGACCTACGAACAAAAGATCACGACAGCCGAAGAGCGTATCCAGATCATCGAGAACCGCCTCTATCAGGAGCTCATGCTCGCTCTATGCGAATGGGTTCCGCAGATGCAGTTAGACGCCAATGTTCTGGCGCAACTGGACTGCCTCCTCTCCTTTGCCACCGTAGCTGCCGAGCATCGATATGTATGTCCCAACATCAACGACAGCCTCGTCATCGACATCCGTCAAGGACGACATCCTGTCATCGAGCAACAACTGCCTCCCGGAGAGCAGTACATCGCCAACGACGTCCTTTTGGACAATAACGGGCAACAGATCATCATCATCACCGGTCCGAACATGGCGGGTAAATCTGCCCTGCTCCGCCAAACAGCCCTCATCGTGCTCCTCGCACAGATGGGTTCGTTCGTGCCTGCCGAGAGTGCGTCCATCGGTATCGTGGACAAGATCTTCACCCGCGTCGGAGCGTCCGATAACATCTCCCTCGGCGAGTCCACCTTCATGGTCGAGATGAATGAAGCAGCTTCGATCCTCAACAACCTCTCCGAACGAAGCCTTGTGCTCTTCGACGAACTCGGACGTGGTACCAGCACGTACGATGGTATCTCCATCGCTTGGGCGATTGTCGAATATATCCACGAGAACAAAGGGCACGCCAAGACCCTCTTCGCTACCCACTACCACGAACTCAACGAGATGGAGAAGACCTTCGATCGCATCCGTAACTACAACGTCTCAGTCCGCGAAGTGAACGGCAAAGTCATCTTCCTGCGCAAACTCGTACGCGGCGGTTCGGAGCATAGTTTTGGTATCCACGTAGCCAAACTGGCAGGCATGCCGGCGTCCATCGTCGAACGTGCAAACCATATTCTCGCAGACTTAGAGCGTGCCGCCAAGAACGGAGACATCGCCAAACCAACCCAACAAATCGGAGAGACCCGCGAAGGCATGCAACTCAGTTTCTTCCAACTCGATGACCCGGTTTTGGAGCAGATACGCGATGAAGTCAAATCGCTGGATATCAACAACCTCACCCCCTTAGAGGCACTCAATAAACTATCGGAGATCAAACGATTAGTCGGAGGAAAATAACTGAAATCTGAGATCTGAATTCTGAACTCTGAATTCTGAATGCTGAAATCTGAATTCTGAATGCTAAAAAAACGTTACATATTACGAACGATACTCATTGTATTAGGTGTCATCTTAGCCCTCACGGGCGCATTCGTCGGCGAGCAGTACTACCGCTGGCATATTTGCAACTTCGTCTCGCGAGATGGCGAACCGCACGAGTATAACATCTACGCCGGATCAACCACCGACTCCGTTCTCAACCTCCTGCGCGAGGACTACGAGATCAGTTCCGAGACCGACCTCAAGCTCCATATGCGCTATTTCGTGCTCAACTATCCGGAGGAAGGACACTACCGTTTTCCGGCGCAGATAGGTGACCGTGAACTCATTGAGCGACTCAAATACGGTCATCAAACTCCCGTGCACATCACTTGGAATCATTTCGTCCGCACACGCGAAGACTTGGCAGGCAAAGTGACCCGACATCTGCTCATGGATAGCGTCACCCTGCTCCATCTCTTGGAAGACGACACCTTCTTGGAGCCGTACGGACTCAACAAAGAGACCAGCCGATGTCTTTTCATCCCGAATACGTACGAGGTCTATTGGAACATTGCCCCCGACCAACTCTTCGACCGAATGCAACGGGAGTACAACACTTTCTGGAACGACACCCGACGTGCCAAAGCCGATTCGCTCGGACTCACGCCTATCGAGATTGCCATCGTTGCCTCTATCGTCGAAGGCGAAAGTCACAACAAAAACGAGATGCCGCTCATTGCCAGCCTTTACCTCAACCGCGTTCGTAAAGGGATGCTGCTCCAAGCCTGTCCTACCGTCAAGTATGCGGTCGGCGATTTCAAACTCAGACGTATTCTTTACCGCCATTTGGCTATCGATTCGCCTTATAACACCTATAAATACCCGGGTCTGCCTCCCGGACCGATTCGCTGTCCGGCTCCCGAGACACTCGACATGGTTCTCAATGCGCCCAAAACGGACTATTTGTTCATGTGCGCCAACCCTGCCCTCAATAACACCCACATCTTCTCTTCTTCGTACGGCAATCACTCCGCCGCCGCTCGGCAGTATAGACACACGATGGACACGATCCAATGGAACAAATGAACACAATGATTTGGGATAATAATGAAGATATTAAGTTGATTGAGTGCGAGAATAACAAACGCGTTATTCAACGTCATCTCAACGAATGTCGCGAAGAGCGGCGTCCGTATGTCTTCGTCACTTCCACCATGACCATCAAACCGCTGCGACGACTACTCGTGCCGGTCTCCATGCTCGAAGAAGAGACCTACAAAGCGGAGATTTGCACCTATATCGCCCGCAAAACAGGAGCACATATCATCCTCCTGCAAGCCAACGACTACGGTTCGCACGCCAAACAAAACGTCAACCGCATCGTCACGCACATCAACAAAGTCAATGAGCGCCTGAAGACAGAGGAAGCCGATCCAATTTCTTACGAAATCGTCCTTGCCCGCAAAGACTCCTTCTCCCTCATTCAGGAAGCGGCGGAACGCCAAAGGGATTTTCAGCACGACCTGCTCATCCTTACCGCCAGCAGGGATTACGGACTCGATGATCTCCTCTTCGGACCTCCCGAACGAAAAGCGATCCAACGAGCACTCGTTCCTGTCATGTTGGTGAATCCACGAGAAGACCTATTCTCCCTCTGTGACTAACATTTTGCTCTTCAACCCATATAATTTATAACATTTCGACATAAATTGCCTATTATATAAAAACATATGCAATTTTGCAAACTCGAATTTGCAGTTTTTAGTTTTTTGACACTTTTTTGCTAAAATATTTGGTCATATCGTCAAAAAGCAGTACTTTTGCATCGTGTTTTTCATGGTATTAGATTTAAGGTTAAATGAAAAGATTGGGTTGTCGGGAGACAACCTTCTTTTTTATCTTTCGTTGTTCGCCAGAATAACAAAAGATAAAAAAGGAGACAACCTTTTATCTTTCGTTGTTCGCCAGAATAACAAAAGAAAAAAGAGGTGACAACCTTCTTTTTTTTAACTAACAAACAAGGACGAAGTCCCAAACCAAGCCCGCAGGGCTCAAACAAGGACGAAGTCCCAAACTAACAAACGATTAAACTATGATCATAATTTTTGACTTAGACGGAACGCTACTCAATACGATTGACGACTTGGGCTATGCGTGCAACTATGCCTTGGAGCAAACAGGCTATCCGACGCATCGCATTGAGGAATACCCGCGCATGGTGGGAAATGGTATCAACAATCTCATTCGTCGCGCCTTGCCCGAAACCGAACGCACGGAGGAGAATATCCTTCGCGTGCGCGCGCATTTCGTTCCTTATTATGATGCCCATAACAGCGACTACACCCGTCCGTACGAAGGCATTCCCGAGTTGTTGCAATCCCTCAAAGCCCAAGGGCACCGCCTCGCCGTGGCAAGCAACAAGTACCAAGCTGCCACAGAGAAGATCGTTTCCCATTTCTTCCCGGGCATTTTTGATGTCATCCTCGGTGAACGCGAAGGCATCCCTCGCAAACCCGATCCCCATATCGTCTATGACATCTTGTCTTCTTTAAACTTTAAACTAGAAGGCTTCTCTCAACTCTCAACTATCAACTCTCAACTAATCTACATGGGTGACAGCCTCGTGGACCGCGACACAGCCGCTAACGCGCACGTGCCTTTCGTAGCCTGCTCATGGGGATTTGTCAGCCGACAAGACTTGATAGAAGCCGGTGTTTCTCGTATCATCGACCATCCCGCTGAACTCGCTTTGGATATCTATATCCATCAATCGATCCTTCCGCAATACGATGCTTTCGATGGTGGGCACCGACGTGATCATGCCGAAACGGTCATCAGCGAAAGTCTCAAACTCGCACGAGCTAACAACGCCGACGAGACCATGGCATATGTCATTGCCGCGTACCATGATCTGGGCTTGAAGATCGACCGCGAGCTCCATCATATCCATTCCGGTGAGATCCTCATGGCGGACAACACCCTGCGCCGGTTCTTCACACCCGACCAACTGCTCACCATGCGCGATGCAGTCGAAGACCATCGTGCCAGCAGCCAAAACCCGCCGCGTACTATCTATGGTGCCATCGTTGCAGAAGCCGATCGGCAGATTGACCCGCTTACTGTCATCCATCGAACGATGGCGTATAGCCGCAAACTGTTTCCCGAAGCCGATTTCGAAACCCTTTACCAACGTTCCCTCGCTCATCTGCACGAGAAATACGCGGAAGGCGGTTATATGAAACTCTGGCTTCATTCCGAGCGCAACGTCCAAGGTCTTGCCACTCTTCGCTCCCTTATTCACGACGAACCCCGCCTCCGCACCCTCTGCCGTGACTGGTTTGACAAATCCAAAGCGCTATGACGAAGATCCTTTTTATATGTCACGGCAACATCTGCCGTTCTCCCATGGCGGAGTTTATCATGAAGCATCTGGTGTCGCAAGCCGGTCGCTCTGATGAGTTCGAGATAGCCTCAGCAGCTGTCTCCACGGAGGAAATAGGCAACGACATCTACCCTCCTGCCAAACGGATGTTAACCTCCCAAAACATCCCCTTCACGCATCATTCCGCACGCCAGATGACGCGTGCCGACTACGCCTATTACGACCACATCATCTGCATGGATCAAAGCAACCTCCGTTGGCTCAACTACATCATCCCTTCCGACTCCGCCCACACAGTCACCCTCCTGATGCAATGGGCAGGAAAGGCACGCGATGTTGCGGATCCATGGTATACCGGTGACTTCGAAAAGGCGTACAATGACATTTTAGAGGGCTGCCAAGCCCTATTAAAACAACTGTAATAAAGATTGTCGTTTTCGGTCGCATATTTGCGACCGCGATAAAAAATGTTTTTTATGTTTATGGCTTTTTATTGCTTTTACTCGTTAGAGTGCGGAGTTTGGGGATAAAAACTATCCGAAAGCTTGCTTGCGAGGAGTTTTTAGCAACAAAGTACGCATAGCGCGAAGCGCAAAAGCGATAAAAAGTGTTTTTTATGTTTTTGTCTAAATATATGAACTACGAGATTATTTCCGACCGTCAGGAGCGCGTCCTTCGCTATCTGGACGAACACCACATTCCCTTCACGACCTACAATCACCCCGAGGGCAAGACCATCGAGGAGGCGAAACGTTGGTGGCACGATGATGGTTCCGTCCATTGCAAAAACATCTTCATGCGCAACCACAAAGGCGATCAGCACTACCTCATCTGCTTCCCTTGCGACTACGATCTCGCCATCCATGACATCGAGCATTGGCTCAAGGATGTCCTTGTCTCGCAAGGTCTCAAAGCCCCCGGCAAACTCTCTTTCGCCTCGCCCGAACGGATGATGCGTTACCTCGGTCTCGAACCCGGCTCTGTCAGCCCCTTCGGACTCATCAACGACACCGACCACCATGTCATCCTCTTTCTCGACAGCCGTCTGAAGGACGCCGCCTCGCTCTCCTTTCACCCCAATGACTGCCGAGGAACAGTAGTCATCGCCCAAGATGCTTTTCAGCAGTACTTATCCTCCGTTGGCAATAAAGTCGAATACATCACAACTTGTTAATTATGAACAAATTAGAAACATACCAAACGCTCCTTCCGCAGATCGAATCGCTCGTCTCCGGAGAAACAGACCTGATTGCCAACATGGCTAACGTAGCCGCGGCGCTCCACGAAGCCTTTGGCTTCTGGTGGACAGGTTTCTATAGAGTAGAAGACAGCCTCCTCGTCTTAGGACCCTTCCAAGGTCCCATTGCGTGTACCCGTATTCCGTTCGGCAAAGGAGTCTGTGGCACCTCTTGGCAACGTGCCCAAACGATCATCGTCCCCAACGTCCATGACTTCCCGGGACATATAGCCTGTTCCTCTGCCTCCAATAGTGAGATTGTCGTCCCCGTCATCCACGACGGCGAAGTCATCGCCGTCCTCGACATCGACAGCACATCCTTCAACACCTTCGACGAAACGGACCGATATTACTTGGAGCAAATTGCTCAGTTGATTCCATAAACAATACTAAAACAATATATTCATTATGCTACAAGTTGGAGACAAAATGCCGAGTTTTGCGGCAGCAGACGAAACCGGTAAGATGGTCACAGACAAAGACCTGATCGGCAAGAAAACAGTCATTTACTTCTACCCCAAGGACTCAACTCCGGGCTGCACAGCCGAAGCATGTAACATCCGCGACAACTACCATGCTTTCCTTGCGCAGGGTTATCAGGTCTATGGTGTGAGCAAGGACAGCGAGGCTTCGCATGTCAAGTTCAAAGAGAAATACGCTCTACCCTTCCCTCTTCTGAGCGATCCGACAACCGAGATGCTGCAAGCTTTCGGCGCATGGGGCGAGAAGAGAAACTACGGCAAGGTGTCGATGGGTACATTAAGAAAAACCTTCGTTTTCAATGCCGAAGGCGTCTTGGAACGTATCATCGAAAAAGTCGATACAAAGAATCACGCTGCGCAGATCCTGTAATCTTGCGCAGCGTGACTTAATAAAAATGTTTTTTTATGTTTTTGTCTAAAATTAATAATCGCCACTATTAGTAGTTTTCCGCGAACAACTGGAAGTAAGCCTGTGCGTGGTGGCAAACAGGGCACTCTTCCGGAGCCGCCTTGCCCACTACGATGTGTCCGCAGTTGGAGCATTGCCAGATGCAATCACCCTCACGCGAGAAAACCACCTTGTCTTCGATATTCTTTAGCAACTTGCGGTAACGCTCCTCGTGGTGTTTCTCTATCTCACCCACCATCGCGAACTTAGCTGCAATCTCGGGGAATCCCTCTTCTTCAGCCTCTTTCGCCATACGGGCGTACATATCCGTCCACTCAGCATTCTCACCGGCCGCAGCCTCAGCAAGGTTCGCAGCGGTGTCGCTGATCTTACCACCATTCAGGTATTTGAACCACAACTCCGCATGTTCTTTCTCATTCGCTGCTGTCTCCTCAAAAATCTTACTAATCTGTACAAAACCATCTTTTTTCGCCTTCGATGCAAAATACGTGTACTTGTTACGTGCCATAGATTCACCTGCAAAAGCCTCCATGAGGTTCTTTTCGGTCTTTGTTCCTTTTAATTCTTTCATAATAATTAATTTTTTAGAGTTTCATTCTAAAAGCAACAAACATTATGCCATTTGTATATTTTTCACTCATTTCTTGCAAAAAAAATCCCACATACGCAAGTGTATGCAGGATTTTCTTTGCCGGGATGCTACTTTTTCTTCACTCCTTGGTACTCTTCCACGGTCTTCGTGGTGATGGTGACGACCTCTTTACCTTCTCCCGTTACTCCCTCTCCTTGGGAGAGGGTCTGGGGTGAGGTCTTCGTATAGGTCGCAGTCGTGCTGATCGTGCGCCATGCCTTACAGCTCGTCATGCCAAAGGCGAGGCTAACCGCAACTACCGATATGAATAAAAGTTTTTTCATTTTTGTTCTCCTTTCTGTTTGAATTTGTAGGTGTAATCGATTCCCATGAGGGCACCGGAGAAGGTGGCAAGCTCGCCGAAGCCGACTAAGAGGCTCTCGTGGATCTCGCCCTGCGGAGCGATATACACTCCGCAGAACAAGAGCACTAATCCGCCAATCGCCAGTATCGCTGCTGTGAGAAGCTGAATACTAAGTTTCATGGCTCACCTCCTTACCCGTTGTGCTCCTGATCATAAGCGTCCATCTCGAGCTTCCAAAGGAAGGAGAGCATGGTCTTTTTGCCATCCGGCTGGTCTTTCTGGGCTGCGAAAGCCATCTGGTCGGCTGACATCTTCGAGAGATCCACAGCTCGAGCGGCTACGGCACTCGCTACCGCACCGAAGCGGCTACGCTGTTTTACCTCCTTGGCAGTCACCGGAGTCGAGCGCTCCACTTTCTTGCGCAGGAACAGGCGGTTACAATTAGGGTTAGTGGTAGCTGCCGTTCGGTGCGTGCCAAGCAGCATCTTATTGCAGCTGTGTTGCGGGTTCTTACCCGGTTTACTCAATGCGCCGGACACATGATCAATACCGGCACTCCATTCTACTTTTGCCATAGTTAAAATTTGGTTTTGTGACCGCCCGCATGGCTTCTATGTATCCGCCAAGTTTGGCGGATCCCTATCATCCATACGTTCGATCTGGTTAATACTTTGTTCTTTGACCCGGCATTCTATGCCGGTCTTTACTTTCTTTGTTAGGTTCGCGGGATGTTAGTCCCGCGTTCCCTTAATCACCGATCTTCTCTCCATCGGCGTCGTACTGATCATTCAGCTTGTGCATCGCATAGCCGAACAAACTGCCGTACTTGTGCTGAGCCTTGTACTCCGCCTCCAGCTTCGCTTTCTCGGTCGGATTCTCCAACACGGTGCGCACTGCCGCTGATACCTTCGTGAAACGCTCTTTCGCCTTGATCTGAGCCGCACTCGGCTCTTTGGTACTTGGGTTACACAACTTGCCGGTCGTCACTTTACCGGTCTGTTTGTTTGTGCGGAAATACACATCGCTGTGTTCGCACACTTTCTTTTTCATGCTCTCGATAAGAGCCATAGGCTTAATTTCTGCCATAGTTAAAATTTAGGTTTAATGATTTTCCATATGTTCTCTACTCATCCGCCAAGTTTGGCGGATTTGTATCGCCCATACGTTCGATCGGGTTAATAATATATGTTCTGTTTTCCGCGGTATTCCGCGTTTTTCTTCTTTTTCAGGGCGATTTGATCGCCCGCTCTTCCTTTCGCCTATGACCTTTCGCCTTCCGGTGTCTTCTTCCCGTACTTCTCCACGAATCGCTCCTGATTTGCTTTCTCGCCATCCGTTTTAACATGTCCGCTCCTGTTTGGACACCGCTGCACTATCTGCTGCCCGCGATACATACGGAAGTAATATCCGTCTTTCCGCAGCATACCTCGCAGGCTATCAATGGGTATAATCATTTCTGCTATCATATTATCTCCTTTCTTTGTTTCTTATTGGGGTCCCCAAACAATTTTAATTTTTGGGGAGAGGAGGGAGCACAACCATTACATTTGTTGCGTAGCAACTTAATCATGGATTGTCGCTTCCGACGACGCGACCATTTCGCGATCATCGCGTACGTCCCCGTATCTTCCCTATAAAAACACCGGACTTCTTATTTCTGAAATCCGGTGCAAAGATAATACGATATTCATTTTAGTGTTCCTCCAAAGGTGCGAATTTTATCAAAAAATCGTACTTTTTCCGTTTTTTGGCTTCATTAAAGAACCAAACAATGATAATTTGCACCCGTTTTGGAGTGATGTTGTGCTTGATACCAACTACCTCGCGTGCTTCATGCGCCGAAGCCCCATTTGCCCTCGCCACGAAATAATCATCCACCACAGCCTGATTTCGTACTTCTATCTGATGCCGTTTCTTCGACATCCGATACGCATTCGGGTCTCGTACCAACCACGGTACGTCATATAAAGGATAATCCATTACTGTTTGAAATTTAATGGTTTCACATCTTCTAACTGGAAAGCTTCGGCGGCTTGGGCGGTGTATATGCCGTAGCGGTTGTAGTATTTCGCACTGACCATCTTGAAGTTCTCCATCATACTCTTTATGTGGTCGGTTCCGTTCCAGTTAAACGGCATCGGCACGCAGTCTTTGATAGCGTAGTACGGATGGTTTTTGATGGCTACTCCGCGTAGTTTCTGCTCCCAAAGGGTGACGTAAATCTGCCGTTGGCGTTGCAGCGGAATGCTGTTCCATTGTTCCTCGGCTGGTCGGATCATCCGTTCGTTTTGCGGTGCGATGTATGGCTTGAGCAAGTCGAGCATCACCGTCCAACTTCTACGCTTCTTCAATATGTCGTCTAAGGCTTCCATAAAAATAATTTTTCAAAAAAAGTAGTAGAGGGAGACTACAGAGGGAGTATATACTATGCAGATAGTCTCCCTACTACGAATTTTTCTTTTTTTATTCTTTTGCTTCTTTTCTTTTTGTTCTTTTTCGGCATCTGTCAATATATCCGGACGATGCCATCGTCCGCTTTAGTCCACGCACACCACCGTATATTCCACGCTATCCGGTGCGATATTCGGATGGAGCGTCGGGAAGTTATCGCGGAGGGTTTTGAGGATCTTGGTGATTACAGAGGATTGTGATTTCAGCACCTGCTGCTCACCAGTCTTTTGCCGGAAAGCCACACCCTCTGCCATCGTGTATTTCTGCGGCTTCCCGATGAAATCGAACGTCTCCGCGCGTCGTAACTCGTAGTGGTGACCGTCGAAGAGAAATTTGCCTTTCTCCTCTCCGTTCTGTTCGATGGCGCACACTTTCGCATCCTCCACCGCCTTAACTTCCAGCTCTTCTATTCTCGCTTTTGCTGATTCCACCAACTGTCTGAGTGTGCGTGTTTCTTCCAATGCGCTGGCACCTAATACTTCGGTTGTTTGGATTGCCTCCATGAGGGCTTGATTCATTTCTATTGCTTTCATAATTTTTCTTCTTTTGCGCGGGTCTTTAGCCCCGCGTTGTTAATGACTTTGATTATTGTCGCCGGATTGTATCCGGCATTGTTGTTGTTTTACTGTCCTGTTCCCCGCGGTATTCCGCGGGATATCTGCCTTCGTCTATTAGCCCGGGATCTCATCCCGGAACTCGTATTTTGCGAAGATTGCGAGCAATTCCGTTTGGCGCATCTGTTTAGGATCTCTTCCGACACTCCGCAGCACCCGCAGCAACTTAGCACGTTTGACGTTCTCCTCTACGGTCACCCACTCGAGGTTACATGCCCGCCAGTCGTAGATGTTGCCGTTGATGTGATCCACCACAAAAACCAGCTTCGGGCTGTTAGACATGATTGGAGGAAGAGGCCACCACGTGAGTGCCATGAGGATATGGCAGTACGGGCTGCTGTAGTAATAACTGAGACACGGATACTTAGCCCCATGCGCCTTGCGTTGCCCGCGGTTGGTCTGTGGTTTGATCTCACGCAACATGCGTTGCCGCAAGTACGAGTGCGGGTTTCTGCGCAGGCAATATGAGAAGAACTGTCCTTGCCGCGAGCAATAAATAGGTTTGCCTTTGGTCCTGTCCAGCGGACATAGCTTGACCTGAATAGCTTGTTTGCCATCGAAATAAACGAGCGATGGAGGAAAAACTTCTTTTGTCATTGTGCAAAAGTTTTGTGCTTGGCTCTGATGATGAACGGCCGTTCTTAGTAGCAACCAATATGGTTACTTCCTGTGCGCACAAGTCCACCAAAACTTTCGCAGTTTGCGGGATTCGTCCCGCGGCGCTTTTTATTAGGTACATTCTCTATAATGCACCACTTTCCAATCGAAAAGCACTGCAAAGTTATAGCTTTTTTTCGATGTGTGCAAGACATCTAATGCACTATAACACAACCACTTACAGACTATCGCGTCACTTACAGTACGCTTACACTTTCACTTACACTTTCACTTACAGTATGCTTACACATGGACATAAAAAAAGCCTATAACCATTGCTGATTATAGACTTCTATTTGTGCCCTTTATTTTGCCTTATGTAAACATTATCTCAAAGGCTATTCTTGCGATTTGCAATCCTTGGTCTAAGTAGTTTTGTTTTCCGCCGGTTTTGACTTTCCAATTGGGGAATGTCGTCTCTTTTTTTATTTGCGCTTGCTTGCGGCTAAAGGTGTTGGTGTCCGGCATTTGATCTTCACGTACTCCGATAGCGATTAAATCACTTTCAAATAATGTGTACGAATTTTCTTCATAAATATTATTTTCTGCCAACATCCGATACACATAGTACCATTGGCTCTTTCCTTTGAATGATGTGCCTAATTTTTCTTGAAGAGCCATATATACTTTCTTCAATCGAGCCCGCCTTAATTTATCATCATGGAGATTTCTCTCTTTTCGCTCCGGTTCTTCTTGTATCACATCTTCTTCCATATAGTCGCGAACTTGTAACTCATGACCTGTTATTTGCTCTATATCTTCTTCGTCTTGTTGTAATACCGCTAACATCGCTTCAAATAGAACTGAATGGCAGAAGAAACTCAGGATGGTCTTCAAGTGTTCGAAGTAAGGATGCTGCTGAGCTTGCTCCGGCTCTAATTTCTGAGCTAATGACAACATACAAACCACATCAAACAGAACCAGTGTTGCGGTGATCGATTGCTGCTTGTCGGTTCGCTGTGTAATAGTTCCATCTTCACGCTCAAAAGCACTATATTTCCGCTTTAATTGAGAATATACGTGCTGCACTTTCCATTTCTTGTGAGGCACTTGGCGAATTTCTTCCACGATAGACAACGCTTCATCCCAAATTTCTTCGGGACTTAGATCTTCATATCGCTCACTAACTACATTGATGGCATTATATGCCACCATATATTCCTGTAACTTCTCGTATTTAGTACGGAGTTCCTGTTTGGCTTCTTCGGACGGGAAACGATACATTATTCTTTTTCTTCGTTATTCTGTGTCGTTTTAATTTGGTTGAGGAATGCGGTAAATGCATCAAAGTTCTCATCAAATAAATCAGGCTCACCGCTTAATATCTGCCGGAATGTATCTTCCGACATTTGTTTGAAGATGTACTTATCTTTTACATCTTTGATGTGGATGCGTGAACGGATGCCTTTTACTTTAATCACTATATCTTCACCGCCTAACGCACAGGCATCAATGTAATTACATAGCTCTTGGTTCGATTTGCTTAGGATAAGCGGATCACCATCCGTGGATGAGAAAACGGTACTCGGGCGTGCGTTCATGTCTTTGGCGGCATCCGATATACTACCGATCAACTTGGCTTGCCATGCCGGATTGGGAGCCGCAAAACGGAATATCAATTCATGGATGCCCCATGACTGATATTTATCTACTGCCTCCCAAAAAGCATCCGGCTCATAGGAATTTTTAATTTCTATTGTCACATGATGTGGAGCTAACCGCGCCCGAAGACTGCTTTCAAGTATGTTTGCTACGGTGTCCGGGCTGGTAAAAGCGGCGTTCTTCTCAATCGCTATAAACTCGCGGTTATCTCGGTTGTCTATCAGAACGTGACACCATGGCTCGTCTTTCTCTTTTCGTTTCTGGAAATTCTCATGTTTGGTGATAGATTTAAAAGGATTGGATATCATCAATAGAATCAATCCTTCTTTTTCCCATACGACCTTACTTCCGTATTTGATGGTTGCTTTTACTTTGCGTTTTCCATCTGCTGATTTTGTCTCTTCTACGCGGCTGCACTCAAATTGTCGCCCACCATGGATATCATCGTGGAATATCTTTTGCACAAATGTCTGTTTTTTTTGAATAGTACGCAAAGGCAATGTATCATCTTCTTGCCCCATAAATATTCCGATGTTATCTACGTCTCGGAATTTATAATTGTAAATTGCAAATGTTGCCATGCTTATATTGGTATTTTTGTTTTTAATATGTCCTGTTTCCTGCGGTATTCCGCCATCCTTTATCTCGTTCCCTGCGGTATTCCGCAGATCCGTGTCCTGTTCCCTGCTTCCCTCATGTCCTGTTCTCTGCGGTATGTTCCGTTTCCTGCGGTATTCCGCAGGCAATTACCCTTCCCAATCAATTCCCCGTAAGCATGCCGGTAGTTTGGTTCCGTGTGCTTTGTGATGTGCTACGCAAGCACAACAGAGACCGTGCCGCGGACAGTCTTTCGGACAAGGGCAATCTATATTATTATGTGAACAGGGCATGGTTGGGTTTATTTTACTATGTTACAAATTATAAGTATTTGCATGATGGTTTCTTGGCTTTCTACTTCTTTGAAAATAGGTAAAGCCTTTATGCTTTGAGTCTGATATGTCGTACTAACGTTTCTCAGGTATTGTATTACTTTTAATACTGTGTTTCTTATTGTTTTATCTTTCACGAAAACCTCTCCTAACTCGTATCGTCCCTGCCGGTTGATGTGTTCAAGCACCCAAACTACCGCTACATACTCTAAGTATATCTTTGTGCCTTCAAATATAGCATTGCGCGCATTTGCATTTAGTAGTTGGTTGATTTTTGTTTCAGCCTCCTCTATGACTAATCGTTCGGAGTTCTTAAACGTTACTTTCGCATAATCTCTTTGTAGTATTCTATAAAAGTTCTCTCTATCCTTTAAGGTCAATCCCAGAGACTTAATCCACATAAGCCAATCTTTCTGATTTGGATCTTCGGAAATGGGCTTATTGTTTTCTGGGCTTTTGATTTTGAAATCCCTTGGAGCAGAAACAATGGTTCTTCTTGCTGCTCCTCGTAGCTGCGCAAGTTTGAGACTTTCTTCTTCTATTCGTTTGAGCCTTTCTGCTTCACGTTGCCGTTGTTCCTCCTCCATCTGCTTCCTTGCCTCCTGTTGTCGGAGTTCATCTTCCACTTCTTTTGCTTCCTCCTCCTTATCCCATACAGGATGACAAATCCATTCTCTATCTTCAAAACACGTTAGTAGTCTTTCTCGGACGCTTTCCTCGGTATAGTCCGTATTTAGGATATCAGAAAAATCTATCTCTATACAGGCTTGGCTGCTTAGCTGAATTTCCTCTCTCTTATTCTCGTCGATTTTATGACGACAATAAATCTCTATCCACAGGCTATCATTCTTATCGTTGTTATAGCCGATACAATCTGGTCTGCGAGTTGAATTTTCTACTTTACATACAGCCTCTAACTTGACTTGTTCAAATGTTCTTAGTTCAGCTTCTTTTTGCACAAATTGTTTCCTATACTCCGGTAACATTACCTTCGTTTCCTTGGCTATAATTTCCTGAGCTAATTTGTGCAAGGTTGTCATTCGAGCACCTTTGCAATCCGCTCCACCGCGATGAGCAAAATGGTGTTCTCTCTTGTTTTTAGGATTATTCCTCGCCACTAATTCTTTTCCGCAATGTGGACAAACACAATTACATTTTAAACCATTAGGGACATTATCCACAAATTTCAAGCCTTCTGTGGTGTCCTTTATTAAGGCGTATCTTAATCGTAATTGCGGATGGTTCGTCATAGATATTTATACTGCTTTCAGGAATAGAGGTAATATAGGTTGCTGAGTTTTCCATGTGATAGACATGGGGAAGTCACCTGTGCTGGAAACATAATCTACAAAACCGAAGCAATAGAAAGGAGCAGTATTGCCGAAAGCATCTTTCTTGTCCTCACGAACGAAGAGCAAGAAACGCTTGCCGTTTTCGTGTTGGCGCACATAACGATTACCACGATTTGAATGTGCCTCGGTATTTTGAGACTCCCAATGGAACATATTCTCACTAATCACATAGTCCTTGTATTGGGTTGTTGGAGAGAACTCATTATCTGATTTGTTTAGCGTCACAAAGAACGCTTCTACACCTGATTCCTTTGCGTCATAAACACCAGCCGGATAGCCGTGCATAGTCTTACTTTCTGTCTGCGATTTGAGAAGAATGAAGATCTCATCTTTTGTGTAGCAGCCATATTGTTCCAATTCGCTTGGCAGATTTTGACCAATCGCAAATGTCTCGTACTCGATATGATTCTCCAAATACTCCATAAGTTCGCTCAATTCCTGCACGAAATACTGATATTGAGCGAAATGTTGTAATGCTTTTTCTACTGAACCGAACTCGCTCTTTTGCGGAATCTCGGAATAGAGCGTATAGTAAAGCATTAGCGCGAATATTCGTTCTTGTGGCGTATATTGGAAATTATTCTTTATGCAACGTTGAATAAAACGGATATACGCAATAGAATTGATATGACAGAAGTTTGTCATTATATTCGCGAAACGCTTTGTATATTTATCTTCTGCATATTTAACCTTACCGGCATTCTTTTTGAGAGATGTCCAGCAATTATTGTTTCTATAGATAATAGGCAACTCTTGTCCATTACTTTCCAAGAACTGAGATATAGTCGGAGTGTACGTCAATCCTGCCAATTCTTTCTCTATGCGACGACTATTATATACCGCGTTCTTGATGTTATTGAGCACATAGTCTTGCGCCTTTTTCTCAAACATGATATAACAACCATGTGGAATGAGCGTGAAACCATCTTTGATTTGTTTCTCAACGTTAGCAGAGGACTTGGTTAATAGCGCACGGAAACGAGAAGCGTAATCATATTTTTTGTTTACTTGCGCCACATAGTCAAACACGGTCAATACATCCTTACCTGGCGACAAACGCAAACCACGACCTAACTGTTGCAGATAGATAGTGAGTGATTCTGTCGGACGAAGCAACAATAGTGTATCCACTTCAGGAATATCAACACCCTCATTGAAGATGTCCACAACAAACAGGTAATTGATTTCTCCTTTCGCTAATTTCCTGTTGAGTTCACCACGATCACTGGAATTGTTGCTGGTAAGAGAAGCAGCACGGAAGCCACGTTTCACAAACTCTTCTGCCATGAACTCGGCATGTCTCTTATCCACACAATAGCACAAAGCCTTACAAGCGTACTCATTGGGCAAATAGCGCGAGAGGCTACTGACAATCATCTCCACACGTTCGGGATTGCGTAAGGCGCCGGAAAGTTTCTCAACGAAATACTTATTACCCGACCATAAATCATCTGTACTCAGGTCAACAGAATCAGAAATACAAAGATATTGGAAAGGAGTTAGCAATCCCTCTTGTAGTGCTTGAGGAAGACGAATCTCTGCGCTAATACGACCACCAAAGTCTGGTAGCAACGATTGTCCGTCCATACGTTCAGGAGTTGCCGTAAGACCAAGAAGGATCTTCGGTTTGAAGAAGTTGATTATCGGACGATATGAGTCTGCTACCATGTGGTGCGCCTCGTCAATAATGATATAATCGTAGAAGGTTTCGCCTAAACGTTTGAACTCCTCAACGTTATTATTGAAAGTTGCTACAGATACAAACAAATGGTCTAAAGAATCTTGTGGTGCGTAGTTACCAACCCACAACTCACCAAAGTTATAATCACCGAGAATGCTTCGGAACTTATTGCGTGCTTGTTCCAAAATCTCTTGGCGATGAGCAACATATAGTAAGCGAGCATTTGGATGTTGTCGCTTGAATAATTGATAGTCGAAGCCGGACATGACCGTCTTACCGGTTCCGGTTGCAGCCACCACCAAATTGCGGTAAATACCCAAGTCCTCACGCACCGCCTTTAGTTTATCTAAGATGGCTTTTTGATGTGGAAGGACGGAATACTGATAATAGACGGTTTTCTTCTCGCCGTATTCCTTCTGGAGTTGTAACTCTTTCTTGAATTTATCCAAACCGCCTTCATTGAAATCCTCAAAATCTTTGCTATTCCAATAAACTTCGAACGTCTTGATGGCTGCGTTGATAATTTGCGGATTCTCCACGTTTGTTACTCGCACATTCCACTCCAAACCCTCTGTTTGAGCCGATTTGCTGAGGTTAGACGAGCCAATATATGCGGTACTCAAACCGGACTCACGTTCAAAGATATAAGCCTTGGCATGTAAACGCTCAATACTTGTGTTATAACTGATTTTGATTTCCGTATTTGGAAGTTCGCTCAATTGCTGAACAGCTTTTGCCTCTGTGTGTCCGCAATAGGTGGTCGTGATAATCTTGAGGCTATGTCCATGAACAGAAGTGAACTTGCGTAAGGCTTCCATCAACAGACGTACACCAGACAAACGAAGGAAAGAAACGATAATATAAATCTTATCCGCTGAAGCGATATCGCGAAGAATCTCCTCATACATGGGGATCTTGCTTTGACGACCTGTAAACAAATTGCTCACGCGGAAGCCGGTAAGAGGACGAACAAGTGTATCGCTTGTTTGTTCTAATCGCACTTTCTCTTCCTCTGGAACTACAGCGGCAAGGATTTTGTCGGTTTCTTTTAATGTCTCTTCTTGGGGAATATCTCCAATCTGACGGATAATACGATTGGCTATTTCAACACGTTCTTCGGCATTGAGACTTTCGTCGCTTAGTTTTTGCTGAATGAGGTTAGAGATATAATCTGCAATCATACGAGGGTGCTCAGCAGAATCAACAGGCTGCTCAATACAAGCTAGCCGTTCTTGCTCTGCCGCTTTCTTCTCCAACTCTAATTGCTCAGAGATCAGATTCTCATATACTCCAGATGTCAGTTTCATTTATTTTGTCCCTCTTTTGTTTGGCTTGTTCCTTTTTGTGTGTCAAAGGGAACAAGCTATGCTTATCTTGCTATGCGATAATTATGTAAATGTTTTTACTGTCTGTTTCTTATCCCTAAAGGGAACGATTATTTCTATTTATTTTTGTATTACTGTTTTACAATAATTTCTATTCTTGCCTCCTCTTCCTCTCTTCCTCTTTTCATCTCCTCATCTCCTTTTAGCTTGTTCCTTTTTGTGATTCGGAAAGGAACAAGTTATCTTCTTCTCATCCTATATTACTTCCTCTGCTTTCTGGCTGGGATGATGACTTTGTTACGTTGAGGTTCTATTCCAAGCATCTCTCTGACTATCGTTTTGCAGATAGTGATAATGATAGGGAACGCTTCCTGATTAGGCTCTACATCCTCACCGTATGCCCACCAATAACTCTTATCACGACAAATCTTATTGAGATTAAAGACAATCTCTTTTTCGCGAGCTTTATCATACTGCGCACGCCGGATATGCCAGAACAACTTGTGGAATAAGAAATGTTCCGCTCCCGGAGCAGAAATAATCCACTCACGCGAATCGCGAATCTTGACCGACGTTATGACTTGCGTCCACGGCAGGCAATGACCAACCAGTAGCATGAAACAATCGGCATCCATGGCCAAATGCTCTTCTGCTTTGATTTGCTCATAAGGGATATTGTCCATCGTCAAAATCGGCTCCGCAAAGAGAGGACGATAGGCATCCCAGCATGATTTCGGAGATTGTTTGGAGTACGAACCGCGATACAGCCCTTCTCTCTGAAGAGTGAGTACACGCTGGGAGGTTAGACCAAACTCTTGTTGCAACTGTTCGAGGCTTTTTCGCGGGCCACAAATACCGTAATACTCACGCGCCACTTTCATTGCAGCTATATCCACGTTCTCAAAGAACTTAGCCACCAACCAGAACATAGGCAGATGGTCGTGCTCGTCAACAAATCGCGAGACAAACTGCTGCTCTTCGTCAGTCAATCCCAAAGCAAAATTGCAGGCAATCTTCAGCAAACGCTCCTTGGAATTGAGACCGGCAAAGACCTCTTCGGAATAGTTTTGGTCATAGTACTCGTTAAATCGAATCAGTTGTTCCGATGTCTTTTTACCTGGGAAACGTCCGCGTTTATCAACGAGGACATACTTGTCCATAAACACTTTGAACTTGGCTGGAGTGAAACTATCAAACTCGTACAATATCGAATGGGCAAGTGAACTGACCATATCCAGCTGCCATGCGGACCGAAATGCCATTTCGAACATCTCATTGTTCTCTGGCGTGTCGAGATGCGCCCATTTCTCACGAGATGCTTGTTCTTCCGCTTGTTGCTGGCGGAACTTCAGTTCCTCCTGATACATCGGAGTTGTTGTATAGTCCACGCCACGCTCCTCGCAAGCTTCCCGAAGACCCTCAATGACCGCTTCAACCAGCATGTCGGGGTTGTCACGCAGTTGTTTCACTTGCTCGATAGGAAGCTTAGGTAAGTTCTCATCGAGCCATTCTTTCACCATTTTGTTCAAGTTTAGTTTTTTTGTTGCCATAAACTATTCCTTTATTTTTCTTTCTATATCCATCATTGCAGAGTACATTTTTACCCCTATTAGCTTGTTCCTTTTTGTAGTATAGAAAGGAACAACCTTACATTGAGCCTCATTTAGAACCACTATTCATTAGGCTTTCGTAAAGTTCAAGCCCTTTAGCTGTCAGTCTATATGTTTGCTCGGGCTTGTTGGGAGCACCAGGAAAGGACATCGTAACATAGCCTTGTGCCACAGCTGGCTTGAGATAATTGTAAATAAAATTCCTTCTGCTTTGTTGCCTCAATCCCAAATCCGCCACAATCTGGCGCCTCGGCAACGATGACCGAGCAATAACTTGCACCATCTTGCGTACACGCAAATCCACTTCCGTTCTGACAAAGGGACGATTTATGCTCTCCTTGTCATTCGCCATTCCTGCCGACGAAAGATCCATGCGCACATGGCAAAATTTCAAACCCTCGCTGGCTTCCGGAAAGTCGCTATCCTGAAACACCTGATGCCCTGCTTTCTGCAACGCAGCCTTTATCTCAGATATATATCTTGCGCTCTCTTTATTTTCCTTAATAAAAATCTTCATGGTGCTCATCATGGCTTGTTCCCTTTCGTCCATTATAAAGGAACAAGCTATTTCTCCGTAGTACTTGTTTCAATTTAAAAACATCCAACTATTGGCGATGTCGCTGATACGGTCGATGTCCGGCTCTTTGCCTTCATCGCCATCACGCAACAAGCCTGCAATAGCATAAACACCATCATCTTCAGTCCCGAAAAGGTTATTATCCACCTCTGCCTTATAGGTCATGTCGTCCTCATCCAACCGCACGCGCAAAGAAGCATTCTGATATGCCTCTGCGTTTCCTAGATACTCATCTACTACATCGTAGATGCGTTCTTCTAATGCTTTGATATCTTGCCAACTTGCCATAGTTTTGTTATTAAGTATTTTGGAGCCCCTAATTTCTCCTTGTCAAAAGGCAAAATGTCTCACCTCAGCGTCGACACAATTTCTTCATTAGGGAATAATTGAGAAAATTGTATCATTCGATGTAGATTCCTGGTAGAGAAATCCTTGCCGTATAATTCCGTTAATTGTGTCGATAGCGTCGACACACTTTGTTGACCATA
>Ga0256405_10003796_pt1 | contig 30293 bp, 38 predicted proteins | sample RumenRJG_02DNA_FD_189096 | JGI IMG/M metagenome (GOLD analysis project Ga0256405, IMG submission 189096) | Bovine rumen microbial communities from Lethbridge, Alberta, Canada - RJG_02 | ecosystem: Host-associated > Mammals > Digestive system > Stomach > Rumen | place: Canada: Alberta...
AGAGTGAAAAAATGCTTCGTGCATCGTCACGGAATGTGATGTAGAGCACGGATTTGGCTGTAAATTGAACAGGTAAATTATCCAGAGGACAGCTTTTGGATGGTTTCACAGGCACTTACTTTAGAGAAATCTAGAGTAGGTGCCTTTTTTGCGCTTGGGAGTAACTCGTAAACATTTTCACTCGAAAGGAGACCTGTGATCATGGCAAAGAGATCAAGTGAAGAACGGGAAGCAGAAAGAAAAAAGGAACTTCTCCGGACATTAAGAAAAGGTCCGGATCTTGATCACTATATCGAAGGGAAAAAGAGAAATTTTGTTTCCTATGCCCAGGGCGCGAGGATGTATTCCATGAATTATTACTCATTTGTCACTCTCGCAAAAGCGGCAGGAGCAAATATCCGCATCAAAAAGAATGTAGTTATCGATCTGGAAATGATCGAGAAGTATCTGGAAAACAATTGCGAAGGCGCGGAAGGAGAAATGTGATATGGAAAGAGGAAGATCAAAAGATCCCGGTAAACAGGAGCGACTGGATAATTACAAGGCTCAGTTCAAAAACGGAAAGAAGAAATGGGTTAGATATGATGAGGGCGCGATCCTTTATTCTATGGGGATCCACTCATTTATGGATCTAGCAAATGAAGCTAAGGCAGTATATCGAATCAAGCGTATCTGTCTTGTGAATACTGAAAAGCTGGATGAGTACATTGAAGTAATGTACGGCGATCCGGAGAGTAACTAAGGAGGACAAAGATCATGTGTAAGGTTATAGCAGTTGCAAATCAGAAGGGTGGAGTCGGAAAGACCACCACAGCTGTAAATCTTGGGATCGGACTGGCTGCAGAGGGCAACAAGGTTTTATTGATCGATGGGGATCCCCAGGGCTCCATGACGATCAGTCTGGGATATAGGGAGCCGGACAGTCTGGAATATACGTTGTCTACTCTATTATCAGAAGTGATGGAAGAAAAGAAACTGTCTCTCACACAGACTATCATTCAGCACGATGAAGGAGTGGATCTTATTCCGGCCAATATCGAATTGTCAGCTCTTGAGATCAATCTGGTGAATGCCATGAGCAGAGAGGTTATGCTTCGGAGCATCGTTGAATATCTCAAAGCAGAATACGACTACAAGTATATTATCATCGATTGCATGCCTTCACTCGGAATGCTTACGATCAATGCTTTGGCGTGTGCGGACAGTGTTTTGATCCCGGTCCAGGCGGCGTACCTTCCGGTGAAAGGTTTGGAACAGCTCATCAAAACCATCGGCCGTGTACAGAGGAGACTTAATAAGAATCTCCGGATCGAAGGAATACTGCTTACGATGGTGGATGCCAGGACAAATTATGCCAGGGATATCTCACAGCTTGTCATAGATACGTATTCGAATCAGATCGGCGTGTTTCATACCTGCATCCCTCTTTCGGTCCGTGCGGCAGAGATCAGTGCAGAAGGCTCCAGCATTTATCAGTATGATCCGAAAGGAAAGGCGGCTAATGCGTACAGGACATTGACGGAGGAGGTGTTGGATCGTGGCTAAGAGAGTTGGACAAAAGATCAAAATGACATCCATTGATGAATTACTCTGTGTTCCTTCAGTAGCCGGTTGTGACGAGATCGAGGTTGCTAAGATCCGGCCGTTCAAGGATCATCCCTTCAAGGTCCTGGATGATGAAAAGATGCATGAGCTTGTGGAAAGCATCATGTTAAATGGTGTGCTGGTTCCGGTAACAGTCAGACCGCTTGAAGACGGAGATTATGAAATGATCTCCGGTCACCGACGGTTATTTGCAGTAAAGGAAATCGGTTTAGAAAGGATCCCTGCAATCGTAAAGAAGTACGATGATGATGAAGCCGTCCTGGCAATGGTTGATTCAAATCTGCAGAGAGAAGAGATCCTGCCGAGTGAGAAAGCGTTCGCTTATAAGATGCGATATGATGCGATGCGCAGACAAGGTCAGCGAAGCGATTTAACTTCGTCCCGAATTGGGACGAAGTTGCCGGAAGGCCGGGCTGATGATGAACTTGCAGAGAAAGTAGGTGAAAGCCGCGGACAGTTACATCGGTATCTCCGCCTGGTAGAACTCGTTCCTCCGATTTTGGAACTGGTTGATAAGAAAGCCTTGGCACTTGCTACTGCTGTAGAAGTTTCTTTCCTGAATCATGAAGTTCAGCAGATGCTTTACGAGTACATGTGTGAGAATGAAATCTGCAAGACATTTCAGATCTTTGCATTGAGAGATTATCTGAAGGAAAACGATACCATCACTAAGATGGAACTTATGCGGATCCTGAATGAGAATGCTCCCAAGGATGAAAGCAACAGATTTCAGCAGCTCACGATCACCAAGAAGAAACTCCAGGAATATTTCCCAACATTCTATACCAAATCTCAGATGGAGAAAGTTCTTTTTGATCTTCTTGCTGAGTGGAAGAAAAAGCAAGACGAAGATGGTTGACCTTACTGTTGACGCATACGGATTCCGTGTATATAATGAAGTTGAAAGTATATACGGATTCCGTATACAAGGAGGTACAATATGAAAAAGAAAGAGATTAAGGATCTTGAATTCATTGCAAATGGAGTTTTTATTGAAAATGAGAGTATTGAAAGGATGGAAAGCGACAGAAGGAAAAGACTGCTTGCTACGTCTTTTGTTGCGGTTAGAAATATGACCGGAATGAATCGCAAGGAGTTTGCTGAGTGGCTTGCTATTCCGTACCGCACTATGCAGGACTGGGAGCTTGGTACATCGCAGGTGCCGGAGTATGTTCTTAGACTTGTGGCGTATAAGGTGCTCATGGAAAAGGAGAGGGGGAATTTATAATGCGGATACTAAAGGCAATTCTGCTGTTTCCAATCAGATTGGTACTCCTGCCCGTGCGATTACTTATACTCGTTGCTCTCTGTTTTTGGGGCGCTATAGGCGGTTTTTTTGAGACTGTAACGAGCATACTGGGATTTGTCATGATGGTTACAAGTGTTTTCTGCGTAATAACGAAAATAATGGATGTGTCGGTTTTCGTTGAAATGTTTTTGGCAGGTGCTGCGTTCGAGGCAATACCGATACTATTGGTCAAACTGGGAGAAAAGGGGATGCTCGGACTGATGGATCTGCTTGGTCGGGTATAAATGAGATGAAGATCTGAAAAGGTGGGAAGAGACTATGGAAAAAATTAAATATGTGTGTGAGGTCTGCGGAAAGACTGAGATTATGACACCGGAAGAAGCGTACCAGGAAGGATGGGACTATCCGCCCTTTATGGGAAGTTACGGAGTGATTTCTGCACGGACATGTCCGCATTGTCCAATGATGAAGACGGCTTGGGCAGCTCTTGTGCTTGAAAAAAAGCAATATGAAGAACTGACTGACATCCAAAAGGAAACAATAATGAGGATCAAAGGTGAGCCGTATAATATGAAGGTGGATGATTGACGTATGTCATAGTGCAAGTGAAATCGGACAGGTAGTGATCTGAAAGATAATTGAAGAGTTGACAGGTTGAGATATATCTCATATAATGCAGAAGAGGAGTCATTATGGCTTTTGAAATAGAATTTTACTCAAGCGAAGACGGTAGGGAGCCGGTAGCGGAGTTTTTGGATTCCTTGGATTCCAAGATGTCTGCAAAGTTGGTAGGACTTATGGAAATACTGGAAGAGAAGGGGACAGAATTACGTATGCCCTACTCGGAACATATTGAGGATGGTATTTTTGAACTTCGCTGTAAACAAGGAAGTAATATCACAAGAGTGATGTATTTCTTTTATGTAGGAAAGAAGATTATAGCGACAAACGGATTTGTAAAGAAAACGCAAAAAACTCCGGCTAAAGAACTTAAGCTGGCAAAAGAACGGCGTGCAGATTGGTTAAGTCGCCATAAGGAGGGCTAACATGAATCTTAAAGAGTATAAAACTAAAAAGATGAATGATCCTGAATTTGCAAAGGCATACGAGGAAATCCAGCCGGAAATGAATGTGATCCGAGCTATTATAGACGCTCGCATCTCTCAGAATATAACGCAGAAAGAACTTGCAGAGAGAACAGGTATCGCCCAGACAGAGATCAGCAAGTTGGAGAACGGAACAAGAAATCCTTCAATTAAACTATTGCAGAGGCTTGCAGAAGGGATGGATATGGTTTTGAATATATCATTCACGCCCAAAACAAGTGTCAGAAAATGAAACATATATAAGTGAAGCGAATATGGAACGATTATCTTCCAGGATAATATAGAACAACAAATCCGTAATTTGTAGCGATATTCATTTCTCTTATAAATAGGCAATAAGGTGAAAGGAGTAAATTACATGGATATAAAGCAAGCGATGAGGGAACGACACATGGTTCGCAAATACATGGATCAGCCAATCCCAGAGGATATCGTTGAAAAATTGAATAATCGTGTAAGGGAAAACAATGAGCAATATGGCCTTTCCATTAGACTGATGACAAATGACGGCAGTGCTGTTCCCGGAGTAATCAAGTTGCTCCTTGCTAAGGGTGTTAACAATTTCTTTATTATGGCTGGCCCTGATGGTGCGGATGAACTGTGTGGATACTGTGGTGCTGATCTGATGCTCTATGCGCAGACGCTTGGTCTGAATACATGGTGGGTTGGCGGTACATATAACAGGAAAGGAGCACAGGATAAATCCGAGGGTGCAAAGCCGGTAGGAATCATTGCTGTCGGCTATGGTCAAACACAAGGTGTTCCGCATAAAACAAAGACAGCGGAGCAGGTCAGTTCATATGACGGAGAAGCTCCTCAGTGGTTTAAGGATGGCATTGAAGCAGCGCTTTTAGCACCAACTGCTCTGGCAAAGCAGGCATTTATTATCAGCGGATCCAAAAGCAAAGTATCCATATCTTGCGATAATGGTATCTTTACAGGAGTGGATACCGGACTTGTTAAGTATCATTTTGAACTTGGAGCTGGGAAAGAAAACTTTGAGTGGGTGTGATTCTCGTATAAGTTCGATTTGAATTACATTAAACATCAAAAACACCAGTTTATGAGATGACTGATTGGATGTTGTACCAGAAGATTATCTTCCAGGATAATGTTCGATTGGGTTGTAATGACAAATGATAACAAAACACGAATACGCAGTGGGAGGATGGTCTCTTGTTTGGGAATGGGATGAAGAAGAGACGAATGCCCGAAATTTCAAAGATAATAACCTGTATATCGAAGGACTGTAGGAACAATAATATTACAATTTTATTAACGAAGGAATTTTAAAGTCAGTCAGATAGAAAAAGAGGTGTTAAGAATGGCTAAATTTACCCAGCAAGCAATAATGTATAGCCTTCTAAAACTACTGAAAGAGAAATCAATCGATAAAATCACTGTAAAAGATATATGTGAAATGTGTGAGATTAATAGAAATACATTTTACTACTATTTCAGCGATATTTATCAAGTGCTGGAGGCTTTGCTTAATAGTGAAACTGATAAATCTTTGAAAGAGGAGACTGGTCAGGGAACTTTTTATGAAGAATATTTGAAAAAGTATCACCTCGTTTTAGAACATAGAAAAGCTGTGTATCATTTATACAATTCTAAAAACAGGGATATGATTTTAAAATATTTTTACACAATTACAGAAAATTTTGTCGAGAAATTTGTAATAGAAGAAGCAAAAGGTAAAAATTTGACTTCGGATGACATTAAGTTTGTCACTGGATTTTATAGTAATTCTATGATTGGTAATACATTAAAGTGGTTACAAAAAGGTATGCCAGATAAACAGGAAGAACTGATATATAAGATATCGGTTTCTTATTCAGCTACAATCAAAGCACTAATAGATTGTATTGAAGAAGAAAAAAAGCGGGGTTAAATATCAAGAAATGAGGAATAAGATGAATGAACTCGGTAGCAATTATTACGTTACTTTTAGGACTTTTTAGCGGTATTGCTTTATTCCTCTATGGAATGAATGTAATGGGCGATGGTTTAAAGAAAGTTGCTGGTAACAGACTTGAAAGCTATTTCGAAAAAAATCATGTATAACTCATAACCAATAAGAAAAATTAGACAGATTTCCAACAGTGCCCAAAAACTAGGACACTGTTATTTTTTTGTCCATTTGAAGGAATGAGTATTTATTTTAACATCATAGCATAAGGAGGTTGAACTTTTATGAAGAACTTGAAAAGAGTAAAAAATATCTATCTCACATTAACTGTATGCTTTATTGTCGGTGGATTAATGCTATTGTTTTGGCCGGGACTAGGGTTAGACGTTTTGTGCAAAATATGTGGAGCATTTTTGCTTATTTATGGATTAGCTAAAATATCCAGTTATTTTACGAAAGACATATTTCAGCTTGCTTTTCAATTTGATTTTGGATTGGGAGTTGTGTCGATTATCTTAGGATCCGTGATGATATTTAGAACAGAGCATATTGTTGGCTTTTTAGCATTTTGTATTGGCATTTTTTTACTAGTAGATGCAGCACTTAAATTTCAGACAGCAATAGAAGCGAAGCGCTTTGGAATTGAAAGATGGAAATGGATTTTATTTACAGCTATTGTAGCTGGTGTTATTGGAGCTTTGCTATTATTCAATCCATTTAAAGCAACAAATATCATAGTAAGAATGGTTGGACTGGGTATATGTCTGGATGGACTAATGAATTTGGTCGTAGTTATTAACACTGTAAGAACAGTAAAAAGTTCTTCAATAGAGATTATAGATTAAAGTAGAAAGGTCGGAGGATTAGAAATGAATACTTTGGGACATACGGCTGCTAGAGCAACTGCATCAACATTAATTGATGTTATCGATAAAAAGATCGGAAAAGACAGAGAAAAGGAAATGGTTAAACTGATAGACTTCATGGAGAAGTATATGTCAGGCGAGAAAATGGATATTGATTATGATAAGGCAAGAGAAATGGTATGTGATGAATCTTGTTCCTTAAATCATTATTTAAATAAATTAATAGACGAACTTGATCCAAACGTTATGAAGACAACACTTTTGAACTTTGGATTCGAAGCTATGTTAAACGGAACAAGAACTATAAGAAAAATGAGAAAAATTCATAACTGTAATATTCCATGGCTTATATTAATGGATCCAACAAGTGCCTGTAACCTTAACTGTACTGGATGTTGGGCTGCAGAGTATGGAAATAAGTTGAATCTGACTTATGAGGAATTATCAGATGTTGTAAAGCAAAGTAAAGAACTTGGCGTTTATTTCTATATGTTTACCGGTGGAGAACCATTGGTAAGGAAGAATGATATCATCAAGTTATGCGAAGAACATCATGATTGTCAATTCCTCGCTTTTACAAATGGAACGCTTGTTGATGAAGCTTTTTGCCAGGAAATGAAAAGAGTTGGAAACCTGATGCTTGCTATCAGTCTGGAGGGCTCTCCAGAAGTTAATGATTTACGAAGAGGAGATGGAGTATATAGTAAGGTAATGCATGCTATGGATCTCTTAAAAGAAAATGGTTTAATCTTTGGAACTTCTATCTGTTACACATCAAAGAATTGTTATTCAGTAACCAGTAAGGAATTTGTAAAACTGATGGTTGATAAAGGCTGTAGATATGCGATGTATTTCCATTATATGCCGGTAGGAAACGAGGCTTCATTGGAATTGTTGCCTACTCCTGAGCAGAGAACTTATATAAAGGATAGAATCAGAGAAATCCGTCGAATGAAGGATGGAGAAGGCTTATTTACCATGGATTTCCAGAATGATGGTGAATATGTAGGTGGATGTATTGCCGGTGGAAGAAACTATTTCCATATTAACGCTAATGGAGATGCAGAGCCTTGTGTGTTTATTCATTATTCAGGTGCTAATATCAGAACACATAGTATATTGGAAATCTTAAAACAACCATTGTTCATGGCATACCAAAATAATCAGCCTTTTAATGAAAATCATTTAAGACCATGTCCTATGTTAGAGAATCCTGAGATATTGCTGAAAATGATTGCTGAAACAGGTGCGAAGTCAACAGATTTACAGTCTCCGGAATCAGTCGAGCATTTGTGTGGTAAATGCGCAGAATATGCACAGAATTGGAAGCCTTGTGCTGATAAGCTTTGGGAAGAAACAAAGGTATCACCAAAGGCATATGAAAATTATAAGACAGAAAATAATTAGGAAGGAGGATCTAAATGAAGAAAAAGAAACTTGTTTTTTTTGACCGGCATTGTAGCAATTGCTGGAGCTGTAATTCTTGTATACAAGAAAGTAAAGAAAAAGGCTGCCCCCAAATCAGAGGAAAGCGATGATGAGAGCAGTGATAAGGTTGACGATGAAGAAGATTTATCAATTTTTGAAGATGAAATATAGGAGGTATACTTGATTATGACATATCATGAATTTGTTCAGGAACTAAGAGAGATTTTTAATACAATAGATGCATCAGCAATTGAAGAGCATTTTGCAATCCAGTTAAACATTGTTGGCGAAGCAGAAGGCGCATTATATATTGAGTTTGCCGATGGCGCAATAGATGTTCAACCATATGAATACTATGATAGAGATTTAATTATTAATGCAGATTTTGAAACCGCTCTTGATATTGCAAGTGGTGAAACTGAACTTGCAGAAGCATTTGCAGAAGAGAAGATTGATGTATGGGGAGATTTTGACAAGGCTATTGAGATTTTCAGCATTATTCTTGGAATGAACAAAAAGGCTAAACCGAAAAAAACAACAAAGAAAGGTTAAAAAGGAAAAGACGATGAGAGCAGAGGAAAGAACAAATATACAGAATAGTATAGGAAGGCTTGTAATCTCTGCTCTGTCGTTTCTTATTCAGATTAGCTGGTTATGTTTTATAGGAATTAAGTTAAAGAATTATTCTCTGGCAATCAATCTATGTACTAGTCTTATAGCACTTATTCTCGCCATTTGGGTATTTAACAGGCGAGATACAAATTCGAATTTCAAGATGCCTTGGATACTGCTTATTCTTGCGTTTCCTATATTGGGAATCTGTCTGTTTGTTGTTTTTGGACATAAGTATTCTATGAAAGCGCGCATGAAGATGGAACAGCTTCATAAAGATTGCGCTGAGGTGATTTCAGAAGATAAAAAAACGTTTGATACATTTGAAATAGCAGACATGGGAGTTTTGAATCAGTTTCGATATCTGATGGATGTTGAAGGATTTCCTGTATATCAGGAAACAGATATTGAATTTTATGGAGAGGCATCTGAAGCATATTCTAAATTAATTGAAGATGTGGAAGGTGCACATAGTTTTATTTATTTGGAATATTTTGCTGTACAGTGTAGTACAGCGTTTATGAAGTTATATAAAGTACTATTAAAGAAGATATCAGAAGGTGTTGAAGTAAGATTATTATATGATGATGTCGGTAGTATAGGATTCGTAAATGATAATTTTGCAAAGCGATTGGAAGAAAAAGGAATCCGATGCAGATCATTTAATAAAGTATCTCCAGCATTTCGTTTATATATGAACAATCGTGATCATAGAAAGATTGCGGTAATTGATGGAAAGGTTGCGTATACTGGAGGGTTTAATATTGCAGATGAGTATTTTAATATCACACATCCCTATGGGCATTGGAAAGATACCGGTGTAAGGCTAGAAGGCAAAGCAGTTAATAGTCTTTTATGCATGTTTCTTGAGATGTGGAATAGTACGGAAAAAGAAATAGAAGATATTGGCAGATATAAAAATATAGATCACTGTCATATGAAGGCTGATGGATTTGTATTACCATACGCAGATAGTCCATTGGATGATTCCAGAATAGGTGAAAATGTATATATGAATCTAATAACAAATGCAAAGGAGTCAGTATTTATTACAACCCCGTATCTTGTTATTAGTGATGAAATGTTACGAACTTTACAGATGGCTGCACAAAGAGGTGTTGATGTCAGAATTGTAACACCTGGTATTCCGGATAAGAAGGTTACATATAAACTTACTAGATCATATTACTATGCACTTATGAGCCATGGAGTAAAAATCTATGAGTATACACCAGGATTCATTCATTGCAAGCAGGTTGTTGCAGATGGAGAACTTGCCATAGTGGGAACAATAAATCTTGATTATAGAAGTCTGTTCTTGCATTTTGAGAATGCGGTACTTATGTATAGAACGAAGGCAGTAGAACAAATTAAAGAAGATTTTATTAATCTTTTTGAAATATCAAAACAAGTGAATCCAAAAGATTATTCAAAGAATACTTGGGGAAAAAGAATTACGGGAGCGGTACTTAGGTTAATTGCTCCGCTTATATAAAAGGAGGAATGCGATGAGCTCATTGAAGGATTATACAGAAGCACAAGCGGCTTTATGTAAGAAATATGGCGAGATTTCACCAGAATTATATAGTGAAAAAGGTGTAAAAAGGGGCTTAAGAGATGTCAATGGTAAAGGCGTAGTAACCGGTTTAACCAATATTTCGCGAATTACCGCTTTTAAAAAGATAGATGGCGAGGAAATACCATGTGATGGAGAATTGTTATACAGAGGCTATGATATCAAGGATCTTGTAAGTGGAATGAAGGGCAGAAAGAATATATATGAAGAAGGAGCTTATCTGCTTTTGTTTGGTGAATTGCAAAACGAAAAACAACTCGGTGAATTCAGGGATATGATTGCTGCCAATATGACGCTACCTACGAATTTTACTAGAGATGTCATAATGAAGGCTCCCGATGCTGATATCATGAGTTCTATGACGAAAAGTATTCTTACCCTAGCTAGTTATGATCATAAAAAGAATGATTTATCTGTTGAAAACGTATTAAGGCAGAGTATTCAGCTTATAAGTACTTTCCCTATGTTGGCAGTATATGGTTATCATGCATACAATCATTACAAAAATGATGAATCAATGTTTATTCATAGACCGGATTTTGATCTTTCGTTAGCTGAGAATTTCCTTAGAATGCTAAGACCTGATAAGAATTATTCAGATTTAGAGGCCAAAGTACTGGATGTGGCATTGTTATTACATATGGAGCATGGTGGTGGAAACAACTCTACATTTACAACAAGAGTAGTTACATCTTCCGGATCAGATACTTATTCTGCCATTGCAGCTGCAATGTCTTCTCTGAAAGGAAAAAGGCATGGCGGAGCAAATCTTATGGTTATGCAGATGATGGATAACATAAAGGAAAATGTAAAAGATTCCAAGGATGACGATGAGGTAAGAGCATACTTAACAAAAATAGTTAAGAAAGAGACCTTTGATAAAAAAGGCTTAATATATGGAATGGGACATGCTGTGTACTCATTATCTGATCCTCGCGAAAGAGTATTCAGAGAGTTTGTCGAAAAGCTTGCTATTGATAAAGGAAGAGAAGATGATATGAGCCTTTATAATAGCATTGAGCGTATTGCACCAGAGGTTATTGCAAAAGAACGTAAAATTTATAAGGGAGTAAGTCCTAATGTAGATTTCTATAGTGGATTCGTATATGACATGATGGGCATTCCTAGGGAACTTTTCACACCTTTATTTGCAGTTGCACGTATCAGTGGATGGAGTGCACATAGAATTGAAGAAATAGTAGCTGATAATAAGATTATCAGACCTGCATATGTAAGTCTTGTTGAAAAAAAGATTATGCATCGATAGAAGAACGAAGGTGATTTAGATGTTAAGCAAAGTTACGCCTTATATTATTGTGATTGTAGTTGCATCTTTACTAGGATTTATTACAGAAAATATATGGGTAGGATTGAGATTTGGATTTGTTGACAACAGAGGAATGATGGCACCAGGACTTATAGGCTATGGCATGGCTATGGTAGGTATGTATATTTTGCTTGGAACCCCAGAAATGCCACGATTTCTAGGTCGGCGGATATATTTTGCCAGTAATGAACTTCAGATAGCATATTACATTTTTATGGCAGGCGTGCTTGTTTCGGTTGGAGAAATATTGTTAGGGACAGCTGTAGAAAGATTTTGTCAGATTGAATGGTGGAATTATTCTTCGCTTCCTCTTCATATTGGAAAGTATACTTCTGTTTTTACATCAATCGGATTTGGAATGATGATTACTATTTTTATGAATCATATCTTTCCGTATCTTTTTAGCAGAGCATTGGCTGTGAATGATGTTTTAATTGAATCGCTTGTGTATGTTTTGTTTGTCTTGCTGGTTGTAGATTTTATTCATGAAGCAAAATATATGATTAAAAATAAACATATCAATAAAATCTGGAAGGTGGATATAAAAGAAAAATATATCGTAAATCATGACCAGGTAAGATATATTCACTGATGCTGGAGGCAAGCGGTATGAATAAAAAGCAAAAGATAGCTATGACAATTGCCAGAATTGCCGCCTTGATATTACTTCTTTTTGTTATTGCTTATGTATTTGTAAGAATAAAAAGAGATCCGGAGTTAGCAACTGCAGAGAATATAGTCAAGCTAATTTCACAGAACAAGATAATTGCAACACTTGAATTTACTGTGTTGTATCTTCTAAAAGGAATAAGCATGGTATTTCCTTCTGCAGTGATTAATATTGCATCAGGAATGGTATTTGATTTTCCGTTATCTGCATTTATAAGTGGATTTGGCATTTTTGTTGAATTCATGGTTATGTTCCTAATTGGAAGATTCTTGGGAAACGATTATATCCAAACCATAAAGACAAAATATCCTGTCGTCGAGAAAGTTGATAATTTTCAGACAAATAATAGTTTTTTTGTGAGCTTTCTTATCCGTATTATGGGTGTGATTTCGTATGATATGGCTAGCTTATATCTAGGTGCATCAGGAATAAACTGGCTAGGATTTATTGCTGGAAGTATGTGTGGCGCCACACTCAATATTATTGTTGATGGCCTATTTGGAAAATACATTTTCAATCCATTTAGCTGGCAGTTATGGGCTGTGGTTGGAATTCGTTTATTGGTAATAATAATAGCAATATTTATAAGAAAAGTGATTAGAAATAAGTGTGTTACGTCAATGTAGTTATATATGTTTTTTCAGAAATATTGGTATGATGTGAATTATATCGGAATATATTCTTTCAGGATAATTTACCAAGATAGGAGAGGAATTAAAGATGCTTATTGTTTTTGAAGGATTGATTTTAAGTTTCTGGCTGTTACTTATATGTGTAGTTGGCATAGCGAAAGACGGACCGGTAGGGCTTGTTGTTTTCTATGAGCAGGAAGTACAGGACAGGGTTATTGAATTGGGATTGACTACAAAAGAGAGGATAAAGAAGATCAGTATCATTTCAACCATGGCATTATTTCTGCCGATGGTGACAGTGTTTCCTGCAATTGTATATTTTTATAATGGAGTAAACGGATTCCGGGATTGTTTTATTCAATTAACTGTCATCTATCTGATAGCGGGATTGTTTGACCGCCTGTTTATTGACTGGTGGTGGGTAGGACACACCAAGGCATGGATCATTCCCGGGACTGAAGAATTCATGCCTTATATATATGGTAAAACCCTTGTGGGTAAATGGGTGGGAACACTTATCGGGTTTCCGATATTGGCAGCGATAATTTCCGGGGTTATAACGCTGCTGACATAGATATACGGTTAGATTTGACATGATCCCGATAGTATAGAAAATCGGAATATAATATACTGATTCCAAGAATTGCCTTAATTTTAGCCGTTTATAGGCACTTTCAGTTATCAAATTATATCATTTTCCCTTGTATTTTCCCTTATGGGGATTTTACAAGGGAAAGTTTTTTATATAAGGGTATGGAACATTTACAAGTTTCCATTTGCTACTTTATCCATGAGTCTTGCAGAGCTGCGTTTTGCTTCTCTGGATGCATGTGCATATATGTTCATTGTGGTTCTTATATCAGAGTGTCCAAGCAGTTCCTGCACTTCCTTAGGTTGAGCACCATTTAATAGAAGATTGGTTGTATAAGAGTGTCTCAGTAAGTGGAAGTGAAAGCCGGCGAGTCCTGGGATTTTCTTTGAAGCCCTTCTGCAAGCACAGTCTATACCACTGTTTGTTAAGTGGGAACCATCGTCCTTGGTACATACAAGGTCTATCTCTGTAAACCCGTCCGGTACTTTTTCATCAGCCCTAAAACTGACCATATCGTAATATGTTCTGTTCTTTTCTATGCTTTCATAATAGTAGTTCCGGCTGAAGAGCTGACCATACTTAAGTCTATTTTTTAATTGATCAGTTTTTGCCTTTTTAAGTATTCCGGTTAGTACATCGCCAAAGTCAACCACTCTGATTTTACTTCTTTTTGTTGGTCCTATCTCAAACTTACGTCTTACTGATTTGTAGGAAATACTTCTCTTTACAGTGAGATATTGTTCATCCAGATTGATGTCCTGCCATGTGAGCCCACACACTTCGCCAAGTCTCAGACCGGTAAAATATGATATCTGTACCGGGAGAACTATAGAAGGGTGGTGCTTCTTAAGATACTCAATAAGTTCAGTGAATTTCTCGTATGTCAGGTAAGTGGCTGATTCATTCGGAGATACACTTTCCTCGAAGATATCAGCGGTATCATTCCTGTTATGGCGAGTGACATACTGCATTGGATTATCTGTAAGAAACCTCTTTGGAAAAACTGCAAACTTAAATGCGTGATTTAAAACGGAAGTATAAGATGTTACTGCATCTTTCACATATCCTTTTGATTTGAAATCACCACATTCTCCACCGAAAGTCAGCAGATCAACAAGCTCCTGAAGATGTTCTGAAGTTATAGTCTTAAGCTTTCTTTTCCCTAATGGATGTTTTTTTAATCTGCTTGCTAAATACTGGTAGTGATGAACAGTTCCATTACTGAGTGTTCCAGTTTTCAGATCTTCCTCAACCCATTTGTCGAGAAGTTCAGCGAAGGTTATATTATCCGCTTTTGCAATGAATTTCTTTTTTTCATAATTATCCATTGCGTTTCTCAGAAGCTTCTCGGTTTCAGATTTGCTTTCAGTGCCGGCAAATTCCTTCTGGATGAGATTTCCGCTTTCATCCTCAACATAAAATCGATAGTACCATTTCTTTCCTTTTTTTCTGACAGATCCTTTTGCCATTTTTTTCTTCTCCTTTCTGGCTGGCAATCGGAACTGAAGGATATCCGTGTAGCATTGAGCCAAGCATATGTCTTACATTATTATTCGTTGGATGCTTGCATACATAAGAATAAATAATGTAAGACATATATGTGGCGATAGCCACGACCGAGCAGCTATGCTGCGAAGGTTTGGCTCAATGTTATATATATCTTTATTGCGTGTAGATATATCAAAACTCCGTCTGCCTGCCTAACCTATAGGAGGTAACTAAGTAGATTGTTAACGCGGTCTTTCGCACGCTCCGGATCTTTTGAATACAGTCTCAGTATATCACTTATGTCATTTAATGTGTTAATTGTATGTGTGATTTCTCTGAAAAATATCATATTATTATATTCTTCTTCGGATTCGAATCCTACCATCGATGCGAGCTTTGAATTATCCTTAGAAGTTTCATTCACGGCATTTGTAAATGAATCATTAAATAATTCGTACTCTTTCAAAAAGAGAAGTAGTATCTTTTCTGAAAAATCATTTTCATCGGAGCTAACGTTTAAGGGATAGCTTCCCAAAATCTTTTTCATTGAATCTTCAATCTTGATAAATGTACCGTCTGTTTTATCGGATGACAGTTCATCGGTTTCGCCTCTTAACCATTCAGGTGTGACATGAAGTGCGGCTGCGAGTCCTTCGATAACGAGTTTTTTTGAATTATCTATTGTTCCGCTTTCATATCTCTGGATAGTTGATTTGTTGACATCCATTCTCTCGGCCACATAATCCATCGTGAGTCCAAGTTCTTTTCTTCGGGATTTTGCTCTTTCCCCAATAGTCTTACGCAGTTTTTTATCTACCATTGTTAAGACCTCCTCTACCGGTGTATGCCATTTTTTGAAATGGCTGTTTTAAATTTTATGATTTCTTAAATGCTGATTTTGAAAAAACATTTTTGAATCTGAAAAGATAATAACATAACATTTAATAAATTGCAATATGCAATTATAACAAAATGCGAAATGCTTGACAAAGAAAAATTCAAAATGTATAATAGCAACAAAATGCAGTTGCGGTATGCAACAGAAAGAAAGGAGGCAAACAGTATGCAGGAAATCAAATATGCGATGTCGATAGAAGAAGCATCTGATTACACAGGGATAGGAAGAAATACAATCCGAAAACTTATCGAATGGGAAAAGCTTCCGGTACTCCGAATCGGAAGAAAGATTGTAATAAGAAGAGATGCACTTGAAAGGTTTATTGCAATTAATGAAGGCTGTAATCTACGGATCAGAAATGAGACGAAAGCAGTGACCAACTAAAAAGGAGTGACTAAGCAGCCACTCCAATTGGTAACCAGACCGAAGTCCTGATATACCTACACGCAAGATAAGTTTATCACAGACTCCGGTGGTTATCAATTGAAACATAAAATCAAAATACACAGGAGGAAATATATATGGCGTCAAAAAGAACTTTAGAAGAAAGAATAAATGAACAAAATGAAATGATGGAAAAGGCACTTGAGAAGGCAAGACAATACGAAGCACAGGTTAAGCAGCTTGAAAAGCAGCAAAAGGAAGCTGATAGGAAAGCCAGAACCAAGAGACTTATCCAGATCGGTGCAATAGTGGAAAAAGAACTGGGAAGAGATTTCGTAGATGATGATTTCAGAAGACTCAGTTATTTCCTAAAGATGCAGGAAAGAAATGGAAAGTATTTCAGTAAGGCAATGGAGAAAGACTTACCGCCTGAAAAGGAGGCAGATGATAAATCAGAGGGAAGCTCGGATGAGTGATTCCTCTTCCCGACAAGGGCGCACTTATATATGGGCGGAGCCCATATTGTATAAGTTTCTCCCTGCGGTCGAATCGGTCAGACTCTAAAGAGTCTGCCGGGCGCGTTCCGTCGGCGGGCCTTATGCAGGCAGCACTCCTGCGCGGAGGGCGGTCTTGTGCAGACAGCACCAAAGGGGCTCTGCCCTTTTGGATAACCCGCAAGGGGCTTTGCCCCCTTGACTCCCACCCGCAGTACATTACCAAAACTGAATCTGCACAGTTCAAACTTACACTAAGTTTGCAGATTTGGTTTTGTATATATACTGCTATGCTCATTGGACGCTGTCCATGCCGCAGGTGGCTTCCTGCCAGGTTTCACCTGGAGGGAGTTAAGGTTTGCCACCTTAACAATCCGCCCGCCATTTAACAAATATTTATGAAAAAGAAGGTGATGTTAAATGTCTATATATCACTGTTCCATAAAAATCATTGGCCGTAACGGTGGACGCTCTGCCGTTTCCGCTGCAGCTTATCGCTCAGGCGAAAAGCTTACGAGCGATGAAACCGGCATCATCCATGATTACACCCGAAAAGGCGGAGTGATCATGAATGAGATTATCCTTCCGGATAATGCGCCCGACCGTTTGCTTAATCGCGAAGTTTTATGGAACGAAGTACAACAAATTGAGAAAAGAGCTGATGCGCAGTTTGCAAGAGAGGTTGAAGTTGCATTTCCAAATGAATTATCCAGAGAAGAACAGATTGAATGTGTCAGAGACTTCATTAAGGAAAACTTCACTTCCAAAGGAATGATTGCAGACTGGGCACTTCATGATAAAGGCGATGGTAATCCACATGCTCATATAATGCTTACAGTAAGAGAAATAAATGAAGAAGAAGGCTGGCAGTCGAAGCAGACTTCCGTTTTTGCAAATGATAGAGATAAAAATGGAAAAGCTATATATGATCCATCAAAACCTTCCTATGATCCTAAAGATAGAGAACATACTTCCCAATATCGAATTCCGGCACTGGATGAAAATGGGAAACAGAAAACCCGTGTTAGAAAAGGTAAAGGAACGGAATATCTCTGGGAACGAATCTCTATTCCTGCAAATGACTGGAATGAACACAGCAAATGCGAGCAGTGGAGGAAATCATGGGCTGAACATTGTAACAGATATCTTCCACCTGAACTACATATTGATCACAGGTCTTATGAAAGACAGGGACTTGAAATAGAACCGACCATCCATGAAGGTGTGACAGCAAGACAGATGGAAAAAGAAGGAAAGACCTCTGAACGATGTGAAATAAATAGAGATATCAAAAAAAGAAATCGCTTAAGAGAAGAGCTTGTAAAAAGCTTTAAGGAACTATCTGAACTTATTACAAAGAAAGTGAGACGAATATATGAAAGAATTACAAAATTATTTGAAAATAGAAAATCTGGAAGAACTGATATCGGTTCTGGAAATTCAGGACGAGCTTACGGCTCTTATGGAAAAGCTGGAGAAGGAGAACGAGGATCTGAATATAACGAACCAGACTCTGCAGAGCCGAATATCCAAATTGGAGAATATCATAACAGAACAGAAACTAACTCTTCAGGAGAAAGAGGAAGAGATAGACGAGCTGGAAAAATTAAACGAGAACTTGAACAAAGAGAATCAGAAACTCTTTTCACAGACGAAAGAATCGAGCAGACAGATAGAGATATTGCAGAAACAGATATCCGAATTGCAGAACTTAAAAGAATAAAAACTGAAAAGGAGCAGGAATTACATGACAGAATCAGAGCCATTATGGAACGTAGAGGAACTGGTGTCACAGCTGGAACTGATGCAGAAGGAGAACGACAACCTTCTGGTAGAGAACAACAAGCTGAAGACACAGAACAGGACTCTTTCCTCAGAGAAGTCAGAGCTGCAATCTGCAGTGCGAGAGCTAACGAGGGAATTGCAGATAAAGAGCGAGAAGCTCGTGAGGCAGAGCAAGTCAGACTTGATAGAGAAAGAGAACGAGAAGCTGAAAGAGAGAGACAGGCAGAGAGAGAACGAGCTGAACGAGATAAGGAGAAAAAGCGAAGAAGAGATCACAGCCGTTAAGGAGGACTATGAAGAAAAAAATAATGATCTTATTAGGCAGAAGGAAAAATATAAATCTTCCAAAGCAGAACTTGATATAAAGATAAAGGAGCAGGATGATATTATTGTCAGTGGTGCCACCATCATGTTTAATAAGTATAAAGCTGCATTGGAAAAGGAACATAAATCCAGAATAAAAAAGTCCGATGCAAAATACAAAGCAATGATAGTGGCTATCCAGTCTGAGCTTTGGAGTACAGTCTTATATGCAGTAATAATAACATTGTTTATGGCCGCTAAGTCAGAGTGCTTTACCGAGAATCTGACAAACTTCTTTATCGGAATTGCTACATTAATAAAATCACTTGTGACCAATGCACTCTCAGCAGGAGTATGGTGTGCCGGAGTTATAGATGGGATTGAGGTATATGCTTTGCAACAGATACTATACTACCTGATTATAGTAGTCATTATAGCCTTGATATGCGGTGTCCCTGGGCTGATAATCTACTTTACTGGAAGAAAATACATCGAATGGTACAAAGAAGAAATAGCAGATCATATATCCATGTGGGTTGCAGTAATCGTGCTTGCTATAACAATCTTCTTTGCAGAAGAAATCTCATCTATCATATCTATCAATCTTATCTGGCTGAACATTATAGTTCACCTAATATACAGTGCCGGACGAGCATATGTAAGAAGTTGTAAGAGGAACAGGGGGTATTATTAAAAAATCAGAAGATGATGAGATATCACATATTTATTGACTCAATAAGGGATATGTAAATCGTGAGTTTTCATTGAGAGACGGTGGGTTTTTTGGTATAATCATTCTGAAGAGCTATATGATTTATTCCGTTTATCATCTATATCTATAGTGATACAGATGGTTATACCTAATATAATATAAAATTAGGAGCGACGATGACAGAACAGGAAATACTTAATCAAATAGAGGAACTAAATAGAAAACTTGAAGAGGTTCGAAAGAATAAAGCATCAGTATATTCAGATGTAGAAATAGATTCAGCTGAAAAGGAAAGACTACATCAGGAAGATTTACAACGTCTTAGAGGACTTAGGCTGATAGATGATGATTTTATGAATGCATGTTTTGATGGCTATATTGAAGGTGCTGAGCTTCTTCTCAGAATCATTCTTGATAAGCCAGATATACGTGTTAAGAGTGTGACAACACAAAGACAGATGAAGAACTTACTTGGTAGAGATATCTGTTTAGATATTGATGCAGATGATGATTCCGGAAAGAAATATAACATTGAGGTTCAACGATCGGATAAAGGTGCAGACAGAAAAAGGGCAAGATATCACTCAAGTATCCTTGATGCACATTTGCTAAAGTCAGGAGAAGATTATTCAGATCTGCCGGAAACATTTGTTATATTTATTACAGAGAATGATGTTATTGGGGAAGGACTTCCGCTATATAAGATCGAACGAAAGATTACAAATACAGGAAAATCGTTTGATGATGGTGAACATATCATCTATGTTAATGGAGCAGATAAAAATGCATCTACAGAACTCGGAAAGCTTATGCATGATTTCTTCTGTACAGATGCAGATGATATGAATTTTAGGGAACTGGCAGAAAAAGTCAGGTTTTATAAAGAAGATGAGAAAGGGGTGGCTGAAATGTGTAGAGTTATGGAAGATATGCGAAATGAGACAGCAAAGAAGACGAAAGAACAGACAACCACTAGTCACATAATCGATATAATGGAAAAATTAAAATATACTGCTGAGCAGGCTATGGATCTTTTGAATATTCCACAAGCTGAACGTGCTAAATATGTTGGACTTGTTGAAAAAAGATGATATGACGACTAGAGAACAGATCTAAGAAAGGACTTGACAGATGAAAAATAGTTTAAGACAATCTTTAGACAGCAGACAGCAGACAGCAGACAGCAGACAGCAGACAGCAGACAGCAGACAGCAGACAGCAGACAGCAGACAGCAGACAGCAGTGATCTGTTCTTTTTGTGATGAATACAAAAACACTAAAAAACAGTATTTAACAGGGCGGGAGTCCTGTTAAATACTGTTTATTTATTTTGCTTGCAGTGAAGGTATGGGGAAAATAAATTGGAGGTTAGTTTATGGGAGTGGTTGCGGAACAATTATACTTCGACAACTATTCACCAGTTGGAGATATTACAGTCATTGCAACATGTTTTGTGATTCTGATTTTAATATTTACTTCGTATGTGAATAAGACCCGAAGCTTTTATCTTTATCTTAATATCGTGGCCTATCTTATGCTGGCCGCTTTTTCTGATGTGATTTATCATCATATCTATTCAGGTATTACAGATGGTAAATACACTGCAGTATATGTAATAAGGTGTTTATATCATGGATTCCTTTTTTCTAATTTGCTGCTGTATGTGGTATATATTGTAGAATTGCAGCATTTGGAAAGAGAAAAGAAGATTCCGACAATGATTATTTCCAGTGGGATATATATATCTATTATATTAACGGATATAATTACGACAGTTAGTGGAACAGGATTCAGGCTTAATAAAGATGGAACGGCTATAACCGGATACAATATTTTTCTATATGGATATCTTGCCTTTGTTGCGGTTATTATATTTTTGATGGTGGCATATAGGGATAGAGTATATAAATATGTAATGTATGGTTTTTATGGAACCATGATTGTTGCATTTCTGATATTATTTCTCCAAGGAAAACATGGTCAGTCATCTTTTACAGTAGTTTCCTTTATGTTTCCGACGATTGGAATGCTATATTTGGTTCATTCAACTCCATATGATATAGTATTAGGTGCAATTAATGTTGCAGCTCTCAAGGATATGGTCGAATATAATTATCGACGAAAGGTAGAATTATTATTCTTTAGCTTATATATTCCTGAATATGATTCTGAAGGAGCAGTCTTGCCTAAAACACTTCAGGATTCAATCAGAAAGTTTTCTACTGATATTTTCCATAATGCTGTTCTGTTTCAGGTTTCAAATGCACATATTATTCTAATGGCTAAGAAAAAGACCAATCCGGATTACGAAAATAAGATTAACAGAATTCTTAATTATCTATCAAGTGAATATGATAAATATGGATTTGATTATAAAGTTGTAATGGGCGAGTGTTTTGATGAGATAAGCAAAAATAATGAATTTGTTAGTTTTATTAGAAGTATCCATCGAAATATGCGAACTAATGAAATCCACATGGTTGAATATGAAGATGTGGAACAGTTTGAAAGATATGAAAAGATTTTAAGTGAAATAGCGGACATATATAGAGGGAAGAATTTGCGAGATCCGAGAGTCCTTGCTTATTGTCAGCCGGTTTATAATATAAAAACAAAGAAATATGATACAGCGGAAGCTTTAATGAGACTTAAGATTCCAGGAATTGGGCTTGTTTTTCCAGACCAGTTTATTCCGTTGGCAGAAGAAAATGGATATATACATGTTTTAACAGAGATAATTCTTCAAAAGACATGTGATGAAATCAGATACCTGTTAAAGGAAGGTTACGAGGTAAATAGGATATCGGTTAATGTAGCAGTCTCAGAAATGAAGGAAGAATCATTTACGGAGGATATTCATAAAATCATATGTGAAAGTGGAATTCCAGAGGATAAAGTTGCCATAGAAATTACTGAATCACAGACAGAGAGCGACTTTATAATCATGAAGAATAAGATAGAGGAACTTAAAGAAAAAGGTATTAAGTTCTATCTGGATGATTTCGGAACAGGATATTCAAATATGGAGAGGATCATGGAACTTCCTTTTGATATCATCAAGTTTGACAGGTCTCTGGTACTTGCTAGTGGCAGTGATTTAAGATCAGAAAAGATGGTTGGAAGTATGGCTAGTATGTTTTCGGGACTTGATTATTCTGTATTATATGAAGGTGTTGAGAATGAGGAAGATGAAAAGAAGTGTATTGATATGTCAGCCTCATATCTGCAGGGTTATAAGTATTCTAAACCTATTCCTATAATGGAATTAAAGCGGTTCTTTTCAAAGGTAGAGGAAAGTGTGTAAATCGTTTTATGATGTTTATTTGGTATAATTTTGGGTGCGTATTTGTAACAGCTAAATGATATGATAATTAAAGGAATTTGATATAAATCATATAAAAATCATGGTGCGATTCATTGAAAAATTGCCTAAAATTTGATACACTTGTACTGTAATTCGTTGATGATTTAATAATTGATTTACAAGATTTATAGTAGCAAAATGAATAAGAAAAATATAGGAAGGGGTTGACAAGTATGTCGAGATTCGCTACGCTCAAGCAAGCAAGCAAGCAAGCAAGCAAGCAAGCAAGCAAGCAATAACTGCGCCCTTTTTTCGTATAAAACAACATATATTCGTGATGGATAACCGCCTTACTTGACGGGGTATTATGCCCCTGTCAGGTTAGGCGGTTTTATTTGCGCGTATAAGCTCTTGTCAATGAACAAGGCAACGGACATGAGCATGTAGCACGATAGTGCGGAATGCGAATGCCTGTAGAATTGCGAAAGCGCGAAGCGCGGAGCAATTCGTAGCTTATATGCGATGATATTAAAAAAATAATCTCGAGGAGGAAGTTTAAATGAAGAAAAAACGAAAGAAATTAGGAAGAAAGCTGCTCGGCTTTTTGCTCACGCTGGCGATGGTCGTCGGGCTGATGCCGGGGATGGGGATAACGGCGCAGGCGGCGGACGGAGACACCAGCACCTACACCCTCACCATCCCGTCCACGCTGACGGTATCGGGCAGCGGTTGGAACGCCACGGAGGGCATCAGCGCCACGGGTACGCTGGCGGACGGCAAGAAATTGACCGTGACGGCAAGCTCCGCGAATAGCTGGGCACTCAAGTCCGGCGACAATTCTGTCGGCTACAAGCTGGCAACCGCGTCCACAGACACGGAGGCTACCACCTCTTGGGAGTTTACTGAGCTTTCCAGCACAGCTACAAAGAAAGATATGGGCATCATCGTGGAGGATTACAGCTCCATGCCCGCAGGTACCTACACCGACACCGTGACCTTTACAGCAAAGGTGGAGGATGCAGTTACCGCACCAACTCTTGCAGGCGTGACGCTGACAGATGGCATGATCATAGAGCCACACTGTAATGTCGGCGGAGGCGACAATTGGGTTCAGTTCAAGTATGTTGCAGATGACAATAAATTCGTGCCGAATTTTAATTCTTACAACGATGTGTATAGCAAGTCCGGTGGACCGTTAATGCAACAGTTGGCGGATCAATGGGCTTTTAGTACTTTTGAAATGCATGAAGACCCTAATGGTAATTTCTATTTAACTCAAACTGGTAATACTGTTCATCTTCGTGCTGATGATGGTATTGATATGATTGTTATTGATTTACAGCTAGATTTCGACAACATGACCTATACACAGTTGTACAAACAGTGGTATAACACGGTCAGCGGATCGTTCTCATCGATCAAGATCGGTGATACGACTATTACCGCAAGCCAAATGACGGCACAGTAAGTACAGATGAAACATAAAAGGTCGTGAGCCTATGAACCGAAAACCAAATATCCTTGCGGCCTTTCTCGTCCTTGCCCTTGCGCTCCTGCTGACTGCCTGCGGCGCGGGCGGCGACAAGGTGGAGCGGTTCGCGGAGGCCGCGCCCGATAGCGGAGAGAACATCGCTATTCCGGGCTATGAGAAGCTGAGCTTCGAAGCGGGCAAGACCGCGCAGGCCGTGAACCTCAAAAACCCAGCGGAGAACGCCTGCACCTTTGTCCTCACCCTGACGATGGAGGACGGCGAAACCCTCTGGACGGGCGAGGCACTGAAACCCGGCGAGGCGTTCACCCGCATTACACTCACGAGGGCGCTGGACGCAGGCGAGTACCCCGCGACGATCCATTACGACTGCTATACCATTGAGGACAATAGGCCGCTAAATGGAGCGGAGATAGAATTGATAATTGAAGTAAAATAACCTAATTCAAGAGGTGAGCATATGAAGATAAAGAGATTTTTGAGCATCGTTCTCACATTGGCGATGCTGCTCGGGATGTTTCCCGGCATGAGCCTGACCGCAAGTGCGGCAGACACTACAACCACGATCACATCGCCTGCTACGACGGGCACAATGACCATTACGCTGACCATAGCAGCTGCATCGGTGAAGACTGCGCCAGAAGCGAATACGCTTACATACAGCGGCTCTGCGCAGACGCTGACAACGACAGGTGAAGCGGGCGTCGGAACCTTACAGTATCAGCTGGGCGAAAGCGCAACAACCGAACCGACCGGAACATGGGGAACGACTGTTCCGCAGGGCACGGAGGCGAAGGACTATTATGTCTGGTATCGCTCACGTGTGAATGATAACAATATCAGCACAGCCGGTTGTAAAACGGTGACTATTGCTAAGGCATCTATCACCAACGCCACTGTGACTTTGAGTGACACATCATTAGTCTACAACGGCTTGGAGCAGAGCGTCACGGTAAGCAGTGTTAAGCTGGGGGATACTACGCTGACTGCGGATACAGATTATGAGGTCACCAGCGGAACAACCGGAACAGCCAAGAATACCTACACTGTTACCGTTACCGGAAAGGGCAATTACAAGGATACGGCAACTGCACAGTGGAGCATTGGACTTGCGACACCAACCATTGAGACGTTTCCGACAGCCTCTGCCATTACATATGGGCAAAAGCTGGCAGACAGCACGTTGACGGGCGGTGTGGCGAAACTGGGAGATACTACAGTGGCAGGCACGTTCGCATGGAAGAACACAGAAACCAAGCCCGCTGTCTCCGACAGTAACGCTACTGAGTATGATGTGGTGTTTACACCGACGGACTCCGACAACTATGCAGCAGTTGAATGCAAGGTGAAGCTGACTGTGAACAAGGCCGCGCCGACCGTGACCGCACCGACAGCAAAGACGCTGACCTATACCGGCTCCGCGCAGGAATTGGTCAACGCCGGTTCCACCGAGGACGGCACGCTGTACTATGCCGTGACCACAGAGAACAAGGCTCCAACGGATGAAAACCTTAATGACACATCCATCCCTACAGGAACCGATGCCGGAACCTACTATGTTTGGTATAAGGTTGTTGGAGATGCTAATCATAATAGTACCGAACCGAATTCTGTTGAAGCAAAGATTAATCCTGTTGATAAGGCAGATTTAAATACTGCAATCGAAGAGGCAGAGGCATATTATGAAAGTATTAAGGAAGATGATGTCTATGCTCAGGTAGCAGAGGCGTTGAGAAAAGCAATCGATGAAGCCAAGAAATATACTAATAACAATGTTGCTGAGAAAGAAGTCAAAGAAGCTATAGATACAATCAAAGCTGCAAAAGTTGATGCTGAAGAAGGAAAGAAAGAGGCAGATGATACAGTTGTAGCAAATGAAGTAACTGATGCAATCAATGCCCTTCCAGCAAGTGATAAGATAGCAACCACAGATAAGGAAGCAATTGAAGCAGCAAGAAAAGCCTACGATGCCCTTACAGATGATCAGAAAGCAAAGGTTCCTGCTGATACACTTAAGAAGCTCGAAGATGCTGAAAAAGCACTTGAAGATGCAGAACAGAAAGAAGCTGAGAAAGAAGCAGCTGATACAGAGGCTGCAAAGAAGGTAACTGATGCAATCAACGCCCTTCCAGCAAGTGATAAGATAGCAACCACAGATAAGGAAGCGATTGAAGCAGCAAGAAAAGCCTACAATGCCCTTACAGATGATCAGAAAGCAAAGGTTCCTGCTGATACACTTAAGAAGCTTGAAGATGCTGAAAAAGTACTTGCAGATGCAGAGAAGAATACTTCAGATGATGATAAGAAAGATGAAGATAAACCTGATTATAAGAATGAATGGGTAGATGGTCAGTGGTATGGAGCTGACGGAAATGCTGAGTATAAGGCTAAAGGTTCATGGAAACAGAATGATAAGGGCTGGTGGTACGAAGATACTGATGGTTGGTATCCAAAGAGTCAGTGGCAGAAGATAAATGGAAAGTGGTATTACTTCACAGCTGATGGATATATGGACTATTCAGAATATAGAGACGGTTACTGGCTTGGAAGTGACGGAGCTTGGGATGAGACTTACAGTGGCGGTCACTGGATGCAGGATTCAACAGGCTGGTGGTATGTAGATGCAACAAGCTGGTATCCAGTAAATCAGTATCTCTGGGTTGACGGAGTTCAGTACTGGTTCAATGCAAATGGTTACTGGGAGTAAACTTTAGTAATTAACGTATAGAATAATAAGCTTCTGGCTTAGGTCAGAAGCTTATTTAATATAGTGGGGGAACATTTACAGCATAAGTTCTTGAAAGGGAAAACTGAATAATAAAATACAAGGCAGTTATGAGTTTTGAAAATCAAATTCATAGCTGCCTAATTTTTGCTCTCAGTGAGTTTAAGAAACAATCCGAGCGAATTTTCATATGTGAAACTTTTGAGTGAGCATATGGGGTTGAATTAATAATATCCTTCAGTTGAGATTTAAGCCATTTACATGTATTTATACTGCTAATACTAAATTATTAAATTGCTTTTAGTTTTTCCCTTATATTTTCCCTTATGACTTTCGTGACTTGATATAAGATGATATAATCTGAAATAACACTTCTTGAAAAGTTGAATTGATTATATTCAGTAAATATAAGGCTTTTCGAGGTGTTTAATAACACTTAATGAAAAGAAATAAAACCGAATGTGAATGTAGAAATCAAATCGGAATAGAATTTGCAGGGGGATAAAGAAAAACATGATTAAATACGGAGAATTTATTACACCGGAAGAATATATGGAATTGCGTAAAATGGTTGGATGGGTTGAGTTCCCCATTGAGCAAGTTAAAACTCCGATGCAAGGAGGATCCGCAGATGTAATGACAGACAGTTGCCCATCCGATATAATGGGTGGGAAACCAAATATACTATGGAGGTAACAGTCATGAACAAGTATGTTTCGCTGGATAAGCGAAGTAAGAAAGCTCAGCGCGAGTATCACGCAAAGCAGAGACGCACCTGGGGAGAACTTAATCCCGTGACAAGGAGCGTACCGAGCGGAAAGACTTACAATCGAAAGAAGGAAAAGCAGAGAATCGGCAAAGAGTTCAGAAATGGATTTGATGCCGATTTTTTTTTTCGAAAGTTCTTGACACTACTACGTATACGTACTATACTACGCATACGTAGTATAGTGAGGAGATAGAGATCTGATGAATAAAATGTTTAGATTTAATGTGACAAAAGATACAGGTAATGCAGCTATTGCTGGTCTCACAATGATCGTTCTTAGTCTTCTGATGATCCCATTTGGAAGTGATTCAGTAATGGATACTGTCATTTCTTTCATCTTTAGAGATGTTTTAATGATTTTTGGACTGGGAGTAGTCTTCGTTACCATATATATTGAAAAGAGGGGGAAAGAGGCTGCAAGGGAGCTGGGATTTACAAATCGCAAATGGATCCTTAGTCTGATATTAGATTTGGTTTTGGCTGCAGGCCTTCTTGCAGTTTTTTTGAAAGACCAGGTTCCTGAAAATGTCATCTCTTTGAAGAATTTTTATGGGGCATCTTATATTCTGGTTGCCGGAATATTTGAGATGACATTCATATACGGATTTCTCAGGATGAGTTTTGAAAAGGCATTTGGAATTGTCCCGGCGATCATACTGACATCCGGATTCTATTCGCTTCATCATGCGGGATTTCAACCTGAGTTTTTGCATCTGTTTCTGGTGGGGCTGATGTATTGTGGAGTATTCTACATTACACAAAATATGCTGATAATATTTCCCTTCTTCTGGGGAGTAGGTGCTTTATGGGATGTTTTGGTATCATCTGAAGCAGGAAATGAGATAAAGAATCCGATATCGTTTGCTATTGCGTTTATAATTATTTCTGTATCTGTTATATGGCTTTTGTTTAGAAAGTGGAGGAGAAGATTAAATGTTATCGAAAACATCAATAGTGATCCTGGGAATGCTCAAGAAGGGTGAGATGAACGCTTATGACATGCTCAAAATGATCGACAGAATGAATATGAAATACTGGTTTCCGATCGGAGCGACCACTCTCTATGAGACATGTTTAAGACTTGAAAAGAAAAACTATATAGAGAATACGGGCGAATCAGATAAGAAAGCTGTTTATAAGCTTACGGATTCCGGCAGGAAGGAATTGAAGAGAACTATCTGTGCATTGTTCGAGAGGGTGGATTTTGATTCCGTATGGTTTTGCCTGGCAGTAATGTATTCAAGTGTCTTGAGCAAAAAAGAATTGGAACGTGAGATCGGGATCCGTACTAAGCTCCTTGATGAATATGAGAAAGGCACTTTAGAGAACAAGGAGATAATGCTTAAATATGATGTTTCTTATATTGAAGTCTGCGCAATAGACAGGATGCTTCAGATAATACGGATGGAAAAAGAAACACTGAATAATTTTTCCAAACAGTCTATTTGACTAAAGAACAGTTATTGAAATAAGAGGACAGAGTGGTGGAAGAGAAAGAACTCTATAAAGAACTTGGAGTATTAACAAAGGAAAAGAACAAATGGAAAGAAAACATACCGTATGTATCATCCCTTCTTGATCATCAATCTGTAAAAATACAGGCTAAAGCCCTTTGGCTGCTTGCTGAGATGGGGCTGGAATATACTGTGTTGGTTAAAGATGCGATTCCGGATATCGTTTCCTTTTGTGACAGTCAGAATCCTCTTCTAAGAGAACGTGCCATTAACGCGCTTGGAAGGATCGGAAGAGGAGACTATACTTTGATTGAATCGTATTGGTCAGATATGTTTCGTTTCGCTACAGACGAAGAACCCAGGGTCAGATTGAGTTTTATATGGGCTTCCGAGAATATCGCGACAAACAATCCCGACATCTATAAGAGCTACATGTCAGTATTTGAGAAACTCCTATATGACCCGGATGACAAGGTAAGAATGGAAGCGCCGGAGATTTTTCGTGTTCTTGGTAAACGCAGACCCGAGTTTGTTTTGCCATATATTGAATTGTTGCGAAAGATATCGGAGTCAGATGAGAACCGAGTTGTTCGTATCCATAGTTTAGGTGCGATTAAAGCAGCAAATTATTAAAAAAGTAGGTTTTCGGTAGGTTTTTGGTAGGAAAGTGGTAGGTTTTGAGTATTCTTTTTTCAAAATAGGTGTGTTATATTTACAATGGACAAAGCGAACGGGAAAACAAAAACACCCGAGCCGCCGAGTCCATTTTCTTTTGCAAAAGAATACCGGCAATGATGAGCGTCAGATCATGACTTCGAAAGAGGTTGTGAGCCTGGCGCTTTTTTCATGCCATCAACCCAAGGCCGAGGATGACGATCCGGAGCCGACACAAAAAGCGAAAGGATAAAACACA
>Ga0256405_10003797_pt1 | contig 30285 bp, 30 predicted proteins | sample RumenRJG_02DNA_FD_189096 | JGI IMG/M metagenome (GOLD analysis project Ga0256405, IMG submission 189096) | Bovine rumen microbial communities from Lethbridge, Alberta, Canada - RJG_02 | ecosystem: Host-associated > Mammals > Digestive system > Stomach > Rumen | place: Canada: Alberta...
GGATGATGGTGCCTGCTATCAGGAAGTAGATGAGGATGGCGATCGTGCAATGGACGACCGATGCTCTCTTAATGGCGCCTGCCGAAGCTACCATCAGGAACATGATATTGATGGACACACAGAGGAAGGTGCCTGGAATCCTCAGCTGTGCGTTGCGAAGAAGGAGAAACGTCAGGAGTTCGAAGACAGCGATGAAGATCCAGACAGCAACGTGCGGGTGCTTCAGCACTCCCGGATGGAAGTCCTGTATGTACGCAAATGTGAAATACCCGCATATGATTCCCGCAAGGTAGGGTGAAACCTTCCCCCAGATATCTGTTTTGAAAAGCAGAAAATACACTGTCATCATGAATGCCTGCAAGATCAATCCGCCTATATTCGTCATATGCCGCTCCTTTCCTGAGTTTCTCCTATCCTGTCAATTCGATGATGCACCCGCCATATCGCTGCGGACCAGCATGCCGTAGTAGCTGCCGATCGTTGATGTGGCGTTGAGAAGCGCCGCAAGCAGGTACTTTTTCATGTTTCGGACCCTGACGGCCGATGAGTTCATGCACTCCAGGACGTATTCAACGTGGTCCCTGCGGAGCTTCTGAAAACGCTCCCGGACCAGTTCCGTCGGAAATGAATCCCCGGCGATGACCATTTCCGGTTTACCGGAGAGCTCTACCTCCAGAATGAGCTCCACGATTCCGTCGATGACTTCCAGGTCACCGAAATGCGAGATCAGCAGATCCTCGTAGCTGATTCTTTCTCTGATCTGTTTTCTGAGCAGGGTAACGGGAGATGATCCCATCTCATCCGATCCCATCTCATCGCCTGCAGAGGATTTGATGGGATACGATAGGATATTTGCTTTCCCTGTCTGGTTTCTATCAGTCTGATTCATGTATGTCTTATTCTTTAGAGGTGTCGATTCCGGAACTTCTAGAAGTGCAGATTCGGGAACCTCTAGAGATGCCCGTTTCGGGACTTCTTGAAGTGTCGGTTCAGGGACTTCTGGAGATGCCGATGCCTGCACCTCTGAAGCTTTTTCCGACGCATAAGAAATCCCTGTTCCGTTACTTCTGACTGGCATAGACCTTCCTTCAGAAGTAACAGATTCCACACATCTCATATTCCATGCAGACGGAAGGATTTCAGAAGTCTCAAAAGTATCATGTCTGCTGTGACCTTTGAGACTTGCCTGCTGCGTGATGCCGGACAGGAAGTCCATCACATACAGATAATTGGGAAGGCCTCTGCCCCGGCGTTTCTTCGTGATCAGGCCGAACTTCTCAAGCTCTGCCAGTACGTCCATCGCTTTCTTCCTTGTAAATCCCAGATCCTGCACGATTTCCTCCACCGGATAGATGATGTAAGCCCTGTTCTTGGAGTCCAACCAGTGATTCTTCACCGAGAGGGACATGCGGTCCAGAAGGACCGCATAGAGAAGCTTTGCCTGGATGGACAGAGATGAAAATGTCTCGTGCAACAGGAGCAGTTTCGGGATCCGGATGAAGCTGAACTGCTCCGCCTGAGCTCCGGTATAGTAGTCAAATGTCATTTCCTTCACCTTCTTCCGCCTGCCTGAACCCAGGATTTCAGAAGGTCTTCGATGACCTGCCGCATATCATCCCTTGAATAGTCCTGCGGGAAATAACGACTGAACTTTTTCCAAGATAAGGTCAGGTCACCGATTCGTTCTTCCGGCTGATTGCCGCTGAGGATTGTGATCACCTTGTCCTGTGTCATAGCACCGGTCTGCATAGCCGTCCGAAGCTCCTTGACCTGATTGATCTTGACCGGGCCATTCTCCTTGATATATTCGAAGACCCATTGCTGGATTTCCTTATCGATGTAGGAGATTTCGACAGCAACCGTAAACTGGATTCGCTTCTTGTCCACATAATCCAGAAGGTCGGGGACCAGCTCTGTAAGGCGGATATAACGCTGGACCTGTCGGGCACTCTCACCAACCTCACCGCCCATGATTACATCTGACCGTAAATTCGTGCCATTTTGGCACGCATTTTCTTTTGATGGTCTCCCTGCCTGCCGTTTCATCGCTTCCATCTTCATCTTGTAAGCGAATGCCTTCTCACTCGGAAGCAGCTCTTCCCGCTGGATATTGGAATCGACCATCTTCACGATAGCTTCGTCATCGGACATTTCCCGGATGATGACTGGAATCCGCTCCATGCCGAGTTTCTGAGCGGCATGCATCCTCCTGTGGCCGGAGATCATTTCGTACTCATCATTTCCGATGGAACGGACGATAGCCGGGACCAGGATGCCATTTTCGCGGATACTATCGACCAGCCTCTTCATCCGGTCATCGTCGACCACATGGAAGGGATGGTCCTTGAATGGATGGATTTTGTAGATCTCGATCTCCATAGCGGATTCTTCTCCGACGACTCCAAGGATTTCCTCAACACTCTTCAGTTTGATCTTCTGTCCTACACGTTCTCTCATGACTCCATAACCTCCTTCGTGAGTTCTTCGTAGCTCTTCGTGACTTTGCAGGTCGGGCAGTATTTATAGATGCTGACGCCTGCCGTACTTGCTTCCGCAGCCTTGACGGAGAATGGGATGTAAGTCTTCATGATCCCGGCGGTGTCTCCGTAACTGTCGTGAAGCATATCTGTGATGTCCTTTGCATAGTTGGTCCGGTAATCTACCATGGTAATCAGGATTCCCTCGACCGTCAGTTTCTTGTTAAGACGCTTCTTGACAACCGTAATCGTCTTCAGAAGCTGCTGGAGACCGATGACCGGAAGGTAAGCGGCCAGAGCGGGAATCAGCACCCTGTCGGCCGCTACAAGGGCATTGATCGTCATCACGCCAAGCGAAGGCATACAATCAATCAGGATGTAATCGTAGCGGCCCCTGATCTGCTCGATATACTCCTTGAGGATCATTTCCCGGCTCATGGCATTCGAAAGGGTGATCTCAAGGGCGGCAAGTTCGATGTTGGCAGGAAGAAGGTCGACCCCTTCCGGATTGTGAAGGATTCCTTCTGTAAGGTCGTAATCCTCCTCATTGATGACATGAGTCATGATGGTCGCAATGGTGACCGGAATCTCATCCGGCTCATGGTAGCCGAGGCTGGCGCTCAGACTGCCCTGGGGATCCGCATCGATCAGAAGCACTGACTTACCTTCCCTTGCCAGGCCGATTCCAAGATTAGCAACAACAGTGGACTTTCCGACTCCTCCCTTTTGGTTCGCGACGGCGATAACGATACACATAGGCTTATCCTTTCTGAAGTCTGACTTCCTGATCTTTGAATGAAATCCGAAGGATCTGATCTGTACTGCAGTAGACATCCGGATGGCTGATCAAAACCTGCTCGATCTTAGATCTCTGCTCTCTGGGACAGGTAAATTCAACCGACTTTCCGCCGGTATCCGTCATCCGGACATGATACAGAGCCATGGTTTCCTTATCCTGGAAGAAATCTACTCTGCAATAATTCTCCAAGACCTTATATTTCTCATGAAGGCCGGCCAGCCTTCCGTCCCACAAGTAAGTCGTTGCCTGATAGCCTCTTTCGATTGGTTCTGCCAAAACCGGGATTCTCCATTCCTGCCCGATCTTGCAGGCGCATCGAATCTTTCCTCTCCGTACTCTGGAGACAACCGCCTGATGGGAAATGCCATGTGCCTGAGCATATTCTTCAGGAGTAACGACCGGAGCTTTTACCTTGAATAAGGTGTACTGCTCATCCGGATCTGCATCGTATTTCGTGTAGTGACAAAGCTCCAGGTAAAAACCGGAGCCTCTCATCACAACGGAATAGGTCCATCCGCCTTCCGGTGCGGGAAAGATAATCTTACCTTTCGCAACATCAATAAACTCCTCAGTGATCTCTGCAGCATGTCTGCAGAACAGTTCCGGGCTCCCTTCAGGATTTCCCATCCAGAAATCCTTGATTCTGCCCGCCCCCTCGATTACATCTTCCTGAGTTGCCAGACGGTACTTCTGAAAGTCCTGTTTAGTAATATTCACGGTTACATTCATCAGCAGACTCCTCCTCAATTGTCCGGATCATCATGCTTATTCTTCAGTTCCTGGCTGTCGCGCCAGTCAGTGAGAAGCATGATAACGGTGTGCATCATATCTTCCTGGCTGTACCCTGATGGGAAATACTTCTTGATAAGATCCGGTTTCAGGACCAGTGATCTTGCTTCACGATGTTTCCCGGAAATCAGCGCTGATACCTTCTCCTTTGTCAACAGTCCATCCTGACTTATAGCCTTCATGCGACCGGCTGCTGCACCTCCCGGATATTTACCGGTCTCGGCACAGCAATCAGACACCCACTTCTGCTCGGAATCAGAAAGATAGCTGATCGCATAACCTGCCTGCATACTGAGTTTGTCGTCGTCCACAAGTTTGAGAAGTTCTTCTCTGAGATGGGTCAGTCTGGCGATCCGCAGTACCTTCCTCGAACTCTCACCAAACTTCCGACCGATTGCTTCTGCAGTATTCTGACCTCTCTTACCTTGATGACGCAGGTAGTCCAGCTGAATCTGATAGGCTCTTGCCTTCTCACTTGGAAGGATCCGATCACGCTTGTAATTGGAATAGACCATAAGGTCTGCAGCTTCTTCATCATCCAATCTGCGAACCGCGCAAGGGATCGTAAGAAGACCAAGTTTTCTGCATGCATGTGCCCTGCGGTGGCCTGCAAGGATCTCATAACCTCCCTGATCCATTGGTCGAACATCAATCGGTTCTAACACTCCCTTGTCTCTGATGCTCTGGACCAATTCTTCCATCGCCTCGTCATCCTGGACGTGAAATGGATGATTGCTGTAATCATGAAGTTCGCTAAGAGCGATATTCCTGATATTGTCCGACTCGTTCTTTGTCTGGAAGATATCTTCATACTTGAGGATGGTTTTCTGCGTGCTGCTCATTCGTGCTCCTTTCTCCGGCACTTCGCGTCAACTTGTCGCGAAGTTATGTTTTCCATTCTTTGCAAATTTGTCGCGAAGTGGTTTCTATACAGATGCTTGTGGAGGCATCGCCAATTGGTTTTCGTTTGTGCTGTCGCCTGACTTCCTTAAAACAAAAAATGGGATTCTTTCCAATTTGTGATTGGAAAGAATCCCATACGTTTTCTCAGTGTGTCCAGTTTCCTGTTTTATTGATTTTTACAGTTTCCTGAATTTCTGAAATTTATTAAGTTCGTACATAGTGACATACCTTGTTGGCTCAGCATTTCTTAAATTCCGTATGTATCAGCCATGTAGGCAGTCACTTTTCAGCAGATTTCTCTGCCCTGCAGCATATCTTCTACGATATATCTCACGTACCAGTCAGCTTAATTAGTAGAGCTTTGCCCCTGCCGGGATGTGGTTGTCCAGCATGATCAGATGAAGCTCTTCCTCTTCGGAGTCCTTCTTGCTGTTGACAGCAGAGAGAAGCATTCCGCAGGAGTCGATGCCCATCATCTTTCTCGGCGGCAGGTTGGTGATGGCGAGAAGGGTCTTGCCGACCAGTTCTTCCGGCTCGTAATAAGCATGAATTCCGCTTAAAATAACGCGATCCGTGCCTGTTCCGTCGTCCAGGGTGAACTGGAGAAGCTTCTTGGACTTCTTCACGGCCTCGCAGGCCTTGACCTTCACAGCCCTGAAATCGGACCTGCTGAAGGTGTCGAAGTCGACCTGGTCCTCGAAGAGCGGCTCGATCTTGACATTGGAAAAGTCGATCTTGTCGTTCGGGGTGAAGAAGCCGGTGGCCTCTGCTGTGGCCATTTCTGCAGTTTCGGAAGCGCCTTCAGCCTGGCTTTCGCCGGCAGCACTCTGATCGCCGTCTGCGGATGAAGGAGCATTTAAGCTCTTCATTGTCGGGAACAGGAGCACATCGCGAATGGCGGAGCTGTTCGTCAGCAGCATCACAAGTCTGTCAATGCCGTATCCGATTCCGCCTGTCGGCGGCATGCCGATCTCCATGGCATGAAGGAAGTCCTCATCGGTGTGATTGGCTTCCTCATCTCCTGCAGCGGCAAGCGCATCCTGCGCCTTGAAACGTTCTCTCTGGTCAATCGGGTCATTCAGCTCAGAGTAGGCATTACACATCTCACGGCCGTAGATGTACAGCTCGAACCGCTCGACAAGGGACGGATCCGACGGTTTTCTCTTGGTCAGAGGGGAAATCTCAACCGGATGATCCATGATGAAGGTCGGCTGGATCATCTTCTCCTCGCAGAACTGCTCAAAGAAGAGGTTGATAATGTCGCCTCTCTTGTGGCGCTCCTCGAACTCCACATTGTGGGCCTTTGCGACTGCCTTGGCCTCCTCATCGGTGCGGATCGTGCTGAAGTCCACGCCGGCGTATTCCTTCACCGCATCGATCATGGTCAGCCTGCGGAACGGCTTCGCCATGTCAATGACCGTATCTTCGTACTGGATGACGGCGCTTCCGCAGACCTTCTCCGCCAGATAGCGGAACATGGACTCGGTCAGCTCCATCATGCCATTGTAATCGGTGTACGCCTGATAAAGCTCCATCAGCGTAAACTCCGGGTTGTGACGGGTGTCCACGCCCTCATTCCGGAAGACGCGGCCGATCTCATAGACTCGTTCAAATCCGCCGACAATCAGACGCTTCAGATAAAGCTCCAGTGAAATGCGCAGCTTGACATCCTCGTCAAGGGCGTTGTAGTGCGTGACAAATGGGCGAGCAGCGGCGCCGCCGGCATTCTCGACCAGCATCGGGGTTTCGACTTCCATGAAATCGCGCTTATCGAGGAAGTTGCGGATCTCTTTGATGATCTGCGACCGCTTCTCAAATGTCGTCCGGACGTCCCGGTTCATAATGAGGTCCAGATACCGCTGACGGTACCGGATGTCAGTGTCCTGAAGGCCATGGAACTTCTCCGGCAGCGGAACCAGGTTCTTGGAGAGCAGCGTGACCTGATCTGCGTGGACCGAGATCTCGCCCATCTTCGTGCGGAACACCGTACCCTTCACACCGATGATGTCGCCGATATCGTACTTTTTGAAATCCTTGTAGGAATCCTCGCCAACCTGATCGCGCGCAACGTAAACCTGAATGCTGTCATAGCGGTCCAGGACATCGCAGAAAGAGGCCTTGCCCATGACACGCTTGGACATCATACGGCCGGCAATCGACACTTCCTTCCCTTCCATCTCATCAAAGTGATTCTTGATGTCGGTGGAGTGCTCTGTCTGGTCGTAGGTCGTGATCCGGAACGGATCCTTTCCTTCCTCCTGCAGGGTCTTCAGCTTCTCTCTCCTGATCTTCAGAAGCTGATTGAGGTCCTGCTCTCCGCTGTTCTGTCTCTGGTTCGCCACTTTCTGCCTGTCCTCCGTCAATTCCTTACTGCTGATTTCTCTCCACGCTCAGGATCTCATACTCGATGACCCCTGCCGGCGTCTCAACTTCAACCTTGTCGCCTGCCTTTTTGCCGGAAAGCGCCTTCCCAACCGGGGAATCATCCGAGATGAAGCCCTCCAGCGGATTGGCCTCGGATGAGCCGACCACATTCAGCTCCATCGTCTCGTCCATCTCGATATCTTTCACGAGCACTTTGCAGCCGATTCCGATCCTGCCGTCGCCGACATTGGTGACGATCTCGTGGTTCTTCATGATCTGCTCGATCTCTTCGATGCGGCCTTCCATCTCGCTCTGCTCGTCCTTCGCCGCATCATACTCTGCATTCTCCGACAAATCGCCCTGCGCTCTGGCTTCCTTGATCTTGTCGGCGATCTCCTTGCGCTTGTTGACCTTCAGGTCTTCAAGCTCTGCCACCAGCTTATCAAATCCTGCCTGCGTCAGGCGCGTCTTTTTGATCTCTGCCATCTTGCGTTACACCTCTCCGGAACCCATGTTTTTCCGCCCCTCTGGCGGGTTTTTCCATCTGATCTGCCGTCCCTTTGCACCGGGGACCCGCACAGTCAGTGCAAAATTATAGCGTAATGCAAGGGTAAAGTCAACTTAACGAATGTGTTCCACACCCGTCCGTGCGGCCCCGTTTTCCGCTCCGTCAAGCAGGTTTTCCAGCTCATCCAGCGTGGAAATGGAGCTGGACGCGCGTCTCAGCATGGCGGAGTGCGGCATGCCGGCCGTGTACCAGGCAATGTGCTTCCGCATCTCACTCATGGCTGTCCGCTCGCCCTTCTGCCGGACTGCCATTCTGGCATGCCTCAGGATCTCTGCCTTCACCGTCTCCATATCCGGCTGCCCGGGATCGACTCCGGTCTCCTCATAAGTCAGGATCCGGTGAAAGATCCAGGGGTTGCCGCGCGCCGCTCTGGCAATCATGATGCCGTCACAGCCTGTCTCACGGACAAGCGCCTCGGCCGACCGCGGATCTGTCACATCTCCATTGCCGATGACCGGAATTTTAACGGCCTCCTTCACCTGCCGGATGATCTCCCAGTCCGCCTGCCCCGAGTAGAGCTGTTCCCGCGTCCGGCCATGTACCGCGACAGCCGCGGCTCCGGCCTGTTCTGCGATCTTTGCGATCTCAACCGCATTCACATGGTTTTCATCCCAGCCCTTGCGGATCTTCACCGTCACCGGCTTGCGCACGCGCTTCACCATGGCGCTCACAATGTCGTAGACCAGCCCGGGATTGTTCATCAGGGCGCTGCCCTCCCCGTTTTTGACCACCTTCTGAACCGGGCAGCCCATGTTGATGTCGAAGAGGTCAAATGGCCGGTCCTCGATTCGCTCCGCCATCGAGGCCATAATCTCAGGATCATTTCCAAACAGCTGAAGTGAAACCGGGCGCTCCGCCTCGGTTGTGGCCATCAGCTCGTCTGTGTGCCTGTTTCCATAGTAGATGGCCTTCGCGGAGATCATTTCCATGCAGACAAGTCCGGCGCCCTGCTCCTTGCACAGAAGGCGGAAGGACAGATCGCTGACGCCGGCCATCGGTGCAAGGATCAGGTTGTTGGGGAGCATGACGCTCCCGATCTGCAGGATCTTCCTCATTCCAGCTGCCATGCCTCCAGGTCGAGCGGCTGATGCAGAACGACGGCCTTATAGTAAAGCTCCAGCCCGTTCATCATGTCACGGCGCTGTTTCTGGATCTCCTTGACCTCCAGAGCGGCGCCGATCTCATCGTAGTCGTAATCGGATGCCTTCGCCTCCGTTCGGATGCTTAGTTTCCCGTCCTTATCGAACTCAAACAGGATAATGCCCCCGATATCCTCCGTGAACAGTACACAGATGATATGAAGCTGATCCTGGATATCCTTCGGAATGCCGTCAAACGACTTGTTGAAGAAATATTTCTTTTCATACGCGCTGGCTGCGCACAGAACAACGGTCCCGTCTCCGGCACGCTGCGCCGGCCGGACAGTGTCCCTTGTGTCCTTTGTTTCCTTATGATTCTCTGCCATTCTGTTCCCTTATATTTCTAATGTTTCCTTTGACACTGTCATCATACATATCCGTAGATGCCCCGCACGGAGACCTCTCCCGACCAGACCTTCACCGTCTTTCCGTCGTCATCCCGTTTCACAAGAAGCTCGCCCTCCGGGTCGATTCCAAGCGCGGTCCCGGTGTAGGCGCCCTTCGGATCCAGCACGCGGACCTTCCGGTTCAGATTCAGAAGCTCCTTGTTGTACATCTCCTGAAGGTCGGTCAGATCGCCTCTCTTCTCGAACAGCTCGTAGTACTGCTCAAACAGCTCGATGACCCTGCACAGTACCTGTGCGCGGTCGACGGGATGCCCCAGCTCAAGCTCCAGCGAGGTCGCGATTTCCCTGATCTCCTCCGGAAATGAGGTCAGATTCGCGTTGATGCCGGTTCCGATGACAACATAGTGGACGCCGTCCATTTCCGCACTCATCTCTGTGAGGATGCCGCAGATCTTCCTGCCATGGATCACGACATCGTTCGGCCACTTGATCCCTGCCGGAAGGCTGTAGAGCTGCCGGATGGCATTGCAGACCGCAAGTCCCTTGACAAGTGTCACCATGGAAATGCGGGACGGCGGAAGCTTTGGCCGCACCAGGATGGTGAATGCAATCGCGCTTTTCGGCGGCGTCACCCAGTGGCGTCCGCTCCTTCCCTTCCCGGCGGTCTGCTCATCCGCGATCACAATCGTCCCGTCCGGAGCCTGCTCCTCGCCGAGCTTCTTCGCATACTGGTTGGTGGAGTCAATTGTAGAAAAGTAATAGAGCTTCTTTCCCATCCACTTCGTCCGGAGCCTGGACGCAACCTCCTCCGCCGCGATCGTATCCGGACAGCCTGTGATGCGGTACCCCTTGTTCGGAACCGCTTCTATGACATATCCATCCTCCCGGAGCGACTGGATCGATTTCCAGACAGCCGTCCTGGAAACTCCGAGTTTTTCACAGAGCGCCTGGCCGGATACATAGTCATCCTCATCTCTCAGCGCCCGGAGCACCTTTTCCTTCATGAGCCTGCGCTCCCCCTTCAACCAAAATCTCCCTGCCCTCATTCAGACAGATCTGTGCCCAAAAGCAGGCCGCCGCTTCCAAAAACAAGTCTTCCGGCTATCAGGCAAACAGCTGCGTCCCGAGTACAAGCCCTGCTGCCACCGCGACCAGCATCGCAAATACCGCGAATGTCCACTTTTCCCGGAGGCTGAACTCCACAGCCAGGCTGACATTCAGAACAATGCCAAGGAGTGTCACGATCTCCTCCTTCAGCAGCTCCTCCCGGTCTCTTGTCAGGAACATGATACCAAGCGTCAGGATGAAAAGAGACAGAAAGAGCGTGGTCTGCTCTGCGGCCCGCCGGTATTTCAGCTGTCCTTCCCTGAGTTTTTCCTCGTCTTCCTGCATCCTCTCGCCCTGTCCTTTCTGAACGTTCCCTGGCCGGATCTTTCACTGGCGCAGCCGCCATCCGCCTGACCTTGTTCATGTGGGGCCAGCCCACACCACACGCCCTGCTCTGTGCTGCGCTTCAGCCGGATGCCTCGCCTTCTTCATACGGAACCAGCCCCGCACTGCATGCCCCCGAAGCCGGCTTCACCTATGATCCGATGACTTACAGCGTCAGATCCATCACAGCCTTGATGGTGTGCATCCGGTTCTCGGCCTCGTCGAACACGACCGACTGCTTCGACTCAAAGACCTCGTCTGTGACTTCCATCGCATCGAGTCCGAACTTGTCGTGGATCTGTCTCCCGATCCCGGTATTGAGGTCATGGAACGCCGGCAGGCAGTGCATGAAGACTGCTTCCGGCTTTGCATTCGCCATGGCCTTCGCGTTCACCTGGTACGGAAGAAGGGCATTGATTCTCTCCTCCCAGACGCTGTCCGGCTCGCCCATGGAGACCCAGACATCAGTGTAGATGACATCTGCCCCGCTCGTTCCTTCCTGAACATCCTCCGTCAGCGTGATCGTGCTCCCGCTTGCCTTCGCGTATGCCTGGCACTCCTCGACCAGCTGTGCATTCGGGAAGTATTCCTTCCTTGTGCACGCCGTGAAATCCAGTCCCAGCTTGCTGCAGGCAACCATCAGAGAGTTGCCCATGTTGTAGCGGGCATCGCCCATGTACGTCAGCTTCAGTCCCTTCAGTTTTCCGAAATGCTCGCGGATTGTCAGCATGTCCGCCAGCATCTGGGTCGGATGGTATTCATTCGTCAGGCCGTTCCAGACCGGGACGCCGGCATCCTTCGCAAGCTCCTCAACGATGTTCTGTCCATAGCCCCGGTACTCAATTCCGTCGTACATGCGGCCCAGAACTCTCGCGGTGTCCGCGATGGACTCCTTCTTTCCGATCTGGGAGCCTGTCGGATCCAGGTAGGTGACATGCATGCCAAGGTCGTGTGCCGCAACCTCAAAGGAGCATCTGGTTCTGGTGCTGGTCTTCTCAAAGATCAGCGCGATATTCTTTCCCGGATGATTCTGATGCGCGATCCCCGCCTTCTTCTGCTGCTTCAGCTCCTCGGCGCGATCGAGGAAACAGAGAATCTCCTCCGGTGTAAAGTCCTTCAGTGTCAGAAAATTTCTGCCTTTCAGATTCATGTCAGGCACCTCCCTTATGCGTCTGTCTGCGATTCGTTTCATCTTATCGCAAATAAAACCCTCCCGCAAGGGGAGGGTTCCATACACGCTGGAGCAGGCCGGCAGGCAGGGCCAGCAGAAGCACAGAAAGGCTGAGCAAGGCAAGGAGGGTTCCATACACGCTCAAGCAGGCATCTGCCGGTCAGCTGTCTCAGGACTCACTGCGGCTCTGATGCTCGAGATCGGCGCTGATCTTCTGGGTTGTGACCGCTGCGCGCACGCCTTCCGCGCTGGTCTCGGAGGACAGGCACGGATCCGCCTTTGGTGCCTGCCTCGGCTTTTCGCTGTGATCAATCTTCGTCGCATCCCCGATTCCGAGCGCCTCCCCGGCAACGCCGAGCGCAGACACGAGGTTTGAGATGTCAGACGGCATGAAGATCTTGGTCGCACGTCCGTCTGCAACATTCTTCAGTGCCTCAATGCTCTTCAGCTTCAGGACGGTCTCGGAAACATTCGCATTCTTGAGGGCTTCCAGGCCGTCCGCCTCTGCCTGGTAGACCAGCTGAATTGACTTGGCGCGGCCTTCCGCAAGCGAAATCTGCGCGTCGCGCTCCGCCTCTGCGGCAAGGATCTTCGCCCGCTTGTCACCCTCCGCCCGGGAGACGACTGCCTCCTGGTGCGCCTGCGCCTCCAGAACGGTCTGACGGCGCTCGCGCTCCGCGCGCATCTGCTTCGTCATGACCTCCTCGATCTCCTTCGGCGGCTGAATGTTCTTGATCTCAACACGGGTCACCTTGATGCCCCAGGCATCTGTCGCCTCGTCCAGCACCTTCTGCATCTTGGCATTGATCATCTCACGGGATGTCAGTGTCGCGTCAAGTTCCATGTCACCGATGATACTCCGGAGCGTCGTCGCGGAAAGATTCTGGAGTCCGGCCATCGGGTTCTCGACCCCATAGCAGAACAGCTTCGGATCAAAGACCTTGCAGAATACGACTGAATCAATCTGCATCGTGACATTGTCCTTCGTGATGACAGGCTGAGGCGGAAAGTCCAGCACCTGTTCCTTCAGCGAAACGCTTTTGACAACACGTTCGATGAACGGAACCTTGAGATGAAGACCTGCATTCCAAGTTGTCTTGTAGACCCCCAGCCGTTCAATGACAAATGCCCTTGCCTGCGGCACGATCCGGATGTTTGAGAAGACCAGCATCAGGATAATGACGGCAAGGAAAACCCCAAGCACAATCAAAACTGTAGAACCCATCTTTCATCTCCTTTCAATCTGTGTACTGTTGAACGATTAATACACTGTTTTTCATCGCACAAGCAAACGAAAGCAGTGCACGTGTTCACACTTTGTTCACAATTACATCATATGCTTTTCACAAAGACCCGCTATAGTGTGTACCATCAAATCAAGTGTTTCACCTGATTTGATACTTTTCATACTTCAGCCGGTCGGTGAAATTCCGGCCGGCACTCCCTCCAACTGAAACATACAGAAAGTGCCGTGGATGCCGGAATTGGCAGCGCGGCACTTTCCTGTCTTCCGGAAAATTCCCGAGCTGTCATCTCAGAATTCTGAACATTGTGACCGATCGCTGTGCGATTTACATAGATTTTATCACATGCGGCACTCTTTCGAAAAGTCCGGATTTTCCGCCCGATTTTCTGACAAGCCGGACCTGTTCCATTTCCATGCTGCGGTCGACCGCCTTGCACATGTCGTAGATTGTGAGCAGTGCAACGCTCACGCCGGTCAGCGCCTCCATCTCGACACCGGTTTTCCCGCTGCACCGGACTGTGCAGAGCGCCCGGATGCCAGGGCGGGCATCACGGTCTGCCGGCATCAGCTCAAAGTCCAGCGAAGCCTTCGTCAGGTTCAGGATGTGGCAGAGCGGAATCAGTTCTGCTGTCCGCTTCGCACCCATGATGCCCGCAATCCGCGCCACGCCCAGCACGTCGCCCTTCTTCATGCCCCCGCTTCTGACCAGCTCAAAGCACTGCTGCGACATCCGGATGACACCCTCCGCGGTCGCCTCCCGGAGCGTGATATCCTTCCCAGAGACATCCACCATCACGGCATTTCCCTGCGCATCAAAGTGCGTGAACGCCGGCTCTGTATTTCCGTATTCCTCCTGCACGCTCTCCTTCTCCTCCTTATATTTCACACGCCGAAGCCGCAGTTTGGCCAGATGCAGGTGCTGCAGCCCAGGCAGAGTCCGCCCTCTCCGAGCGCGGCAATCTCGTCCGCCGTGATCCGGTCATTCGCAAGAATCCGCGGCAGCATCAGATCGAAGATGGTACGCTTTGCATACATCACGCAGCCCGGAAGCCCGCAGACTGTCACCGTTCTATTCCCTTCTGTCTGCAGATAGGACAGCAGGAACATTGCGCCGGGCAGAACCGGTGCACCGTACGTCACGATTTCCGCTCCGGTATTCCGGATTGCGAGCGGTGTCCGGTCATCCGGGTCGACGCTCATGCCGCCTGTGCAGAGTACCAGATCCGCCCCGAGATCGACCATCTTCCAGATGGCGGCTGTCGTCATACGGTCGTCGTCATCCGTGACCTCGTGCCCGACCACCTCCGTATCGTACTCCTGAAGCTTCTTTTCTAGAATCGGTGTGAACGAATCCTTGATCCGTCCCTTGTAAACCTCAGAGCCTGTCGTCACAATCCCAATCCTCTTATGGACAAATGGATGAAGCGACAGGATCGGTCTGCCGTCTGTTGCCTCACGGACACATGCCGACAGATCGTTCATTTTCTGCTCCTCGATCACGAGCGGGATGATTCTCGTCCCGGCAAGCTTGTCGCCCTTTCGGACCGGTGTGTTTCCGTGCCGCGTGGCGATCATCATCTGGGGTGTCCGGTTGACCAGCCGCAGCGCTCCCGAATCAACCTTGAACAGGCCGTCACAGTCAGCCGTCAGCTCGATCTTCCCTTCCTTTGGCTCGCTCGCGCTCATATGCGCGCCGATTGCCAGATCCCGCAGGACGGCAGCCGCCTCATCTTCATGGAGCATGCCTTCCTTCTTCTCCCAGACATAGAGATTCTCCTTCCCGATGCTCAGAAGCACCGGGATATCTTCCTTTGTAATGACATGCCCCTTGCGGAATGCGGGTCCTTTGAATGTTCCCGGAATGATCTGCGTCACATCGTGGCACAGCACCGCACCTTCCGCATCGACTGTCCTGATCAGCTTCATCTTATCCTCTCTTCTCCTGTTCTCTTCTCAGTTGTCTGCAGTCCCGCGCAGGATCCCCAGCCCGTGGTCCAGCGCCCCCAGGATAAATCCAAGACTCTCCTGCACCGCTTTGACCGATCCCGGCAGGTTGACAATCAGTGTTTTCTTCCGGATAACGGACACGCCTCTTGACAGCATCGCATGGTCGGTTACCGCCAGCGACTTTACCCGGATCGCTTCCGCGATTCCTTGCGCATTCCGGTCCGCAACCGCCATCGTTGCCTCCGGTGTGCGGTCCCGCTCCGAGAACCCGGTTCCCCCTGTCGTCAGCACCAGGCTGACCTGTCTCTGGTCGGCGAGCCGCCCAAGCTCCCGCTCAAGCCTGCTCTGGTCGTCCGGCAGCAGAATCGTCTCGACCACCTCATAGCCTGCTGCCTTCAGGACTTCGGCCGCCTTCGGCCCGCTTCTGTCCTCATAGACGCCCGAAAATGCACGGTCGCTCAGCGTGATCACCGCTGCTGTATACGGCCGGTCCGGGTCAGGCGGAAGCACCCGGACACGGTCTCCCGGCTTCACCATCCCGCCCCGGACAACCTTCGCAAACACGCCGTCCGTCGGCATGATGCAGACCCCGACACGCTTTCTGATCTCGCAGGAATGATGGCAGGCCTTGCCAATCTGCGTCAGCTCGAGGAGAGCGCCCCCGACAGCTTCCCCGTTTTTCAGGTCGGTTGCATGGACAGTCTCCTCAGTCAGGCTGTCTGCCTCCGCATGGACAGCCTTCTCAGCCGGACAGATCAGAAAACGCGTCCCGACCGGAAGGGTCCTGAAGTTGATCCCGGACACAAGCAGGTTCTCTCCGAAATCCCCGTCGCTCACGCCTGCACCGCTCCTGTTGAACTCCCGGACCTTTTCCCAGGAAAGCAGGCTGACCTGCCTGTGCCATTTGCCGGCATGGGCATCCTTCTCGATGCCATAGTCCTCAATCAGCCGTGCCTCCTTCACCGGTTCCTTCCGGACACCCTTCACGCTGCTGGTGCAGACCGCCTTTACCGTTCCCTCCATGTCTGGTTATCCTCCAATCTGGCTCATTTCATGATGCTCCGTCATCTGGTCAGGCGTCTCAAAACAGTGGGCAGCCGGCTTTTTCAGAATCGCCGCCCGCATGACCTCCTCCAGCTGCAGATCCCTGTCCGGCCCCGCGTCCCTCAGCACTGCCCTGAGGTCCGCGCCCTGGTCGTAGCAGAGGCAGGTCTTCAGAAATCCGGTCGACGTCAGCCGGATCCGGTTGCAGGAAGAACAGAACTTCCCGTGCACCGCGCTGATAAAGCCGATGCTGCCCTGATACCCCGGGATGTGGAAATACACCGCCGGCCCTTCCCCATGCTTCTTCGTTATTCTTTCCAGAGAATGACGCTCTGCAAAAGAAAAGGCCTTCTCCCTTCCGGCAGCCTCCCAAAGCAGCTCCAGCGCGGCCTCACTCTCAGGTTCCAGATCCGGAAACGCCTCTGCAAGCCGGGCTATGAGCCTTCGGTTATCCGAATCCGGAAACAGCCGGCCGTACCCGATCGGCATCATTTCTATAAAACGCACGTCCACCGGATGCCCCCTTGCAAATGAAATCAGGCTGAGAACATCTGTCCCCGGCATCGTCACGGCATTCACCTTGACGCGGATCCCCCGCTTTGCTGCCTCAAGAAGCGCCGCGGAAGCCTCCTCTGCACCGCCCGCCCCACTGTCCCCGGTGATCAGCCGGTACTGCTGCGGATCTGTCGTGTCAAGACTCACGTTGATGCCGTCCACGCCCGCCTGCACAAGCGCATCCAGATTCTCTCTCAGAAGGAGCCCATTCGTCGTCAGCGTCACCGTCTGGATGCCCTCGACCGCCTTCAGCGCGCCGATGAATGCCGGGCAGCCCCGCCGCACCAGCGGTTCTCCGCCGGTCACCTTCAGATGACGGATTCCAAGTCTTGAGGCGGCTCGTACAATCCGGAGAAACTCCTCGTACCGCAGGACATCCTCATGACACAGCTTGCTGGACATGCCGTCCGGCATACAGTACCTGCATCTCAGATTGCAGCGGTCTGTAATCGAGATCCGCAGGTAGTCAATTTCTCTTCCGAAACAATCTTTCATATCCCACTCACGCACCCTGCCGGTTCAGCATCTCCTGCATCTGACCCAGCAGCTCGTCGTCAATCAGACCGTCCGCCGGCTCAAACCCATACATGGTCTGGAACCGCTCGATGCAGCTTACCGTCTGGCGCCCGCAGATCCCATCCGGCGTCCCGCATAAGAATCCCAGTGCATTCAGAAGCTCCTGCACCTTCTTCACCGTTGCGCTGTCTGCCGAAGCGTTCCTTGTCTCCGCGCCTGCGGCAGCGTTCATCTTGTCGACAGCCTCCTTCAGGTCCTGGTAGCCATCCGGCAGATCCAGACTGTAGTAGTCATGAAGCTCCACCAGCGCATAAGCACGGTTGTAATAGCCTGCCGAGTACAGCTGACTGGTCTTGTCCGCATCCTGCGTGTCTTTCCAGGCTGTCTCCGCCTTGTACTGCTTTCCAAGTCCCGCACAGTACTCGTCGCAGAGATACTGAAGATTCAGGCTCTCCAGCTGGACGCCCTTGTACGCCTCGTAAAAATCCCGCTCCGCCTCCGCGCACCGGAAGCGGTATGCCCACAAATCGGATGCGGACATCTGGGCGATCTGGTCCGCGCTGCAGGTTCCGGCTTCGGTCTGTCTTTTTTCAAATGAAGCCCCGATATCCTTCAGAAATGTGGCTGTGTCCTTTCGCTGCGTCTGCGCGCTTTCCCCGCTGCCTGCTGCAGTGCTTCCACTGTCTGCATCGCCTCCACTGCCGGAACCAGCTATTCCTTGTGCATCTGCCCCTGATTCCGCATTTCCATCTGATGCGTCCGCTGGTGCAGCATCATCCGAATCCGCTGCGCTTCCGGCAGATGTTTCGCCATCCGCTGATGCTCCGCCGTTATTATCTGCGCTGCTTCCTGTATCAGTCTGCGCCTGCAGCTCCTTCAGCTGCGCGCGCAGGCTCTCATTCTCAGATTCAAGACTTTGATAAGCCGCCTTCTGCTGTGCATTCGTCAGGTCTTCCCACTTCACCGTCACTGCCGATGCCGGATATGCCAGAAGCGCCGTACCCGCCGCGCATGCAGCAAAAAGCAGCGTCCATCTCTTCCCCCTCATGCCATCTTCCCCTTAACAGCTTTCCTCCGCAGGCCCCTTATCCCACGGTGTATCGGTGTATCCTGCCTCTATCTTATCATTCAGGACAACCTGCGGCAACCACACGGCGGCACAGTGCGCCGCGCTTTACAGCTCCCTGCAGCTCAGAGAAACAGCTTCAGCAGCTGCATTTTCTCGAGGATAAAGATCGAGAGATCCATGAAAAGGTGCGCGATCAGGGTGCTCACAAGCACACCATTTGAAGTCAGCAGAAAGTCCACCCTGAATCCGTACCAGCACATGAACGCCGAGTAGGCCAGAAGGAGCAGCATGACCGGAAGCTTGGACAGCACGCCGGAAACCGTTTTTGTAAAATCCTGCCACGAAAAGTCAAAGTAGATGAACCGGCCCAGTGACAGGCTGATGAAGTAGATGATCATCGAGTCGTAGTTGGCATCCTCATAGATGAACTTGATGTACAGCAGAATCAGGATGATATAGAGGTTGCTGACCAGTCTCAGGGCTCCCTTGTCTTCATCCGACAGGTGCGGCAGCTGCACAAGGAAGCGGTCAAGGATGTTTGCGAAAAGCACCGAAAACATCAGGAAAATGACAAGTATCAGGTCCTTGTACTTGTCCCAGACTGCCCAGACCTGCGGCATATGCCAGTCCACAATGTTGTAAAGGCTCAGAAACAGCAGGATCGATGTGCTTGAAAACACAAGCTCGTAAAAACTCTCAATGATGCTGATCCCCCTGTGGGCAGCTGCCCTCCTCCGGCTGTAGATGCGGCTGTTGACCGACTCCCGGTAGCGGACGTCATGCGCATACGCCTCCCGGTCATACGAAAAATGTTCCCGGATGCTTCTCTCGGTCGCCTGTCTCTGCTGCCAGGCAATCGTCAGCATGACGGCCATGACGGCCGCAAGCCCGATGATTGCCACAATCAGATACTTCCCGAAATTTGCCAGGTTGAAATAGTGCTGGACATAGTATCGCCCCAGATCTGATGTCATGTCTCACCCTTCCTGATTGTCTCGCCATCCCCGAATGCGTCCACAGCCTCCTCAGGCAGGAGCCGCACGAACGGCATCACGCTGCGCTTTCCAGACTGCCTCGCGGCAGCTCTGCTGTGCTGAAGTGTCGCGCACTGCATACCTTTCCCCGGTGCCGGCCCGGATTCACAGGTTCAGTTTTCCCGCAGGTTGCCGCCCCCAAACGCTTCCGGCAGCAGCTCCTGAAGTTCATACCGTCGAAAGTCTGTCTCGGACTTTGCCAGGTAGATCGGGAAATGCGGCGGGCAGAATTCCTGAAACGCCTGCCTGCAGACACCGCAGGGCGCGCAGTATTGAAGCGCCCCGCCCTCCGGTCCGCCGGCGATGGCGAGTGCCTGAAATTCGCGCTCTCCTTCTGAGACGGCCTTGAACAGCGCCGTCCGCTCCGCGCAGACCGAAACCGGATAGGATGCGTTCTCGATGTTGCAGCCCGTGTAGACCCGCCCGCTCACTCCAAGCAGCGCCGCTCCGACCCGGAAATGCGAGTAGGGCGTATACGCCCGCTCCCGCATACGGACCGCCAGCCTGCAGATATCCCGGACCTCCTGCTCTGTCATATCTCTTCCTCCTGTCGCATCACCCGGGCGCGTCCTGCGCTGCGGTGTCCTGCGCGGATTGCCTCAGCGCCTGCCATGCCCGCTCACTCCGATCGTCACAGATCAAACAGCCCTTCCGGGCAAAGTCAGTCTCTCCCGTCAGGCATCGTCACGTGCAATCAGAATCCGGATCGCTTCGATGGCAGTGTCGATCGCTCCTTCCGTATCGTGGACCTGCTCATTGTCCAGGCCTGCCTTTGCACGCTCCTGATTCGCGATCGCAAGCAGCACCGTCCCAACCCGGACATGGAGCGCAGACGCCACGATGAAGAGCGCCGCAGACTCCATTTCCGAGGCCAGTGTCCCGAGCTTCAGCCAGGCATTCCACTTGTTGAGCAGGTCATAGCCCACTGGCTTCGCCTCTGGCTCGTGCTGACCGTAGAAGGAATCCTTGCACTGAACGACACCTGTGTGGTAGTGCCTGCTCAGCTTTTGCGCCGCCTGTGTCAGTGCACAGACAACATCGAAGTCTGCTACTGCCGGGAACTCGATCGGCGCATACTCCCGGCTGGTGCCCTCCGCACGGATCGCACCGGTCGCGATGACCAGGTCCCCTCCCTTGACATCCAGTGCCATGCCTCCGCAGGTGCCGACACGGATAAAGGTATCTGCGCCGCACCTCTTCAGCTCTTCCATCGCAATCGCGGCGGAGGGGCCTCCGATTCCGGTCGATGTGACAGAAACCTTCACCCCGTCGAGTGTCCCTGTGTAGGTGGTGAATTCGCGGTTGTCCGCAATCAGCTTCGCGTCGTCAAAGTGACGCGCGATCTTCTCGCACCGTTTTGGATCCCCAGGGAGAATGACATACTTCCCGACCTCCCCCGGCGCCACCTGGATGTGATAAAGCTTCCCGGATCCTTCTGAATAATCAATCATGTCAGGCATCTCCTTTCCATCTTGTTCCCTTCATATTTCTCACGCTCTCACAGAATCGGACTTCATCTGCTCAAGCTTCCTGTCCGTATCGATCTGCCCATTCCCTGACCCGCTTCTTCATGCCTTCGATGTCCAGAACTCCATATGCAAAACCCTTCCGGACAAGTTCCTCCGGAAGCAGGTCGTCATACTTGTCAAACACCGGTACCTCCTTTGGGTAAAGCAGCTCCATCGGGTCAAATGGCTTTTCTGCCTCCTCCCCCAGAATCCGGAAGAACTCCGCTTCGCTGACCCCGAGGGTAAACTGGATAAAATACGGTCTGACAGAGTTGAACCCCTTCAGCCCGAGCCTGTCGGCACACCGAAGCCGCAGCAGCCGTTCCAGCGCCAGAAATGCATAGCTTCCAAGCCATGGAAACAGGCAGTACATCCGCTCACCGAGACAGATCAGCGGCCTGTCATTCATCCCGGAGGCCGCTGCCGCCCTCCTGGCTGTGAGAAGACGTGCTCTCGCATGTTTCCTCAAGTAGGGATAATCCGTATTCTCGCGCAGTACCTGCGCCATTCGCTCCAGAATCCTTGTATGGATGTCTCCCGGCTCATCCCCGAAATAGGCCGGCACATTGCCCTTGATCATGTGGACGTAGACCTGGTGATGCACCCGGTCAACCTCCTCGCAGACCCACACATGGCCTGCGATCGCAATTCGTTCCCCCACTGGCGGCGGCTTCACGATGGTTCCGATCTCCTCCGACTCGCAGCGGACACTGTACTCCTCGTTCTCCTGAAACACAGCGTAGAACTTGAACGAGTTTGTGATCCGTTCCCCGGCCAGTCCGACAATCAGCCCGCCCTCTTCTGTCCACTGGATCTGGTCCGTCTCCAGCAGATGATGCAGCAGCACTTTGTAGTCTTCGGCTGTGATATTGTGGAAGTAAGCCAGCGTCAGGACGCGGGAGGCGAGCTCCTGCGGCGTCATTTCCCCGCAGGAGGCGAGCGTCGACATCGTCTGGTGATAGAGCAGGCTGTAGGGCAGGCGGCCGTCTCTCGGCGGCTCGACCCAGCGCTCCTCCAGATACAGCTGCACCAGCGCAATCCCCTGAATCAGGGACCAGGGAATCGTGTCCGGAAACAGGTCACGGGGCTCCGCATGTTCCTCGCGCATGACAAACCACATCTCACAGGGCTCTCCACGCCTGCCTGTCCGGCCCATCCGCTGCAGAAATGACGATACCGTGAAGGGCGCCTCTACCTGAAAGGCACGCTCCAGCCGGCCGATGTCGATCCCAAGCTCCAGCGTCGAGGTTGTGCAGATCGTCATGCGGTTGTCGTCATCCTTCATCTGCTCCTCCGCACTCTGGCGGAAGGAGGTCGCGAGGTTTCCATGGTGGATCAGAAAACGGTCCGGCTCGTGATTTTTCTCGCAGTACTGACGGAGCGTTGTCGTGACAGCCTCGCACTCCTCGCGCGAATTTGTGAAGACCAGGCACTTTTTGCCCCGTGTATGCTCGAAGATATACCCGCAGCCCGGGTCCGCCGCATATGGTGCTTTGTCTGTCGCCTCGCAGCGCGGCGCCAGGATCTCCGGTGCCGGTTCTTTCTTTATAGCACCCAGGTGTGATGCAGCTGTGTCCTGCTCCTGACGGCCTGACGGTACGGCGGTCGGGCTTGCTGATTGTACAGTTCCAGGAATCATGGCGTCTGTCCCGGTATACCATGCCTCGTCTGCCTGCGGGGCACTGTTATAAAAGTGTTCCATCGACAGCCGCCACTGCACCCCTTTCGTTTCAATTCTCGGGATCACACAGCCCCTGCCGGAACCGGCGGACAGAAATGCTCCGGCTTTTTTCGTATCGCCGATGGTCGCTGACAAACCGATTCGCCGTGGCCGGACACCTGCAAGACGTGACAGCCGTTCAATCAGACACAAGGTCTGTCCGCCGCGGTCACCCCGCAGCATGGAATGAATTTCATCGATCACAACAAACCGAAGGTCGCCGAACAGACTCGGTATATCCGCATGCTTGTGCATCAGAAGCGCTTCCAGAGACTCCGGTGTGATCTGAAGAATCCCGGATGGCTTTTTCATCAGTCGTTTCTTCTCTGAAGCCGACACATCTCCATGCCAGTGCCAGACCGGGACCTGTGCATCCCTGCACAGATCGTTCAGTCTCAAAAACTGATCATTGATCAGCGCCTTAAGCGGTGCGACGTAGATGCATCCAACCGACCTTGGCTCATCCTCCGAAAACAGCGTCAGAATCGGGAAGAAGGCGGCCTCCGTCTTTCCAGAGGCCGTTGAGGCACAGAGCAGAACGTTCTGGTCGGTGTTGAAGATGGCCTCCCCTGCCGCAACCTGGATTGCCCGCAGATTCTCCCATCGATTCTCGTAGATAAAATCCTGTATGAACGGTGCATAGCGGTCAAAGATATCCATAGCCTGTCCTTACAGCGTAAATGTCGCCAGCTCGTCCGCATCCTCTCTGTCGGTATTCTCCGGCTTGACGAACGAATTGCCCACGGCGCCTCTTTCCGCGGCCTGTGCGCCTGTCGGCATATCCCCGAAGGCCTGGCCCTTCAGCAGCTCTCCAGCGGTCTTCTCCGGGTGCTGATACAGAATATCCAGAAGCTCGATGAAATCCCGGATGATCTCGCGGGGCGTGATGTGCGAATCTGCTCCGACCCGGCTGTACTCCATCTGAATAAACTGCACCCGCTCCTCCTGCCGGATGCGGCTTCCATACCCGTAAAGCCCCGCATGCATATCCGTCAGCTTTTCCGTCAGGACAAGCATTTCCTCCGGGGAAAGCGGCTCCAGACGAATGACCGGCGCCATCATATCCCGGGCGCCCTCCACCGAAAACCTGCCCTCCTGCAGACGAGAGCGGAGTGCCTCATAGCTGTAGACACCGCGGCGCGTATCCTCGATGCACTGCGGCGTACCGGACATCAGCATCCCGATATAGTGCGCTTTTCCCTGGAGCGCGTCATTGTACATCGTCAGAATCTTCTCGTAGTTGTTGTTGCGTGCGACCGAATTCGGGATCTTGTAGATGTTCACAAGTTCATCGACAAAGACCATCAGTCCCTGGTAACCGGCCTGCCGGAAGAAAAACGCGAACAGCTTCAGGTAATCGTACCAGTCCTCGTCTGTGATGATGACATTCACCCCCAGATCCTGCCTGGCCTCCGTCCGTGTCGGGTACTCCCCTCGGAACCACTTGAGAACCTTCGCCTTCTGTGCGTCGTCTCCGTTCTGCTCTGCCTCGAAGTACAGCGTCAGCAGCCTTGCAAAATCAAACCCGTGAACCATCCCGCTGATCGAATTCACCACCAGACTGATCTTCTCCGCCACGCGCCCGCTGAATGCCGATGAGCTGAAGGAATCCATGCCCTCCATGATCCCCGGTACCGGCTGGATGGAAGAAGCCGCCCCTCTCATCTCCTCCGGCACCGGCTGGGCAGACGAAGCAGCCCCTCTCATTTCTTCCTGCACCTGCATCTGGATCCCTGAAATCCACCTGTCCAGCACCAGTGACAGGGCACCGCCCTCCGGCTTCGTCCTGGTTGCCAGATTCCCGATCAGCTCACGGTATGTACCCAGTCCCTGTCCCTTCGTCCCGGTCAGCTTCCGCTCCGGGGACAGGTCCGCATCCATCACCACAAAGTTCCTGTCCATGACATAATTCCGGATCGTCTGCAGCAGAAAGCTCTTTCCGCTTCCGTAGCGCCCGACAATAAACCGGAAAGACGCCCCACCCTCCGAAATCACATCCACATCCGAGAGCAGCGCGTCAATCTCCGCCTTCCGTCCAACCGTGATATAAGGCAGACCGACCCGGGGGACGACACCGCCCTTCAAGGAACCAATTACTGCCTGCGCGATCCGCCTCGGCACCCGTCTTTTCGTCTGATTCTCAACTGGCATGCGCTGCTCCATTTCTCAAAAAACAAACTCGTTCAGTCTCTATGATACATCACGCGGGCAGTCCTGGCAAAGAAAAGCACCCTGCCGCAGCGAGGTGCAAAATCATTCATCCTGTTGTTTTGAATGCCTTCGGTGCTATACTCTTTCATTGCAGGCAATGATCTGCGATTGAAAGGATTATTTTTATGAAAACCAAAGCCCTGAAAGCCGCATTTCCATACACCATCCCCATCTTCGCAGGATTCTGGTTTCTCGCGCTTGCCTATGGAATCCTGATGAATGTCAACGGCTTTTCTTTCATCTATCCCATGTTGATGAGCCTGCTGATCTATGGCGGCTCTCTCGAATTGATTGTCGTGACGATGCTGATGTCCCCTTTCGCCCCTCTTTCAGCCCTCGCTGTGACGCTTCTGGTGCAGTCGAGACATCTATTCTACGGAATTGCCATGCTCGACCGGTTCCGTGGCATGGGATGGAAAAAGTTCTATCTGATCTTCGGCATGTGCGATGAGACCTTCTCGATCAACTATTCGGCAGACATTCCGGAGGGGGTTGACCGTGGCTGGTTCATGTTTTTTGTCACACTTCTGAATCAGCTCTACTGGGTTTCCGGCGCCACCATCGGCGGCCTCATCGGATCCTTTCTAAAATTCAACACAAAAGGACTTGACTTTGTGATGACCGCCATGTTTGTAACGATCTTCATGAACCAGTGGATGAAAGAGAAGAAAAAATATACCGGTCTGATCGGCATCGGTGCAACCGCTGCATGCCTTGTCCTGTTCGGTGCCAAATCCTTCATGGTTCCGGCAATGGTGACAATCCTGATTCTTCTGACCATCTTCAGAAAACCGATCGAACAATCCTATCCGGAGGCAGAGATACAATGAGTCCGATGACCATTCCCCAGCAGATCATCACAATCGCCATCTGTGTCCTTGGCACGATGCTTACAAGATTCCTCCCGTTCCTGATTTTTTCTTCGAAGAAACCGACCCCGAAGTACATCGTGTATCTGGGAAAAGCCCTGCCATGCGCTGTGTTTGGCATGCTTGTCGTCTACTGCCTGAAGAATGTTTCCATTCTCACCGGGACGCATGGTCTTCCGGAATTGCTTGCCATTGCCGTCACAGCAGGGCTTCACCTGTGGAAAAAGAATATGCTTCTGTCCATCGCGGGCGGAACCATTGTGTATATGCTGCTGGTGCAGCTCGTATTTTGACAAAGATGGCCGATTCTTTCTCTTGACATACTTCGGCTGTCGTAGTACATTCAGTTTGTCAGATATACTTCATCTGTCGTAGCATGTTAGTCGTAGTACGACAGGCGAATATTCCAAGACCTGACAGAAAGGAGATGCCATGGGAATCAGCAGTGATGTCATCCGCGGATGCAATGACACAATCATACTGTGCCTGCTGCTGGACGGTCCGTCTTACGGATATGAAATATCCAGAAGAATCCGGCTGATGACAGAAGATGCTTATATCATAAAGGAAACCACCCTCTACTCGGCATTCACCCGTCTTGAAAAAGCAGGCTGCATTGAGTCATTTCCGGGATTTGCAGAAAACGGCAAACGGCGCACCTATTACCGGATCACTGAATCCGGGCGCCGCTACTATCGTGAAAAATGCGAGGAATGGGGCCTGACGAAAACTGTTGTAGAGAGATTTATCAGGGAGGAGAATCCATGAACACCATACGCAGTTATCTGGAATCGATGTTTGCAAAGCTGCCGAATACGCCGGACGTCATCAAGGCAAAGTGTGAACTGGGACAGATGATGGAGGACAAATATACTGAGCTGGTCAACGAGGGAAAATCGGAGAATGAAGCTGTTGCGCAGGTGATATCAGAATTCGGAAATCTGGATGAACTTGGCGACGTTCTCGGCATCAGCAGTATCCTGAATCATGAATCCGGAAACTTCACCGCCGGACGTCAGGTAACACTTCAGGAGGCCCAGAGCTATCTTGATGATAAGGCCCGTTATGGCCTGTTTCACGGGCTGGGAACCTTTTTCGCCATCATCTGTTCCTGCGGAATCATTCTGGCCGGCTCACTGGAAAACGGTTCACAGAAAACCATTGTATCCGGACTGCTTTTTCTGTTCATCTCCATCGCGGCCTGCGTGGCATTACATACCTACAGCAGCCTGCAGATGAACAAATGGAATTTTCTGAAAAAGGAGCCCTGCAGCATTGATTACGGTACTGCCGGGATGATCAATGACCTGAGACGCAGCACGCACGATACGTCCATTCTTCAGCGGACGATTGCCATTCTGCTTTTCTGCACCAGCTACATTCCGCTGATTGTTCTGTCTATGCTGACAGGTCAGAGTGTGTTTGTGGGACTGGGTGTTGACATCCTGCTTTTTATGGTCGGTCTGGGCGTTCTGATTCTGACCGTCAGCTCCTCCCGTGAGAACGGTTACCGCACTCTTCAAAATCTGAACAACAGCTCCTGTTCCTCCGAATATTACAGCCAGAACAATGGAAAAAACTACTATGAAAACAAAACCGTGCGCATCATCATGTCTGTTTTCTGGCCGACGGTAACATGTGTGTATCTGATCTGGAGCTTTCTTTCCTTCGCCTGGTACATCACCTGGATCATCTGGCCACTGGCTGTCGTCGCCGACTCCTTGATAAAAGCCATTTTCGGAACAAGAAAAGAGGAGGATCAATCATGAAGAAACGAAACATCTACCTGATCCTGATGTCACTGGCCACCACAGCTGCAATCATCCTGGGAACGCTGTGGCATGTGGGAAAACCTGTCTTTTTACATTCAGATCATAACTTTTCTTTTTACTTCCAGGGGAAAAACAACACGGAGACAACAAAAAAACTGGAATCCTTCACCGGACTTCAGATCCATCTGCAGAATGATGACATTCAGATTGAAACAGGAACAGAATATAAAATGACCTATACAGGCCCGAAAGATGCCGTTCCCACCGCCGAAACGGCAGACGGCATCCTGACTGTCCGTAACAGCGGAAACAGATCCGACAGAACCGGCGGAATACTGACGGTTACTGTTCCGTCCGATCTGAAAGCGCTGCAGGATGTTTCCCTGGACACCAGCAATGGTGATATTTGTATCGAGCCGAACGATACGATCACGGTAAAAAATCTGACACTGACAAGTGAAAACGGAGATCTCTCGCTGGAAAAGTGTCATGGCTCCGTCCTGAAAGCCTCCACAGACAACGGAAATATCGGTATGGAACACGTAAGCTTTGAGCAGTCAGACCTGAGCAGTGAAAACGGAGACCTTATTGTCAATTTGGATGACAGAATAAAAAACTACACGGTATATCCCTCGACCTCATCCGGTGATATCACCATCGGAGACACCTCATACAGCACGACGAACGGAGCCGAAAACCAGATCACCATCGGCAGCGGTCAAAAGGTTCTGAAAGTACGGACACAGTCCGGTGATATCGAAATAGAGAACTAACTGCACTTGACCGAATTTCATACACTGTCATACCTGACCAGTCTGAGTTTTAAGCCATTTGTACTAGTAACTCTTGTCAAGGCTCTGAAAGCGGCGTAAATTCAATACTTTTTTGGCTCTACTGCATTGCGAACCTTCTTTATTAGTAGTACAATGTACTAGTAAAGGAGATTCCGATATGGCACGTCCAGTTGATCCAGATAGTGGTTTCAGAGTCAAGATTCATGATAATGGCGGACATCGCTATGCGAGCACCCAGCCTGCATTTACCGATCCCGTAACAGGGCGGAAGAAATACCGACGTCTGCATTGGGGAGTCGTTGATGAAAACAATAAGTTTCATCCGGATAAGAACTATCTTCTGGCATCTCCGGAAGAACGGGCAAAGCTGATCTTCCCGGAAGACTGGGATCTCAGTGAGGTTGCTTCTCTTACCGGAAACCGAAAGCGTGGCCGCCCGGTGATCGAGTCTCAGGATGAGAACAGGCTGTATGGTGATATCTGGCTGCTCGAAAAGATTGCAGATCAGACTGGCATCCGGGATGATCTGATGACTGTCTTTGACAACGACCTCGAAAAGGTCAATGCTGTACTGACGCTGGCTTACTTTCCGATGTCAGGAAAGGGGACCTATCATCAGCTGGCTGCATGGCAGCGGATTGCCAAAACACCGTACCTGGGCGAACTTTCATCACCCTACATTACTGCCCTGACCCAGAAGATCACAGAACAGGACCGTATGGCTCTGCTCAGGCTTCGGGCTAAAAGGCTCAGCAAACAGGAACTCTGTGCGGTTGATTCCACAAGCCGTTCAGCATGGGGAAGCAGCCTTGCGGACATCCACTATGGGAAGAACAAGGACCACCTCCCTCTTCCGCAGACTCTGGAAGTCGTGGTCTATACGCTCGATCATCACATGCCGGTGTACTACCGCACTTTTGCGGGAAATACACCTGATTCAAGGAGCCTGGAGACAATCCTCAATGACCTTGAACAGGCCGGCTTCCGGGATATCGTCCTGATCACAGACCGCGGATATGAATCGGTCCGGAACCTTGAGATGTATATCGATAAAGGCCAGCGGATGATCATGGGTGCCAAGGTCGGACAGAAACTTATCCTCGATAAGATCCAGGCTTTCGGTAACTTCGGAGCTCATCCTGATGGGATGGAAGTTGCACCGGATGAACGTTTTTACTATAAACAGTATGATGTCGATTACCAGATTGAAGGAAAGCGCGACAATGTAAAGAAATCTGAACGTCTGGAGATCAATCTCTACTTTGACCCGATACGCAGAGGCCAGGAGATACTGGACATCGATATCAATGTTCGGAATCAACAAGCAGCGCTTACGGTGATTCAGAAAGATCAGAGTCCTCTGGATGATGACCAGACGATTCATCGGGCTTACAACTTTTTCAAGCTGGAGTATGATCCGGTCACAAGGGTTCTGAAGAACTTCTCTCTAAACCAGAAGAAGGTAGATCAGGCACGACGGACTGCAGGTTTCTTTGCAAACATCACACATGGAATGAAACTGACACCGATCGAAGCTCATCATCACTACCTGCTCCGTGACGAACAGGAGAAGTACTTTGCAATGATGAAAGGCATCATGGGCGCTGACAGGCAGAGGAACTCATCGGAATCCGGCAAAGCCGGCCGGCTGTTTATTCTGTTTGTATCGCAGATCATCGGAAGCTATCTGAGTTACATCCGCAAGGCAAAACTCTCAGACCAGTTTCATTCCGTTTCAGACATCCTGAATGAGATGCGTCCGATCCGGTATATCGAGCATCCGAACACAGTGGCTTACATCACTCCTTTCGTCGGGAAACAGGTCACAATCAGTGAAGCTTTTGACCTGGAGATTCCGGAGGGTTGTGCTCCGGAATACGTTGTCAGAAAAACCAATAAAGGCAAACGCGGAAGACCACGCAAAAACAAGAAAGTGGTCAAGGAGGAGTCGGAAACTTAACCGGCTCCCCGTGCCGCGGAGTTTCTAGTACAAACAGAATTAAAACTCAGAT
>Ga0256405_10003801_pt1 | contig 30273 bp, 43 predicted proteins | sample RumenRJG_02DNA_FD_189096 | JGI IMG/M metagenome (GOLD analysis project Ga0256405, IMG submission 189096) | Bovine rumen microbial communities from Lethbridge, Alberta, Canada - RJG_02 | ecosystem: Host-associated > Mammals > Digestive system > Stomach > Rumen | place: Canada: Alberta...
ATTTAGAGATATTTGTGTGATTTTTTGAGGCCTATGCCCCGGTGGTGGGGATGCATGAAAATACCTGGTGCCGGCTGAAAATTGCGCAGAAAATGCAGTGGAAACGGCATTGAAACGTGCAGAAAACTCAAGGAAACAACCGTAATTTTTTTACGGAAATAACGAAAAACAAACGGAAATGACCGAACTTTAACACAAAAACGGATATGGCAAAGAATGAGGCTAAATTGGCGCGGTGGCGCAATTCGCTGAAGCGGGCGAACCGATACAGCGAGGAGTTGGAGCCACAACTGGAAATTGTCGTAACCCTGAGCGACATCATTGACGCGATGAAGGAAGAGATGCTCCAGCCTGACTACACACACATCGTGTCGGTGAAGAACCAGTATGGCGAGAAGAAGGACATCAATCCTAATGATACACTATTCTTGAATTACATCAAGACATACCAGACTGCGCTCCGTGCGCTTGGTGTGAACCAGGACAGCAGACAGGGACTGAAGACTGCGGGCGAGACCGGCAATGTGCTGGCATCGCTGATGGAAGATAACGAAAACGATGATTAGTGAATTTGCTGACGGTTGGTGAATTTAAAATAAAAACAACGATGGCTGACGAGTGGAAGACGAAGGAATTCAAGGCGAAGGTGGCGGGTGAACTGCAGGCGGTGAATCTGCAACCGCTGCATCTGTCGGCTATAGACAAACGGCTTCAAGGTTATGTCTGCGGGGTGATAGGTGATCCTGACGCACACAACCTTTTTGAGCTGCTTGCTGTGGCGAAGTTCCTGCGGCTGATGAACGAGTACGAGTTCAGGACTAAACGGATAAAGAAGTTCGTGAAGTTCTACGAGAGTCTGAAGTTCTCAGGGCTGAAGGGGCGGCAGCAGTATAAGTTGACACCTGTGCAGTATTTTCAGTTCGCTTCCATGCTTGGATTTTATAAGGATGACGGGACGAGGCTTGTGAGGAATGCCATATTATTTGTGCCGAGGAAATTCTCTAAGACTACATCAACGGCATCGCTGGCGGTGAATGAGCTGCTGTTCGGTGATGCGAATGCCCAGATATTCTGTGCCGCCAACGCATACAGCCAGGCGCAGATATGCTTTAAGGAAATCACGAAGATTACGAAGCAGCTCGACCCTAAGAAAGTTTACTTTAAAGCCACCAGGGAGACGCTCAGATGGCTTGACAACCCTTTCGGCAAGGAAAGCTACGTCGAATGTCTTACAGGCGGCTCAGGGACGAAAGACGGACTTGCGGCGAGTCTTGTGATATTCGACGAGTATGCGGCGGCAAGATATGTGAAGGGGCACTCTGACGGAGCAGAGCTTCTGCAGGTGCTGCGCTCATCGATGGGAACGAGACGGGAACCAATGACGGTGATAATAACAACGGCATCGAGGGTGTCGGAGGGACCTTTCGAGACGGAACTGGAACAGGCGAAGCAGATACTTCTCAGCGAGGCATCTGGCGACGGTGTGAGGGATGACAGCGAGTTCGCCTCTCTCTTCATGCCGGATTACTGGGAGATGGACGAGGAACATATGGGCATGGAGAGTGTATGGCGAAAATGCAATCCGCATATCGGCATAACGGTGCAGGACAACTACTATGCGGAGATGTGGACGAAGGCGAAAAGAGATCCGGAGACGATGCTGGAGTTCAAGACAAAAATGCTCAATGTGTTCGTGAATGCGTCCGTCCAGGAATGGATGCCGTCGAAGGTCATTGAAGAACTGCAGACGGACTTTTCCGTTGACTGGGAGAATGGAGACATGGAGTGCATGGTCGGCATAGACCTATCCGTCAAGGATGACTTTTCGGTGGTGGTTTGGAATGGCTACAACGAGGATGAAAAGCGGTTCTACGTGGACATGGACTGCTACATTCCCGAAGGCACACTGGAGAGCCACCCGAACAGCCGGCTATATAAGAAATGGGTGGAGCAAGGCTGGATGAAGGTCTGCGAGGGCGACATCATCAGCGGTGAGATGATTGTGAACGACATTCTGAAGAGAATTGAGGAGAACGTGCGCGTGCTGCAGATCGGCTATGACTCGTATAAGAGTGACGAGATAGTGAATTCGTTGCGTGCTGCCATCAGCTACTACTGCAAGCCCGACAGAATACTGAAGGCAGTGCCTCAGACATACGGGCAGTTCACAAGCCCCGTCGAGACATTTGAAATGGCGGTGTTTGACCGTCCGTCAAGGGTGCGGTTTTCACGCAACCCGATTTTTCCTTACTGCTTCGGGAATGCCTATCTGGACACTGACAAGATGGAGAACAAAAAGCCTGTAAAATCGAAGGCGAACCTTAAAATAGACGCAGTCATCGGAACGCTGGAGACCTTCTGGCTTTGGAACAACTACGAGGGCTGACGGGAGAAAAACACGGCTGTAAAATCCTTAAAGGTAGCCAATAACACGGAAACGGTGGAGATATAAAAGAATTATTATGGGATTTTGGTCAGAACTTTTCGGCACCGATTTTCCCCAGCCGGTCAGCATGCCTGAGATGGCAGCTGAGAAGAGGGAGCAGGCGGGAGCGGTGCCACCAAAAGCAGAGGAACGCGAGGCGACCGGTGCCAATTACTCCGGATCTTCGAAGCAGATGGTGTTCAACTGCCTCCAGGCGATGCAGATTGCAGCCGTCCACCGTTGCGTTGACCTCATTTCAAGCGGTGTGGCATCGCTGACACTGCAACGCAAGCGGTTCAACAAGAGGAAGGACTGCTACGTAATTGACGACACCCCTGAGGGAGGCCGTCTGAACTATCTGCTGTCGTGTGCTCCGAACCAGAGCATGAACTCCTTCCAGTTCATGAAGAACCTGGTACTGCAACGGCTGCTTTACGGAAACGCATATATCTACGTAAAGCGGGGATATGACTACTCCATCAGCGAACTTATCCTCTGCTCCACCGGTAGCGTGACACATGACATCTACAATCACACATACACCATCGCTGACACCATCAACGGCATTAACCAGACACTGACGGAGGGCGATTTGCTTTGCTTCAAGAACATCTCGCTTGACGGTGGCCATGACGGCATTTCCATCACCTCACTCGCGAAGAGGGTGTTGTCGGTGGCAGCAACCGGTGATGAGGAGACGTTGAACCGATTCGCCACAGGTGGAAGGTTTAAGGCGATCTTGCAGAACGACACAGTGCAGAGAGGTGTGAGCGGAAAATATAACGACAAGGAATTGCAGAAGCTTGGCATGGACCTGCAGGAGCAGCTGGGCAAGTATGACATCCTTGTGATGAGGGGCGACGGAAAACTGACCCCATACTCCATGGCCAGCACCGACATGCAGTTCCTGGAGACACGGAAACACATTGATGCTGACATAGCGAGATTCTTCAACGTGCCGCTTGCTCTGCTCTATGCAGATACTTCCAGCAACTACAACACGCAGCAACAGGCGAACCTGGCATTCTACACGCAGACCCTCCAGCCGATACTGACGGATATTGAGCGTGAATTCAACGCAAAACTACTTTCGCAGACCACATACAAGAACTGCAAATTCCAGTTTGATTTGAGTGCGCTCAACTCGCTCGACCCTGCAAGCAAAGTCCAGTATAACAAGGGACGGCTTGAGACCGGTGTGGCAACCGTGAACGACCTGCGGAAGGAGAACGACATGCCACCAGTAGAGGGAGGCGACAAGACATACGTGAGCGTGCAGGTGGCACAGCTGGGAGCAGAGAACGAAGAACCAGGCACTGCCAATGAGGAAGGAGGTGAACAATGACACTGCAATACTTGACGATGGAACAGCTTCTCAGGCAGTGCAGGCTTGAGAGCGACGCAGACCAGACCACTCAGAGCGAGCTGACGGACTGCGGTGCTACGGCTGAGACGATGGTGATACTTGAGACCAGACGCACAGCTGAGGAACTGCAGAAGATGGGTGGAGGCTCAATGCCGAATCCCGTGATCATGGCGATGCTGATGCTTGCGGAGCATCTGTTCCGCAACAAAGGCCTTACGGCGACACAGGCAATCAACACTGTGCAGTACGGCTACGAGTTCCTGATACACCCCTATGTGAAATTATCTGACAGACCAGACGAAGAGAGCGATGATTAACAGCGGAGACCTTAACGAGCGCATAACGGTGCAGATACCTGCAATAACCAGGACTGCCAACGGCGAGCAGGTTGTTACCTGGGCGGCAACGAAGCAGTACTGGGCAAACGTGCGGTATGTGCGCGGTGCCCGTGCCATCCTCTCCGGTGACGTGATGATGACGAACGCCATCAGCATCATGATGAACTGGAACGACGTGGTGACTGAGCGGTGCAGAATCGTGTGGGACGGGAAACTCTACCACATAGACAGCATCAACCGCGACAAACAGCATTACGAAATAAACATAACCGCCACACGACTGGACATGGGTGGCACAACTGAGAGAAGCAATGGATGACAATGTTATTTTCACCGTAGACATCAGCCAGGCAGAGCAGATGGTTGAGAACCTTCAGCTGGACAGCCTTGAGCGGAAGGGCCTGCGAAAAGTCCTCCTGAGCGAGTGGAAGAAGGTGAAGAAGGAAGTCCAGTCTGCCCTGACCTTCAAGAACGGCGACCCGCGCCATGCTCGTGACGCAGTGAAGGCTTACGTGTGGAAACCGAAGCATGGTGTGCTTGGTGCCACCGTCACCATCCTTAACTCGAAGTCGAAGGCAGAGAAGCATGTGGCCGTTGACTCCAGGGTGCGGAAGGTCGTAAGACCGATAAGCGAACGGACGAAGCAGATCGATTCGTACTGGGGGCGTGACAGGGCGTTTGTGCTCCGAATCCTCGACGTTGGCCGAAATCCAGATGGGCGACCAAGCCCGCTTGCAGGACGGCACTTCTTTAAGAGTCCTTCCCTGTCGGCAGCGAGACAGGCGGCAGAGAACGCAGCACCGAAAATCGAGGCGTTTATCCTGAAATGCGCCGAATCAAGGAATCAGCAACAAATGGGTATCCAATAAGTGACATTCCAGAGTGTCGAAGTTTGGAACCAACAAAAAAAATAGTGAAATTATGATAAAGCGAGAAACAAGATGCTTTCCGTCGGAACTAAAACTCCGTGAGGAAAAAGGCAGCCGTACAATCGAGGGCTATGCCCTGGTGTTCGGCGAGAAGTCGGTGCCGTTGTGGGACGAGGGATTCGCAAGGGAGGTGATAGCACCGGACGCAATCAGCGAAGACCAGCTGCACAAAGAGGACATCAAAATGACTCTCTTCCATAATCGTGAGAGGCTTATTGCCAGAAGCAACAAGGGCAGGGGCACATTAACGCTCGGACTTGACAGCCGGGGGCTTAAATTCTCGTTTGAGGCACCCGACACAGCGGATGGCAACATGGCTCTTGAACTGGTGCGTCGTGGTGACCTTAGCGGCTGCTCGTTCACCTACTGGAGCGACCCGAAGCATGTGACCTACACGAGGGAGCAGGATGAGGTCATCAGACTTGTGAATCAGATTGACCGTATTTTCGAGTGCACGATCGGCAGTGACCCAGCCTACCAGCAGACCAGCGTGAGCGCAAGGGAGGTGGAGGAATACTTCGAGCAGGCAGAACGTGAGGCAGAAGAGCCTGCAGAAGCCGCAGACAACGTTGTGACTGATGAGGTGGCAGACGAGACCACAGAGCCAACCATCGAGCCTGAGAACGCACAGGACGAGCCTTCAGAGGCGCAGAACGAGCCCGAAAAAGCACCCGAAAACCAAGAAACGGACGAAGATATAGAAGAGCGTGAGGAACTGTGGCAGGAAGACTACAAGACGCTCACGCGCATCATCAATACGAGATATTAACTTAACAAATAATTTTCATCTTATGGACAAAATCATCGGAGTACAGCAGTACTTACACCGGAAGGACGAGATTGAAATCCGCCTCCGTGAGATTGCCGATGCCCTCGAAGCTGAGAAGCGTTCATTGAACGACAGCGAGAAGGTGGAGGTTGAGGCATTGGAGAGAGAGAAACAGGCATTGTGCCTCCGCATCTCCAGCGCAGACCAGAACGGCAAAGTGAAGATTTCAAGCCGTGAAATCGAGTTTGACAACTACCTCCGCAACGTGCTTGCAAGCAAGATTGCAGACAAGCAGGTGCTGAAGCGTGAGAGCATCGTGACCACAGACGTGAGCGCAATCATCCCGCTTACCCTCAACCAGCTCATCGAGCCGCTTGAGGAAGGCCTGATCTACGACAAGGTTGGACTTCCAATCCTCACCGGTCTCGCAGGCTCATACGTATGGCCAGTTGTCAGCAACGCAGTTGAGGCAGCCATCGCATCGGAGAACGTTGCACTCAACGACAGCGACATCGACTTCACCGCAGTTACCCCTGTACCGAAGCGTGTCGGCATCACAATCAAGCTGACTGCCCAGACCATCACACAGACTGAGGGCGTCGCTTATCAGGTTGTGCTTAACCAGATCCCTAAGTCAGTGGCACGTCTTCTCAACAAGGTGCTTTTCACCACTGACCAGAACAGCAACTACGGCTTTGAATCTCCATTCAAGGCTATCGCCGGCGAGACATCTTACACAGCTGCACAGGTTCTGAGTGACGTGACCGTTATGAAGGCAGCCAAGCACATCACCATCGCTTCTTCCATCCCTACCTTCACAGAGGTTATGGCATTGAAGGGCTGCGTCCTCGCCAAGGGTATCGCCGCAGAGAACCTCGCATTCGTGATGGACGAGTACACCAAGGCAGTGCTTGAGACCACTCCTGTAGACGCAGGAAGCGGACGCTTCATCGTGGAGAACGGAAAAATCGCAGGTCTCCCAGTATTCTGCACGAACTACATCAACAGTCCAGGAAAGACTTACATCGGCTTCGGTAACTTCGGTTATCTGCCACTCCAGCAGTTCGGCGACACCCGCTTCGTGGTTGACCCGTACAGCGAGGCAACAAAGGACGTAGTGAGAGTGACACTCAACGCTGACTGGGCATCCTCGGTTCTCCGTGAAGAGGCATTCGCACTTCTCGAGGTAAAGGGTGACTCACTTGCAGCAACTGCAATCAGCATCCCTGAGACCCTCACAGTGACAGCAGCAGCCGGTGCTAACCACACAAAGAAGCTCGCCGCCACTTTGACTCCTTCTAACTCCAACAGCGCAGTGACTTGGACATCCAGCGCACCTGGCAAGGCAACAGTGGACGATAAAGGCAACGTGACCGGTGTGGCATCAGGCTCAGCCACCATCACAGCCACCTGCAACGGACTCACCGACACCTGTACGGTAACAGTTTCTTAACTGTATTCTTGAACCTTACAAACATTCCCAGGGGGGAGGGACTTATCCCTTCCCCTTTTTTCAACTTAAAGAAATACAACGATGGCTGACATAGTTACCAATATGAAGGTGAATTCCTCAGGCTACGAACAAGGTCTGAAGAAGGCACAGGAATCACAGCGGCGTTTTGCGAGGGGAGCGAAGGATGCCAGCAAGGAGGTGGGCACCCTTGGCGGTGCGTTCAGCAAGTTCCAGGGGAGCGCAACAAGCCTGCTCGGAACTCTTGGCAAGTATGCCGGCACAGTTGGTCTCGCAGTCGGAGGCTTCGAAATATTGAAGGGAGTTATTCGTGGCACACAGAGCAGCAGCGACGCGTTTGACCAGGCTATAGCAGCCTGCAAGGTGACGGTGAGCAACTTTTACGCTGCCTTGTCATCCGGTGACTTCTCGGCATTCTCCCGTGGCATCAATGAGATGATATCCAGGGCTGCCGTCGCACAGGCAGCACTCGACCAGCTGGCCAACACGCTGATGTCGTTCAACTTCATCAACAGCGAGGCGGCAGAGGCACTCGCAGCCTACCAGTCGGCAGCATCTGACAACAAGGCTGGGAAGGCGGAGAGAGCAGCCGCACGCCGTGATGCAGCAAAAAAAATCGACGAGGCTCAGGCGGCAGCCAACACCCTCTTCGATGACACGTTTGACGCAATCAAAAAGGGCATCGGATCTACGCTGAACATCCCGACCGACAAAGTGACGCAGGATATGGTGGAATATGCCATCAAGCTGCAGGCTAACCCTGCAACGAGGAATCAGGCAAGGGAGGAAGGCAAGCGCATCATGAAGGAGCTCGGCAATGCTCAGAGAGGGCAGAACGGATTCTGGGACGTGAGCACCAAGAGTAACTACGCGTTCCTGGGCAATACGATGGGCAGCGCACCCGGACCGTCGGAGAGCTACAAGCAGAAGGTAAAGAAGTCGGTTGATGAGTACACCAACGATCCGAAGAAACTGGGTGCACTCATCGTGTACGCCCTGAATGACCGATACAGCGACGAGGAGCTGAAAACGGTCATCAGCCAGTATCAGACGGCACTCGGAGCCAAGAGGGGAGCCGCCAGGATGTCCACCCGGTTCAACAGGGTTTCTGAGGAAGCAGCCAAGCAGGCGGGAACCGCACAGAAGGCATTGAATAATGTCGCTCCTAAGACACCAACACTTACGAAGGCAGGGAAGACACTGAAGCCGACAGCAACAAGCACTGGAGGCGGCGGAACGGCCGGCAGACGCTCAGGAAACCTCTCCCAGGAACTCGCTCCACAGAAGGGCTCGCTTGAGGACGTGAAGAACCTCATGAACACGTACGAGAAGATGCGTGACAAGTTTGTGAAGGGTACGGAGCAGTGGAACAAATACAATGCACTGCTGGATCAGGCGAAGGCGACCTACGACTCCATCGTGGGAGTTGAGGAGGAGGATGCGAAGGCACTCGAAGGCTCGCTCACCTACATGGAAGACCTTGTAAGCAACTTGACCAAGCAACGTGACATGCTTGTTGACGGCTCAGACGAGTGGGTGAAGATAAACAGCGAGCTGGAGGAGGCGCAGAAGAACCTGGACGCATACAATGCGAAGCAGAACGAGGCGAAGACCCTGGCAGACATCACCGACATCATGAATGCAGGCAATGCCGAAGTAAACATGCTGCCAGAGCCGAAGAGGCTGTTCACCGACGAGCAACAGGCTCAGGTGAAAGGCTACACCGAGCAGATAAACAACCTCAGCACCGCATACAAGGCACTGTTCGACATCATGAATGACGGCGAGCCGAAGACACAGGAGGTGATGGACACCCTGAAGACGAATATGGAAGAGATAAACACGAATCTCCAGTCGTCCAAGGAGGCACTCAACCAACTTTTCGCCACCGGCGAGCAACAGCAGAAGGACAACGAGATGCTTGCGGAGAAGCGTCAGCACTGGTCTGACATTGCCAGCGTGGTCAACGGTGTTGGCAGCGTGTTCACCGCAACAGGCAACAAGTCGGCGAAGGCAATCGGGACAATCATCGGGCAGATGGGCGGTCTGATTGGCACCTACGCAGACCTCATCGGCAAGAGTGCGGCGGCAACGGTGGCAGGATCGGGTAAGGGTCTGGTTTTCCCCTACAACATCATCGCAATCACCGCGACATTGGCAGCGGTCATGAGTGCAGTCAGTGCTGCGCAGTCGCTCGCATACGGTGGTATCGTCGGAGGCTCCGACTTCCGTGACGGCATCAGTGCAAGAGTGTCGAGCGGTGAGATGGTGATGAACGAGGCAGACCAGCGACGGTTGTATGATGCCATCCACACCGGCAACTTCGGCGGAGGCGGCGGCAACTCCTATGTGAGCGGTGAGCAGATCGTGACAGTTGTCAACGCATGGGGCAGGCGGACAGGACGTGGGGAAATAATAAGGTAGCCAATAACAGAGATATGGACGATATATAAAAGACGAGACATGAGCTTGCTAATTGGTAATCATATCTACAGGGCATTGTCAACAAACGCCAGTGTGACGGCTATCGCAGGGAGCAGGATTTATCCGCTTTATGTTCCCCAGGGAACTCCGTCGTATCCGTTTGTGGTGTTCACAAACAACGGCATCAGCAGTGACGGGACGAAGGACGGAACGAACGAGGACACCGTGAGCGTGTCTGTGGCATGTCTTGCGAAGGACTATGCGACAGCAGTTGCACTTGCCAACGCATGCCGCTACGCCATCATCGAGGACACCGGCACAGACGAGGGCTTCAAGGTGACGGCAGCCCGTCTGATTTCGAGCTCCGAGGACTTCGTGGAAGGTCAGGAGGTGATTTACATCACGCTGACATTTGAATTCAAGACTCAGGATTATTAACAACAAAAATTTATATATTATGGCTAAAGCAACAGCATTAAAGGGAAGATCTCTGATGGTCTTCATCAGCAACGGGACTTCGTTGATCCCTGTTGCGCTATCGACTAACTGCACCATAAGCATGAACACCGAGACGAGCGACAGCAAGACGAAGGATGACGGCGTATGGAGCGCACAAGAAATCAGCGGTCTGACATGGGAGATAAGCAACGAGTCGCTGCACACCGTGGAGACCCGCACTATTGACTGGACATTCGACGCACTGTTTGAGAAGTATAAGGCAGCAGAGCCTGTGAACGTATGCTTCGGCGTGCCGAGCAACGACACCACCGAGGGGCTTCCTGAGGCTGGGTGGACCTCTCCTGGCACCTACACGGGCAAGGCACTCATTACCTCGCTTGAGCTCGCAGGAAGCGTGGGCGACAACGCCACCGTAACAGTGAGCATGACAGGAGTTGGCGAACTGGAGAAGGCTTAATAAATGTCTTTCATAGTTATAGTTAGAAGTTTAAGGTTTTTCATGACGGGCAGGTGAGTGATTGCCTGCCCGTTTTTAAAAGAAAAGGGAAATGAAAGTAAGCATCAAGAAAAAGAAATACGAGTTCTCCTTCGACACAACGATGCAGGTGATGTACGGCTATGAGAAGCTCATGCCCGACCACCCGTTTTTCTCCGGCTCGAAAATCACAGAATGGTTCGTGTTGTTCTACTCGATCCTGATTGTAAGCAACGAGGGATTTGACCTGCCGTTTGACGAGTTCTGCAAATGCGCAGAAGACCCGAACCTGTTCAAGCGCATGCAGGAATACTACGTTAAGCGTGTGGGCGAGATAAACAGGATAGCATTGGAGATGAACGGTGACCAGCCTGATGACGAGGACGATAAAAAAAAAGGCTGACAGTCACACAGCTCTACCAGCGGATATGCGGTGAGGGAGGATGCTCACCAGAGTATTTTTTCCGACACATGACGATGCAGGAGGCTGAGGACTACATAGCAGGGCAGGACAGACGATACCGGCAGCAATGGGAGATGACAAGGCTCCTGGCGAAGTTGATCCATAAAGTGGAGACCGGAAAGGAACTGAAACTGGAATTTCCATGGGACAACGAAGAGGAAGAAGAACGACCTGAGGCAACACCGGAGGAACTTGCCAAGCTCAATGAGGAAGCCCAGCGGATGGCAGAATATCTTAACCGAACAAAAAGATGAGTTATCAGAAAACACATAGCATCATATTCAAGGATATCGACGGCGTGACGTGCGAGGTCGGCATCTACGGCGACGTGAACACCACGCCGACCGTTGCCACCTTCACTGGAGCGACGAACGCCTTCGAGGTGTCGAGCGGTGAGTCTGATGACTTCTTCGCACCTATCCGTAGCAAGACAGGCTATGTGCGCATGTACGGCTCATTGTCGGACTTCTCGTCCGTGATGGCTACAGGATCCAGGGACAAGCGTGTGGTGTTCTCCAGGGGCGGTTCTGTGCAGTTTATGGGGTGGCTGAAGCCTGAGACCTTCAAGACATCGTGGGACATCGAGCCAAACCTGTTTGAGCTTCCTGTTGCCAGCGGACTGGGTGTGCTTGAGAGTGTGAACGCAGAACCGGACGAGACCAAGACAGTGACCATCTACCACGGCAGCACTACGACGGAATTCTCTGTCGGCTACGGCATGACCCCCGTGTGGAGGCTGCTGCTTGAATGCATAGCAGGCACTGGCATACCGTACACTAATATAATCTTCCCTGATGAGGTGGCAGACGGGACATGCGGACTGCTCAACACCGTCAGCAGATACAATTTTCTGAAGGAGAACTCAGCCGACAACTACGACGACGCGGATTATTACCCGATAGAGGGCGATACCATAAAGGACATGCTGTCCGGCATCTGCAGCTTCTTCGGCTGGACTGCGGTGGAGCAGGGGGCAGACCTCTATTTCGTAAGCCACACCGCATCTGCATATAAGCAGATTACGCTGCTGAAACTCGTTGACTGGCTGTCGTCGGTCAACACAGCAGACCTCACCGCAGCCACAGCCCCGTCCATCAGCGCACTGTCGGCAGTGACGGAACTTGATGGAAGCGGCAACACGATGGAGGTGCTGCAGGGAAACAAGAAGATAACACTGGAGTGCGACATCAACCCCATCGGAGAGGTCATACCTGAACTCGATGACAAAGACCTTGATCTGTACAAGTCATACGTTCCCTCGCAGGCCGCACTGGAGAACTGGGCAGGAGACAAGGTGTTCTCGTATAAGGTCTACAAGGTGAAGAACGGCTGCAAGACAGCCGAGGCGCACCGATATATCGACAACGGCTCAGGTTTCGTGGAGTGGGATTATGAGAGAAACCCAGACCAGTTTGATGTCGGACAGGGTCCGGCATGTGCGATTGTTGACTACGACTGCTGTACGAAGAGCGAGGCAGACGGCAGCAAGCGCAACTGGAACTACAGGAAGGGCATCTTCATCACGATGGAGGGATACGATTATGACAGATGGGTAGTGGACCATAGCTACCACTGGATGAATGACGGCGTGTTCATCGACGGAACCGCCGCTGGCCGTTCGCTTCCGCTCCTGGTACTCACTTCGAGGGCTTCCGCCTCGTATGACAACGGATGCTTCTGCATCGGCGGGAGCTCGTCGGGAATGAGCTATGTTGATTCACATCTTGACAACCTCTACAACAACGACTGGAATATTCCATGGGGAGGGGAAACACGGAATTACGCCATCCCCGCCTTCAAGAACGGGAAATGCTGCCTGAAGGTAATCCTGCGTGTCGGTGACAAGTATTTCAATGGCACATCATGGCAGTCATCCTTGGATGACTTCGCTTTCTACATCGGCTCATCCGACGACTACCAATCATCGAAGGGTGACACAGGGAAGGTGTGGAACACAAAGTACCTGCATCAGCCTTACAACGGGGCAGACGGATTCGTGATTCCCATCACAGAGCACCTGGAAGGCAAAGTGCAGCTGATAATACCAGGTGACTGCCTGCCTGGTCTTAACGACATCGTACACTCCACCGTGGACACGGACGAGCACCCGCCTCATTCTGGATACACATTCGGCGTGTTCGCCACTCTCGCGCTCTACGGGCTGAAGATTGACTATGTGGCAGACACCTCAACGGTTGTTGGCGATGGCGACAAGAAGACGAACAGATACCAGACGATCGCCAACAAGGACTTCGTCGAGGACAGGGAGGTGAGCCTGAAGATAGCATCGGACAACAACAACGCAGCCGGCTATGCCATCCTGCATGACGCAGCAGGCAACGCAGTGAGCCAAATCACCTACACCGACGGGGCTGAGAGACCAGAGGAGCGGCTTCTCGCGTCGATGAAGAGCCATTACGGGAAGGTGCAGCGGAAACTCACCCTGAAGGTCAGGATGGGCAATGTGTTGCCTTATGACACCATCACTTACGGTGGCGTGGTTTATGCCGTCACAGGAGTTAAGCATAATTACAGGGACGCGAATACCGAATTAACTTTAATCGAGATATGAAACTGAAAGGACGCAATCTGATAGTCTTCTGGCGCGACAGCAACACCGAGGATTTCACCACGCTGGCATACGCTACGCAGTGTGAGCTTGAGGTGAGTGCGGACACCGTGGAGGTGGCATCGCCTGACACTGGAGCCTGGAAGACATACAAGAAGAAGAGAAAGGGCTGGGAGGTGACCGAGGCGAAGCTCATGAGCAAGCTCAGCGAGGCAGACCTCATCGCCAAGGTGGCGAGCAACTCCATGGTGGAGGTGATGGTGGCATCGGTGAGTGATGTGAGGCAGGACAGGGAGGCTGGCGACTATGCCCCCGACCTGCACTTCGGAAAGGTGGGCACCGCCATCGTGACAAGATGCACAATAACCGGCAACAACGGTGATTTTGTCAATGTGTCGATGCAGCTGCTTGGCTCAGGCGAATTGCGTGACATATTGGACACAGACTATTACGATAGCCCATTCTGCGCAGGGTTCCTGGAGGCTTCCGCTGTCGGCGACATTGACTTGTCATCGATGGATTACAGATATACCAGGACTGCAGTCGGCGGTTCTTACAGCTGGAGCAATCCTGTGCGGGGTTTCTACTTGTGGGTGTGCGTTCCTACGGCTTACACACAGCCTTCAGGGTTCAGTTCGTCAGGCTTCGAGGTGCCGATGACGACATACACGAGGACGATTGACGGAACCGCATACACCTGCTACCGTAGCGATGCACGGATCATCGCCGGACTACATAATATTACGTTAACAACTTAAAAACAGATATAATATGGCAAAAGTAAATGTATACGGCGAGCTGAACTGCGCTGAGGTTGATGGTAAGCTGGCGAGGACTGACCAGATATATGACTACGCCAAGGGAAAGTATCAGTCGGAGATAAATGATTCTGTTAGCGCGGCGACACAAGGCGAAATCCAAGAGGCAATACAGCAACTTGAGACCACGCTTGATGACCTGCAGGAGGCTGAGGCAAGTGCTGTGAGTGCCGCGCAGGCTGCGATTGGAGAATCCAAGGAAGACGCGCTGGAGGAAATAGCACAGGCGATTGAGAATCTGGAGGTGCATTACGACATCGAAACGGACAAGGGTGCGGTGAAGGATGTGCAGCTGAAGGACGGGCAGGGGAACAAGTTGATGCCGAGGACTGGAGAGAGTAACGTCTGGAAAAAATCTTATCAATACAAATTAGGCGATGCAAGAACAGTTGAAGCGCAGCAATCGTACTACATCACCAACACATTCACGCCTTTAGAAAAAAACAAGGAGTACCATGTAAAGATAACATCCAGTTCGCCTGCTGGCAGGACATATTCAGTGAGCAAATTGGTTGGGTCAACCAACCATGGATACATCGCAAGCTATCCAGAGGGAGCAACAGAAATCGAATTCGACTTCAATACAGGAGACTATGCAATTAACAGATTCCAGATTACTGCCAACAACATAGCAATGACATGGACTGTTGAAGTTTTTGATATTATCACAAAGAACCTCGAAGAAAAATTGGATTATCTGATGACTGGTAAATACACACCATCTCCTTATTGTTCGGTGTCTGGAAGTGGGTCAGGGTGGATGACACTTACCCAGCATCAGCATACAATACATCCAGGAATGTATTGTAGGTTGGACATCCGATTGGAATCTGCATCAACGAAAGACATAAAAATTCAGACGCTTAATAATAGCACGCTGATGGAATTTGTAGGGGTTATACCTATTGGCAGCGAAACCGCAACTCTGTTTTTCACTCCAACCAAAAGCTACACACGATATCAGGTAATCAGTTCTCCTACAATTACAATACATATTGACACTTATGTTGTGTCAGATTTTTTGAAAGACAACGTTAAAAACCTATTGTATCTCAACGAATCGTCAAACTATAGAAGCAATATTCTTTCCCTTGCTCATCAAGGATATAGTATTGATTCTTACAGTTCTTATGGTCAATGTAAAGAAGAAGCTATGGTGGCTTCCTATTATAATAAATTTGATGGCGTGGAGGTTGATTTGATTTTTTCATCCGACAACGTTCCTTTCTTATCACACGACCCTTCATTCGTTGACTTAGACACGTCGAATAGTATCACGATTGCTAATGAGACAGCAGAAAATCTGATTACATACAATTATTATGGAGGTAAGATACAGTCATTGGAGGAATGTCTGATAACGTGCAAGAAATTAGGTCTGATGGTATATCTTGACCATACTGGCACAATCACGTCTCAGACTAAGGCAGATAATGTCATCAACTTGATTGACAAGTATAGGATGTGGGGTAATATCATATTCACCACAGCATCTACATATTTTTCAGCGCAAATTCTCAAATCTCATTATGATGATGTTACAATTGCATCTGTATATTCAAGAGCTATTACCGCAGATGATATTAGCGCACTGAATACAATGGCGGAGTCTTATCATGTCTTTGCGTCGTTTACATACAATTTAAACCCGATAGATAGTCTGTTGCCACTTATAGCTAACCTGAACAAAAAAGTAAAGTTGGCTGTGTGGACTGTTGACAATGTAGATGTGTACAATCAATATTTTCCTTATGTTGACTGCATCGTATCTAATCAATTATCAGACTTTATTGCAAAGACTGGTATGAGATATATAACAAATATCACATGATGGCAGACCGGTTCGCGGCTGCATTGGGTTGCTAATTATTGGATAAGATAAAAGATGATGATATGACTACAAACAGCAAAGAATGGATACAGTACGGCACAGCCTCGCTCATGATATTGAGCGGGGTGGTGCTGACCTTCATCTCGTTCTTCGTTAACGGAGACGTGACGGAAGGAGTGTTGTGGTATATGGCGCAGGCACTGACCTACGCTGGTGGAATATTCGGTGTGAGCATCTACTTCCGAACAAAGCTTGGCGACACGGAGAGCAGGGTGAAGGACTACTTTGACCGGCGTCTTGCGAAGGCGGAGGAGACTCAGGACTCAGAAGAAAAACCTATGGAGTAAATCCCGAGAGGGAAGGCCGCAGCTCATAAGGTTAATAATTTCAATTCGTTTCCCCGGCGATGACAGCGGCATCATCTCCGGGGTTTTCTGGTAGTTTTTAGTTAGTTTAGTTAAGTTTTTTTTTCATGACTACGATTTTTTCGGTCAGGCGGTTCGGGAGAATAGTCTGACCACCCATTAAAAAGAAAGGAGGCAATTATGGCAACTATATTACTAATCATCCTTGGAGCGGTGGTAGGTGCGTCCATCACCCTCTTCCTCGTTGGTGCTCACTCACATGAGTCGGCTGATTCCATCGCCTACACGGCATCAGCAAGGGCGAAAAGGATAATGGAGGACAACGGGGTACATCCCCGAAAGGCGGAGAAGATTCGCGAAATCCTGGAGAAGGACTTGCTTGCTGAGCTTACGCACGAATAAAGAAATCCCGCACCATCACTGGCACGGGACTCCGAATTTGTCATAAGTATCTCACGATTCGTCCTTGCACAAAGGTAGTGAATTTAATCCAATTACGCAACTTTAATCGAAACAATTATGGCTACATTCAAGAAAGGAAGCAAGGGAAAGAACGTGACCCTCATCCAGCAGGCTCTCGGCATCAAGGCTGACGGCGTGTTCGGAGTTCAGACCGAGGAGGCGGTAAAGGCATGGCAGTCCTCACATGGCCTCGATCCAGACGGCATCGTGGGCAGCCTCACATGGGCGACCCTCTTTCCCAAGGCTGAGAAAACCAAGCTCGTCAAGTCGGCGAGGAAGATTACGGAAATCATAGTCCACTGCACCGCCACGCCCGAAGGCAGGAACTTCACCGTGGCAGACATCCGTGCCGGACACCTCGCCCGTGGGTTCGTGGACATCGGCTACCACTACGTCATCTACCTCGACGGCTCAGTCCATGAGGGACGGAGCATCCATCAGACTGGTGCGCACTGCACTGGGCATAACCAGAACTCCGTCGGCATCTCCTATGTCGGAGGCGTGGCGAGTGATGGAAAGACACCCAAGGACACACGCACAAGGGAGCAGAAGGCTGCGCTCGTCACCCTGCTGGCTGACCTGTGCAGGCTCTACAAGCTCCCCGTGACCCGAATCTTCGGGCATTACCAGTTCGCAAACAAAGCCTGCCCGTCCTTCCGCATCGAGCCGCTGAGGGATGAGGTGGCGAAGAAACTCAAGCAATCATGAGACCAACCAAAACAGCACTCGTCCTCATCATCGCATACATGCTGGTGCTGACCATCGTGTATGCCTTGGTGGGATGCACGAGAACCGTCAAGCAAGCCATCCAGACGCACGACACCATCTATGTGGAGCATTCCACCACCGACACCATTATGTCGCATCAGGGAGCATCAGACACCGTGTATCTCGCACGAACCGACACCATCTACAAGGTGGATGTCAGGCACGACTCCATCTATCGCCGTGATTCCGTCTATATCCGTGAGAAGGGCGACACCATCACCATCTACAGGGAGCACTGGAACACCAAGGTGGACATCCGACATGACACCATACACCATGTCAAGACCGACACCATCCTAAGGTTGAGGCATGACACCATCACCCTCTACCGCTATGCGGAGAGGAAAGACACGGCATCCCATGTCAGCCAGTCAGACAAGACAACAGTAAAGGAGCGCACGCCGTTCTGGCTCACGCTCCTCAAGTGGCTCGTCCCAATCGGGGTGCTGGGTTGTGTAATATGGTCCGTCAGGAAATGGTGGAGGGGGAGATAAGCTCAACCCTCGCATCAAGAGCCCTTGCGATTGCGGCAAGTATGTCCAGACCTACGGAGTACTTGCCATTCTCTATGCGCCATATATTTGACTGGCTGTACCCGGTCTTCTCTGCGAGCTGCACCTGCGTGATGCCCTTGCGTTCCCTGAGCTCCTTAATCCTTGCACCTATCCTTAATCTCTCGTCCATAGTCATCCCTTATTTTTGTTATTATCTTCGGTCTCATCGTCGAAATATCCGTACGGGAGCGACTGGATGGCTTTTACCATCTCTTCACGCACATCTTCCTCATACACTCCGTTTTCGTGGTTGTAGTCAGTGATGGCGGTTTGGAAGTCGCCTTCCCAATCATTCTTCCAGGTGTCGTATGAACCTTGACCGAAATCCTCGTTGAAACGAGCAATGTCCTCTTCATCCTCGATGTTGTTGAACCTGTTATACTGTGTGCAGATGTCGCAGTCACAGTACTCGCCGCTTGCGATTGTGTACACTCTCTCGATGGGATTCCCATCAAGGTCGGTGTGCCGTGTGTTGCCGTCAGGTTCCGCCGTTTCGTGGATGTTCCCGTCAGGATGGCATTCCACCCATTCGTAGTATGGAGTGTGGCTACGCTCCCACCAATTTTGGATGGTCTCGTCTGTAATATTTTTCACGCTGTTGATAGCATTCTCTCTCATAGTCATAGTTTTCATAATTCTTATATTTTTAAGTTTGTAAATTGAGGTAAAATGAGTAAAGAGTTGGGGGAGTATTACTTGGTCAGCTCGACCATTTTTTGGATCGTAAACTTATCGGTGTCACTGCTGCTCGGGAGTTCATACCTGTTGTCGATCCACCACTTGGATGATTCCTGCTTGGCAAGGAAAGAAATCCACCCCTCAACCATTTTGATGGCTTCGCCACACTGGGCGAGGGACTTTACCTTTTCTATTGCCTTGAAGGTCTGGAATCTTATATCCCTTGCCCAAGATATTTGCTTCTCGCTCCCTCCTAATTCGTGGAGGTTGTTCTCTTCCTCGAAGAGGTTGAGTGTGTTAAGCTTGGCTGCCTTCTGACATTCCGGGCAGATTGTCTCCGCCAGCCTCTCAAGTCTCCACTCACGGTCTTTATAAGAACCGAACAAAATGTGAGTGTACTCATGTCCACATGTGTGCTGTACGTTATACTGTGCCATAATTCTATGCCGCTGTTTCCCGTTGCCGCCGGTGTTTAATTGTTATTATTTCCTTTTCACATTACAAAGGTACGGCTTTTTTACTACATATTTGCATTAAATTATATGTTCTACAACATAAAATGCATTTTTTTTATCTTTTTTCTATCCGTTGACATATTCTGCGACCCTCCTCACCACCATGTCCACCTTGGAGCGGTCATCGGCGATGTACCGGGCGGTCACAGTCTTAGACCAGCTGTGACCCAGGCACCTGCCTATCTGCACCTCCGAGATGTCGAGGTCGTTGGCGGCGATGGAGGCGAAGGTGTAGCGGGCGGTGTAGGTGGTGATGTCGGGGAACAGGGGATGGTATATTATCTTCCTCCGCTTCCCGATTTTGTCAGGCACGACCTCCTGCGTGCCTATCTTTTTCAAAGCGATGTTCCACCGCCTCATGAACGAGTGGTAGTCAGCCCTGCCGTCCATGACGGAGAGCAGGTGGTCTCTGCCCTTGTACTTCTCGATGATCCGGCGGGCTTCCGGGACCACTGGCAGGTCAACGTATTGACCGGTCTTCTGACGGCGGAACACGAACCTGCCATCCCTGAGCCCCGGTGAGAGCAGCAGGTCGCCCACGTTGACACCGGCAAGGTAGAACGAGAGCATGAAGATGTCCCTATACACCTCCTGCCACGGCTCCACAGGATAGTCACGGAGCTTGCGGAGCTCGTCAACGGTGAGGTTGTTGGGCGGTATCCTCTCCTCCTTTATCTTATAATAATAAAAAGGGTAGCGGTCGGTGAGCTTCTTTCTTCGCGCCCAGTTGAACACGGTGCGGATGTTGCGGAGGTGGATGGCTATCCCGTTGTCGCTCATCTCCCCATAGAAGGAGCGGAACCCTGCGAGCCAGTCCTCATCGGCGGAGAAGAAGTCCGCCCTTGCGTCATATTCCCTGATTTTCCTCGCCGTCAGGCGGTAGATGCCCGCCGTGTGGTCAGCGAGCCTCCCCGCGTATTCCTCGACATAATCGGCGAGAACCTTCTCCGCCGGTGTCTTGCCGGTGACGATGAGCCGGATGTTCTTCCTCATCTCTCCCTCCGGCATCCTTGGATTCGCCATCAGGTATTCGTCGAGAGCCGCCACCGTCCTGAGCAGCCGCTTGCCCTTCGCCGTACTGTTCCACTCTTTTCTCGGCACACTCAGTCCGTGGAACCTCTCACTCACCGTGATGCCGGTGGACACGTCAAGCTTCAGCCTGCCGTGCTGCACACGGACACTCACTCCGTACTCGCCGTTGCGGTTCGCCCCGCTCCGGCAGAAAACACTGATTACTGTCTTCATTGTCACCTCCTTCCGTCCTTTCCGGCTTTCGGATTTTTGCCACACATTTGCCACAATTTCGCCCTATTTGAACGGCAAAAAACGGCAAAAAACCGAAATACAAAGGATTTTTTTAAAGAAGGGTCACACCTTGAGTGATGATGGGGTATCCTTTAAATCGTTGACACCCAGTGCTTTTCTTCGTTTGAGCGGTAGGCGAGGCTCGAACTCGTGACCCTCAGCTTGGGAATGCCCTGTTTTAAGGCTTAATCCTTTGTGCCTTAAGACTTTAATTTGTTAACAAATGTTAATTTTTACTTATTTGCCATAGCGGGTCAGAAATCATCAGAATCCATCTGCATAGGTCTTGCGTGGTCTGCCGAACTGCTTCTTGATTTCCGAATATTCCACATAGATTGTCTCACCAACATCGGGAAGAGAACTGCGCTCAACATAATCGTTCTTCAACTCCACCCTAATCTTTGAGATGCCAGCCTCGAACATCTTGAGCTGAGCTTCCGTCGGTTTGAGCATGAGCAGCCCTGTTGGCAGTTTACTTGGGTTATCCAGGTCATTGACCAAGGTAGTCCTCAACTCGATAACCTTTCCGTCCGTGAACCGTATAAGCACACCGGGATGGTCTGGATATACCGTTGAGTTGGTTCCAGTGATGACAAGGGCGAGATACCAGTCAATCGTCTTGTCGTACTTTGCTTTTTCCCCTATTACGGAGAAGCCCCAGCTTCCGCTGTAGCGTCTGTCACCATCGATGATGAACGGTGCGTGGATGGTTCTGCTGCCGTTCTCCTCCGTGTCAGTCAGCCCCATCTGAGCTCGGCAGCTCATCGATGTGATGAGCAGCACAAATAATAGGATTTTACTTTTCATTTCGGTAGATCTTTAGGTTTACTATGCTTGTTTTTTCTTTTTGCCCTGAGTCTCGCTCAGGATTGACAAAAGAAGGTTCTGGGATTTTTCAAGACCAGCGATGCGCTCCATAAGTTCGGCGTTCTGCTTAGTGAGATCGTTGATGCGCTCAAACATACTTCGCTGTGTCTTGGCTAACACTTCTTCAATCATCTTGCCCGTGCCGTAAGCCATTCTCTTTTGTCCTCTTCCCTCTCTGCCCATATTCTCATAGACTTCAACGACGAAGGGCATATCTGCGGACAAATCGGGGGCAATGCTTTTCTCTTCTCTTTGGGCATCCGGCTCACCGTTCCCGGTTCTGAGCCACTCTTCACTGATGCCATAGGCGGCACTGATTTTCTTCAGGGTCTTAGCCGTTATCGTCTGCTGTCCCTTGAGCATCTTCAGCATATTGGACGGCTCAATACCAGCTTTTTTCGCAAACTCGCTTGTCGAGTATGCTTTATTCTCAGAAAGGAGACGTAACCTTTCTCTGATTTTGTCGTAGTTTGTCATTTCTTTCAATTCTTTCATAATATTTACTTAACATAAGTTAAATTACCTGATAATATTTGTTTTTATCAGATAATACTATTTACTTTGCCCACGAAAACGAAAAAGCGGGCAAGAAGAGAGCTGCCTATGCAACCTCTTACTCTTTACTCATAACATTTTACCCAACTGCAAATATAGGCAGTTTTTTTCTTCCCGCAAAATATGAAGAAAGGAAAAAAGCAAGAAATTATGGAAAAAGAAAAAATCACAAGGGAATCACTTAGGCAGATTGAGCTTGGAGGGTCGAAAACCTTCTTCGACATAAACCCTGCTGAGGTGGAATCCGTAAGGGCTACAGCCTATCAGATGGGAAAGCTGCTTGAGTGCAAGTTCACTGTGGCGGCAGAATACGCCACAAGGTCAGTGACGGTAACAAGACTGCCATTATGAAGAAGGGCACGGTGGCACGGGTAGAGAAGGTGTGGCTCAGCACAAGGGAGGCGATGGAGTACCTCGACTGCAGCCGGGACTTCCTTGAGTCCCTGAGGACATATCCGGGGCTCAACGTGTACAAACTGGGCAGGTCGGTGTACTATGAGAAGGCATCCATCGACATGCTGATGAGGAAAAATCGTTATTAACAATCAAAAACAAGAATCATGGAAACAATCAAAAAAATTATCGTGGTGCTGCTGATGGCGGCGGGAATCATCCTCCTTATGGGGGAGAGTGAGATGACGTGGGAGCGGACGCTCCTGATGAAGCTCATCGGAATAGGCTCCCTTGCCGGGGCTCTCCAGCTCACGGCGACATGGAAGTTGTTCAGAGACTTTATTGACAACTAACCATTTTTTTTGTCTTTCATAGTATCAACCTGTCCTGGAAACAGGTTCTCAGCCCGGTGGCTGACGGCGGTCAGCCTTAGGATCTCGGATTGGCACATACTTTCTTTCATTCTGTCCCCGGGCTGGTTTTATATCCATAATCATTCACCCCGTCCGGTCCGCGAGGATAGGCGGTTTTCAAGGGGGTGGAAAGCCGGAACAACAGGGCAAACCGGCAGGACTCTTTACCCAGTCCGCAGATGAGCCGGAGGTTCGCATCCTCCCTCCCCCGCCAGAGACACGTTTAACACCTAAAACTGCAAAAACATGGCAACAAAAAAAGAAGACAACAAGAACCTGAGGTTGAACCTGAGGTTTTATGAAAGCCTGAGGAACTGCCCGGAGACCGCCTTGCGGACGATCCAAGCAGGACGATTGAAGGGCAAGAGCGACATCAATCCTGTCTGGAGAATCAAGGCGATGACTGAGACGTTCGGTCCTTGCGGCATTGGCTGGAAATATGAGATCACCCGCCAGTGGGAACTTACGTTTGGTCAGGAGGTGAAGGCATTCGTTAACATCAACCTTTACTACATAGATGAGGATGGTGAGTGGAGCGAGCCGATACCGGGCACCGGAGGTGCTACCTTGGTGGAGGTTGGAAGGCAAGGACTCTACGTCAATGATGAAGGCTACAAGATGGCTTTGACCGATGCGCTGAGCGTGGCTATGAAGTCGCTGGGCGTGGCTGCTGACGTGTACTACAGCAGAGATAAGACAACGGCTTATGAGACCAAGTACGGCGCGCAGGAGGCGATGATGGCTCCTCCTCAGCAGGCGGCTCAGCAGAGTCAGGTGCCGGGGTTGGAGCAAGTGCTGGTGTACATCGGCCAATGCCAGACGATGGCAGAGCTGAAGCAAGTGTACAATACCTATGTGGCACTCCAGAAGGAGCCTCGGTTTGTGAACGCGCTGAGTGCGCGTAAGAAGGAGATTCAGTAACCTTAATTCCTCAGACTATGATTGAACTTAAAAAGATACCGGTGAGGTTTGACCAAGAGGCTCACACCTACACCAACGAAGAGACTGGCGAGATGCTGAAAGGCATCACATCAACCTTGATCAAGCGATTGTTCTCGGATAAGTATAAGGACGTTCCTGAGGCCGTGCTGAAGAAGGCGGCTGAGAGAGGGAGCTTTGTGCATGAGGAGATTGAGCTGGCTGAGAGCATCGGCATTGAGCCGACCACCAAGGAGGCGAGGAATTATCTCCTGCTGAAGGAGGAGCACGGCTTAAAACTGATTGCGAACGAATGGACGGTGAGTGACATGGAGCATTACGCCACCAACATAGACGGCATCTATGAGGGCGGCAAGGATGACGAGGTTTGGCTTGCCGACTACAAGACCACATACAAACTGGACAGGGACTCGCTGAGTTGGCAGCTGAGCATCTGCGCCTTCTTCCTGGAGCTAAACAATCCGGGATTGAAGGTGGGCAAGTTGCTGGGCATCTGGCTGCGAGATGACATTGCCGAGGTGGTTGAGGTTGTCAGGAGAGAGGATAAGGAGGTGATGAGCCTCATCATGGCTGACCAGAACGACGAGCCGTTTGACGGCGGTGGTCAGGTGTTCCCTGACTATTTCAACGACAAGGAGATGCTGCTTGAGACCTTGACCCGGCAGATCAAGAGTCTGACGGCTCAGGTGGACGAACTGAAGGCGGAGTTGCTGGACGAGATGGCGACTAAAGGTGACAAGAGCTTTGACACCGGCAGGATGCTGGTGACCTATGTCGCTCCTTCGAAGTCGAGCCGTTTTGACTCAGCCCGGTTCAAGAAGGAGCATGCCGACCTCTATGGAGAGTACATGAAAGAGAGCGAGTCGAAAGCCACGATTAAAATCACGCTGAGAGACTGATGGATATCTTGTGCAGGGTTACGGAGTCGGGTCTGCTTCCGATTTATGGAAGCGACCTTGATGCGAAAAAGAAACTGAAGGTGGGGACGGAGGTTCTTGCGACGGTGAGAAAGGCAAGAAACTACAGGTTCCACAAAAAGTTCTTCGCCTTGCTCAAGCTTTGTCTTGAGAACATGCCTGACCAGCGCGCGTTTGACTGGAACATCTGGAGCGTTGAGGACTTGAAATTCGCGTTGAAACTGGACTTGGGCTATGCGAAAGTGGAGAATCTGTGCGGACGGATGGTGGTGAGGGAGAAGAGCCTCGCCTTCGACAAGATGGACGAGAGCGAGTTTGAGCGGTTCTACAAGGACGCGGTGAACTGTGTGTGCAAGAAATATCTGAGGGGTGTGGACAGCGCATCGCTTGAGGAAGAGATCATTAATTTTATGTAGATAGTTTTGAAATATGCTGAAAGGACAATTGATTGGCAACCTTGGAAGGGATGCCGAACTGAAAGAGATTGCGGGTGTGCAGTATGCGGTGTTCAGCGTGGCACACTCTGAAAAGAGGACTGACCGGAACGGACAGCCTCAGGAGTTTACGACTTGGGTGCGCTGTATGAAGCGGGATGCGAACGCGCGACTTTGCCCTCACTTGCTGAAGGGAAAGAAGGTGTATGTGGACGGACGGCTGAGCCTGGGAACTTACACTGCGCAGAGCGGCGAGACGCGATATGAGCTGAGCATCTGGGTGGACACGCTTGAGTTTATGGATACGAAGGGCGATGGCGGCCAGCAGGGTGGCCAGCTTCAGCAGGGTGCGCAGACGAGCGGCTGGAGGGCACCGGGATATGTGCCGCCTGAGGAGCGGAAGCAACAGCAGGCTCAGCCGAGCGGATGGGATGATGACACTCCGTTCTGACCGAATTACCAACCTAAAAACTGAACGGAAATGAAATGGGATGAGATGCTTGGACTTGTGAAGCAGGGGAATGTACGGATGGAGCATGGCGGCGTGAGGGAGCGCAAGCATCCCGACGATGCGGAGCACCGCTTGCAGTGCTGCTGTGTGCAGTGGTTCCGCATGCAGTACCCGGAGCATATCCACTCGCTGTTCGCTGTGCCTAACGGCGGCAGGAGAGACAAGGTGACGGGTGCGAAGCTGAAGGCTGAGGGTGTGATGGCCGGCGTGGCAGACTTGATTCTGCTGATGCAGAGCAAGGGCTACGGCGCGCTGCTGATTGAGATGAAGGTGAGGGGCGGCAAGCAGTCGCCCAGTCAGAAGGAGTGGCAGAAAAAGGTTGAGAATGACGGCTACCGTTATGTGGTCTGCCGCTCTTTCGACGAGTTCAGGAATGCTGTTGAGGACTATTTAATTTGAAACAAGATGAAACGTTGTGGAAAATGTGGTGAGGTGCTGCCTGAGGAGGGTTTCTTCCGCCGCAGGGCAAGCAGGGACGGCTTGCAGAACTGGTGCAAGCGGTGCCAGAGAGAATACCTCCGTGGTTATGACCGCTTCGGCGGACGGAGGGCTGCCATGCCTAATGGCGGTGATGGTCAGCAATACCAGTTGTTCCCGGTTCAGGGAAATCCGTTCCGTGTGCAGTTTGACCTGAACAACCATAACGAGGTGCTGAATGTGCTGACGATGCTGAAGAACCGCGGTGTGATCCGCAATGTGGAATTTTAAAAAGTCTTGACTGATGGCTTTTCTGAAAATAGACAAAGACTTGGTGGACCGCTGGCTGATGACTGACGGCGAGAAGCTTCTGTGGTGGATTGACTTGCAGCAGATGGCGAACTGGGGCGACGGCAACGTGACGCTATTCCAGGGCAAGCAGGTGAGACTTGGCAATGGTCAGCTTGTAGTCAGTCTGTCGTTCCTGATGACGCGTTGGAATTGCGGGCGTAAGAAGGTTGAGAACTTCCTGAGCCAGCTTGCAGAGGAGGGTCGGATATGGCGTGAGGTGACTGACGGTGTGACAATCCTGACGCTCACTGAGGGAGCAAGGTGGGGAGCAAGGTGGGGAGCAAGGCAAGGAGCAAGGCAAGGAGCAAGGCAAAACCTCAATGAGACAGACACTTGCGTTGATGAAGGAGCAAGGTGGGGAGCAAGGCAAGGAGCAAGCCGAGGAGCAAGGCAAGGAGCAATAAACAATAAGATAATAGATAATAATAATATATCATCACTTCGTGATGATGCTACCGCGCCCGCGTGTGCGCGTGAGGGGGATTCGGATTCTTGGGATGGTCTTCGTGACTTCTTCAACCGGACGATGGATGAGAGGGGCGCGCGGATTCCGAAGATCAAGGCGGTGACTGACCGGAGGCTGACTGCGGTGATGGCGCGGGCGAGGGAGTATGGCGGCGATACGGTCTACGAAGTCATCACGAAGGCCGCTTCAAGTCCGTTTCTGAATGGCGGCGGCAACCATGTGTTCGTGGCTGACTTCGACTGGATATTCCGCCCGAACAACTTCCCGAAGGTGCTTGAGGGCAATTACGATGAACGATTTACAAACAACAAAAACGCGACAAGATATGATGCAGACAATTGGACAAGCGGCGAGGCAGGCGGTCAGGGATCTGACTCCGGCTATGAGCAACGGCGAAACGAGGCCGGCGCGCTGGTCGCAAGGCTCCTTGGTGAAGGCTGAAAACTTGCTCGCCCAGGCGTTTGAGCAGAGTGCGGCGGACGAGGCTGGGATGTATATGGCTCCTTGGCCTACGCTGGTTGAGATGGGTCAGGTGGGGCGTAACCTTCCGGTGGCTTGGTTGGTTGACCAGTTGTTCTCGCTGGGTGAGTTCTGCGGTGCGCGCCAGAAGATGAGTGCTCAGCAGCTGGAGCAGACTGCCCGGCTGATATGTCAAGAGTATTTCTACCTGAAGATCTCTGAGCTGATGCTTTTCTTCCGCAGATTCAAGGCTTGCAGATACGGAAGGTTCTACGGCTCGGTTGACCCGATGGTTATCATGGGTGCCTTGAGGGATTTTATGCGGGAGCGGAACGATGACATAGACCGGATTGAACAGGGGTTGAGGGATGAGCTGAGAGAGATCAACAGGAGGGGTGTGGTGTCGCGTGATGAGTATGAGCGGAGCGTGGCGGCCGGTGAGGAGATCCCTTACCACCGTGACATGACGATGAAAGAATTGATAAACCAAAAATACAAATTGACAAAATGGGAACAATAATTACCATCTGCATCGCGGCTGTGCTGATTACGGTGGCGGTGTGTACGACGACGGTCATCACCCGGCTGATTGACAGCGACGAGGAGGATGCCTGGAAAAAAGTGAGAGAACTGAAAGAAGAAATTGAAAACCTGAAAAAACAAGAGGACAATGAAAAAGAAGATTGAGGTGCTTGACGTGGACGGCCACTGCGACGGCTGTCTGCTTGAGACGGACCACTGCCACAAGTTGTGGAGCGGGAAGCTTGGTCTGCATTACTGCATTGATGGCGAGGATGCCAAGGAGGAAGACTGCCATGAGGGGATCATCAGGGTGCTGAAGCACCGGGTGGATTTCCTGGGAGTGAAGAGTTCGGCGCTGGAGCATTTCATCGATGGCGTGAGCGTGATGTGTGAGGAATGCACAGAGAGCAGGAACGTGCTTTTGACGAGGGACAAGGCTTGGCTTTGGGTGCTAGGCACGTTGCTTGGTGTGAGCTGGCTCTGCATCGTGCTGTTGCTGGTGAGATGATTTCGGGTTGCGTTGGCAACGCAACAGACTGGACAACTTTAAACTGAAAGAAGATGATTGGAAGGGATGCGCAGATCCATCTGCTTGAGAAGGTGCTTGAGGAGATGAAGAGAGCGAGGGTGCAGGTGCTGGAGTACGGCATCAGCCACCTTCTCCAGTCTAAGACCAATGAGTTGAAGAACGGACACGAGTTGACCATCACAATCAGATACAGGCAATGACAGAGACGACGAAGATCTGCGGGCAGTGCGGCAAGGAGAAGCCGGCATCCGAATATTACATACACCATACAGGCGAATATGAGGGAATGCTTTTCCGGTGCTGCAAGGAGTGTGAGAGAGCGCAGAAAAGGGCTTACTACAGGCGGCTGCACCCTGACGGTATGCGCTACGACATGACGAGGGGCAGGGTTATGCGCAAGAAGGACGGTGTGGTCACGATCGGATGGTCTGGCTCCATGCTGGCTGAGCTCCGCCGCATGTTCCCGGTAACGAAGAACGAAGAGATAGCAGGAGTGCTCGGAGTGAGTGTGAGGACTATGATCCGCAAGGCTCGTGAGCTCGGGCTCAAGAAGGACGATAGGTGGCTGTCCGGCGTGTGGGACGACAACAGGAAGATGGCTCAGATGATGAGCAGGGCGCTCGGCTATCCGGGTGGGTACAAGCCAGGAAGACCAGACACCGGGACTGAGTGGAGGAAGGGATATGTGATGCCTGAGGAATCAAGGCGCAAGCAGGCTGCGAGCATGAGGCGGTATGCCATGGCTCACAAGTCTGACTACCGCAAGCGTGGACTTAAGGCATGGGAGACGAGGCGGAGGAGGGCTGAGGAGAATGGGACGCAAGCTTGAGACCTATCTGCCCTGCACTCCGATGACCCGCCAGCAGGTGTGCGTGTGCTGCCATGCTGTGCGTGGATGCAAAGGTTGCTGCAAGACTTGCTCCAACGAGTGCAACAGCGGTCACGACTGTGAGCATGAGGTGAATCCCGATGGGATGGATTCGGTGTGGTGGAACAGCATCGTGAGGGCGATGAGAGATGACATGATATACGATTCACAGCCTGACCACCTGAAGAGGTGGCTGGAAAAAATTATGAGCTTATGAAAGTGACATATGACATAATCAGGGTGGACGGTGACGTTGAGGTGACGGAGGACGTGCCCCAGAGTGACCTTGACCTTATTGCCGAGGCTGAGAAGATGGAGTGGGGGCAAATTGCCTTCCGCCACATGGAGGACGAGGCTCAGAGCAACTGGGCGAAGGAGCGGATACACTCCATGATGGTGAGGGGCTACCGCAGGGAGGAATCCCGTTGCGGATGCTTGTGAGATATTCCCGACCGCTGGCTGTCAGTGTAGTTTTGGTTTTAACGTGTGTTTGTTTCGGCACGCTGGCGGTCGGGGTTTTGTTTAACCAATTAAAAATCGAATGTTATGATTTGCAATCAATGTAAGTATTACCAGAGGGGCAATGGGTATTGCTCACTGAGAGACCAGGACTTCGCTCCCCACGCAGGATGTGACAAGGGCAGGAGC